>Ga0079226_10002927_pt1 | contig 13141 bp, 18 predicted proteins | sample Poulit2014_FD_76345 | JGI IMG/M metagenome (GOLD analysis project Ga0079226, IMG submission 76345) | Agricultural soil microbial communities from Georgia to study Nitrogen management - Poultry litter 2014 | ecosystem: Environmental > Terrestrial > Soil > Agricultural land | place: USA: Georgia... | reverse complement strand
TGATTTTTATTGTAATTAATTTTATTTTTATAACTGAGAAGGCTTCTCAACGATGAAAGTTCGTGTTACAATACTACTATATGAGTGGATGGGGGAAATAGGATGAAGCTGCTTTTTGAACGCTCAAAGCTTCATAGCCAGATCAATTACGGTGAACTCTTAACTAGCAGTGTTAAAAGTTATGTTTTACAAGACCAGCATGTGATCGTTTTAACCAACCAGCGCTACTATGATCGTTTTTTTCAGAAAATAGAACAATCGTTTCCTGAAAATAAAATCGACTGTTATATTTGTCGTAATCAGCTTTACTGTAATAATTTGGATGAATTAAAGGAAGTTCTCATTTTTTTGAGTCAGTTTCCTCCAAGTGCAAAATATCTTTTGCTTGCTTTTGGCAATGAGGGAGTTGTAGAGTTAACCGGATTTTTACAGAAAAATATCTTACTTGATGCTGATTATTGGGTCGTTGCGCCATCTTTTAGTGCGATGTTTACAGCTTTATCAGAAAATAAAATTATTTGGCAAAACCCCTATCATCCTGTGATGCTACAAAAAAATTTACCCAGTCAGTTATTTTTAGATCAAACGATTGTTCAAAAGCAAAATGAAGGTAAGCTAGTTGATTTACAATCTTTTATTCAAATTGCTGTGCTGACAGATGGTTCTTTACTGCGAGAATTATATCAAGTTTTTCCGACAAAAAAGAACTTAACAACGGCATCCTTAACTGCTTTTATCTCTCCTGCAGTAAAGTCATATGAAAAAAATGCAGTGCCCGTTGCTGATTTTGGCAAACTTTTTGAAAAAGCTTTTTATCTGACTGAAAATGGACATTTGCTATCGGCTTATATGAAACGTTTTTTAGCCTTTTTATTTCAGCTTTTTTGGAATGTTGTCACTTTTGACCTTGACTTTCCGCTTAGTGCTTTTATGCAGTGGTTAAAAGACTTAGGCTATCCATTAAATTTGCCTAGCCAATTCTTAATTGGAGATTATTTAGAACAGCTAGCTAGCTTACAAAAAGAAGTTTCATTGTCGACACTGACTAAAATCGGTCATTTAGGAAAAAACCACTTAGCTGATGAAAAGTCATTATTGAGAGCAATGGATTATTATCAACGAATTATTTCAGAGATTTGAGGGATATCATGACACATAGCGAAAAGATGCTTGCTGCTTTAGAAAAAGAGGATCTCGTTCAAGCTCAATTAGAACTAGCTCAGGCTCTAAAAAAAGATGAGGCAGATGTTTTGGCAGAATTGGGTGAAACTCTTTTATCATTAGGCTTTTTAGCAGAAGCAAAGGAAGCTTTTGAAACATTAAGGAAACGTTATCCGGATATTTTGGATATGAATTTACCGCTAGCCGAAATAGCAATTGAAAATGATCAGACGGATGAAGCTTTAGAATTATTGCAAGAAATACCTAAAGAAGATGATATTTACCCACAGGCATTATTGATTTTAGCTGATTTATATCAAGTTTTAGGAATGACTGAAGTAAGTGAAGCCAAACTAAAAGAGGCTGCACGCATCTTGCCTGATGAGTCTCTGATTGAATTTGCCTTGGCGGAGTTATATTTTTCTATCAATAAGTTTGATGAAGCACAATTTATTTATCATCGTTTGCTTGCTAAAGGAGAAACTGCCATCAATAATGTTTCTTTACAAGAACGTTTAGGAACAAGCCTTAGCTTGATAGGAAAATTTGAAGAAGCTATTGAGCATTTAACAGCAGCTTTACAAGCAGGTCATACAGATGAAAGATTATTCCAGACGGCTTTTGTATATCGTCAATTAAAAGACAACGATCAGACAATTTCTTATTTAAAAGAATTACGGGAGTTAAATCCTCATTATCAAGCACTGTACTTACCTTTAGCTGAAAGCCTGCAGGAAGAAGAACAGGTAGAAGAAGCTCAGGAAGTGATTGAAGCAGGTATTAAAGAAGATCCTTATCAGGTAGCTTTGTTTCATTTTGCAGCTGAAAACAGCTATCGCCTGCATGATATAAAAAAAACCGAGGATTTTTTGCTGCAAGCTTTGAAATTAGGTGAGAAAACGGATGAAAGCTTACTTACTTTAAGTAATCTTTATCTCAATGAGGAACGTTTTGAAGATGTAATTAAAACCATTGAGAAAATGGAAGAAAAGGATCATCCTTATGCTCTTTGGAATTTAGCTCATGTTTATAATGAATTAGAAGAATTTGAAAAAGCTAGTGAGTATTATGCTCTTGCAAGCAAAGAGTTATCACATGAAGTTGACTTTATGAAAGAATATGGGATCTTTTTACGCGAGGAAGGGCGCTTAAAAGAAGCTAAACAATATTTATCACATTATTTAGAACACGAACCTGGAGATATGGAAATTAGTTCACTTTTAGCAGATTTATCAGAATCAGAAGGATGGTGACGAGATGGAAGTCTCAACATTAGATAAGAAAAGGTTTTTAAATTGGTTGGTTTCACACGAATCTTTTGCCAAAAGAGAAGTTTCATGGGTTTTAAATTACTTGGCAAATCATGAGTCGATTTTAAAAAATGTCCATTTTGTAGAAAAAGCAAATACAACACCAAGAGGGATCATCCTATGTTGCCAATGTTTTTATGGGGAGCCGATTTCTTTAAATCTTGATGGTGAAATTTTTAACGATAGTGAACAAATTTTTCATGAGATACGCTTAAATTGGCAAGAACCATTATATATAGAATGCGCCTTTAGTCACGCTTGGGGCAATGATCTTTATTTAGCTGTTTTAGAAGATAATCCTTATTGCAGCTGGAATGACAGTATTGATGAAGATACCTGGCAGCGTGTAGATGCGTATTTTGATGAATTAAATAAAGAAGCTAAGATTCATCAGCTTTATCAGCAGATCAATCAGGCCTTAGAAGATGATGACCCAGAGTTATTCATGCACCTTTCTGAAGAAGTGAATTGCTTAATAAGTAAAAAACAAGTAGAAAATAAAAACTAAAAAAATGGACTGGAAGTTTTTTCCAGCCTCTTTTTTTGCCAAAAAGCACGGAGTCACAATAAAAGTACGTATATTATGCTAACAATCAACGGAGTCACGATAAAAGTACGTATATTATTTTAAAAAATTATTTTAAAAGGTTTATTTTAGGTCTTAAGTAACTAAAGCCTTCACCTTGGACGTCATGGACATTGATAATAGAAACAAAAGCATGTGGATCGACTGTTTCAATAATATCTTTGACAGTTGAAATTTCGCGTGGTGTTATGACAATATAGATCATTTTTCTGGGTTGCCTGGAAAAACCGCCTTGACTATCTAGATAAGTAAGACCGCGCTCGAGTTCTTTAATGAGTACTTGAGCTAATTCTTCATATTTGTCGGACATGATCAGCATACCTTTAGCCGAATAGCTGCTGTCAACTACAGTGTCAATTATTTTAGAATAGACAAAAGAAAAAATTAAAGTATACATCATTTTATTTAAACTGATATATGTTAAAGAAAAAGCTAATACGATCACATCAAAACCAAATAAAGTACGACCAACAGGAATGCCCAATTTTTTTTCAAATAATCTGGCAATGACATCACTGCCGCCTGTGGTTGCCCCCACTTTATAGACTAAACCAGCTCCGATCCCGCCTGAGACACCAGCTAAAAGAGCAGCAATCAAGAGATCATGCTCTAAATCAATTGAAAAAGAGAAATTCTGCCAGAAAGCTAGCCAAAAAGACAAAGCCGAGGTACCTAAGATGGTATAATAAAAAGATCGTTTACCTAAGATCCTGCCACCTAGCATAATGACTGGAATATTTAACAGCAAGGTAGTAGTTGATGGATTAAAATTAAAAAGTGCTCGTAGAATTAGGGTAATTCCACTAAAACCACCATCGGCTAATTGATTAGGAATATTTAAAAATACGATTGAAAATCCATGGATCGCAGTACCGACGATAATAAATAGCAAATCACGTAAAGTTTTTAAAGAAAAAGTATTTTTCACATAATGACCTCCTTTAGACCAAATTTAATGTAGCACGAAATTTCCTTTGTCTCAATCTTTATCTCCTAGGAATTGGTTGAAATTTTTGCTAAAATAAAAAAGAACATGGTAAATGGAGGTGTTTTTTTATGGTAAAAGAGCAGTCGTTAAGAGCAATGCAAACAGAAGTAGACGAATATATTCAACAATTTAAAGACGGTTATTTTAGTCCCCTGGCTCAAATGGCTCGTTTGACTGAAGAAGTGGGGGAGCTGGCTCGGGAAGTCAATCACTATTATGGTGAAAAAAGTAAAAAATCAACAGAACCCCAAAAAACAGTTAAAGAAGAGCTGGGCGATGTTTTGTTTGTTACAATGATCATGGCTAATTCACTGGGAATTGATTTGACAGAAGTATTTAAGGAGAATATGGAAAAATTTAATCAAAGAGATGCCTATCGTTTTGAACGTGTGGATGGAAAGGAAAAACAATAATGAAGTTAGCTGTCTTTCCAGCTGAATATGAAAGAGCTTTGCCAGTCATCAGAAAAATCGAACAAGCAGGACATAACGCCTTTTTTGTCGGAGGTAGTGTTAGAGATTGTCTACTGCAACAATCGATTCATGACGTCGATATAGCGACTAGTGCTTTTCCTGAGGAAATCAAAGCTATTTTCCCCCGGACGATCGATGTAGGGATTAAGCATGGTACAGTGCTTGTTTTAACGAATCTGGGTCAGTATGAAATTACGACTTTTCGGACAGAATCCGCTTATCAGGATTATCGTAGACCAGATCAGGTAAAATTTGTCCGTTCACTTGAAGAAGATTTACGAAGACGAGATTTTACGATCAATGCCTTTGCCTTAAAGCAAGATGGAGAGGTGATCGACTTATTTGGCGGTTTGAATGATTTAAAAGAAAAAAAACTAAAGGCCGTAGGAGATCCTTATGCACGTTTTTCTGAAGATGCCCTGCGGATGATGCGCGGCTTGCGGTTTGTCAGCCAGTTAGGCTTTAAGTTAACACCTGAAACTTTTACGGCTATTAAAGAAAATCATGCTTTATTAGCAAAGATTTCTATTGAAAGAATCAATGTTGAATTTGTAAAATTACTTTTAGGTTCTAATCGACGAGCAGGAATAGAAATGCTGCTTGCCACACAATGTTATAAAGAATGTCCTAAACTATCTAAAGAAAAGCAAGCTTTGAAAAATTTTAGCCAATTGCCTGATATCCAGTTAAAGAATCAGGTACAAGCCTGGACTTTGTTGATTGATCAGCTGGAGTTAGCAGAAAGCGATGTTCGTTCATTTTTGAAAAGCTGGAAATGTTCCAATGAAATGATCCATTCGGTGCAAATTTTAATTTCGGGATTAAAAAAACGTAAACGTGGAGCTTTTGGTTTGCAGCAAATTTACCATTTAGGGAAGAAACAGGCAATTTTAATAGAGGAACTCTTGCCTTATTATGATTTACCCACTGATTATGAAAAAATTACAATATTAGATCAACAGCTGGCTATCCATTCTTTAAAAGAATTAGCGGTAAATGGTCATGATTTGATGCAATTTTTTAATCAGACAGCTGGAAAATGGCTGAAAGAGATCCTGCTTTATCTGGAAAATGCTGTAGTGAATCAACAAGTAGCCAATGACAAAAGAGAATTACTGAGGCATGCGGCTAAAAAATTAAAGACTAATAGTAAATAGAACTTAATTTGCAGCTAGTGGATTGTGATTTACCTTAGCTAGGCTTTATGATAAAATTAATTTGTAATAATTATAATAAAAAGACAAGGAGCGTTTATTATGTCAAGAGAAATGAAGGCATTAAAGTTCTTTTTCCGTAATGGAGAAACTTGGACGATTGACCGTCGTGATATTGGAGATTTGTGGATCAAACAAGTAACGATCAGCTACGGACGTATCAATGGTAGTGATTTTGTAAAAATTCATCCTTGCGCCGCTTTTAAAATGGAGGTTTTCCAGGAAGGCGATCATGTAACAACTGATGATATCAACCTTGGCGGTTTAGAAATGGGAATGTTTGCTCGAGCTTTGAAGTATGAGGATATTGAGTACATGCATATTATTTTTGATTCAGGTGAACCGGATATTATTTACTTCCCTTATAAAGATAAAGATGAAGAAGGTTTGGATAATGTAAACCAATCCACTAAAATCAGCTCCAAGAATCAGAATCTTTACATTGTGATCGATCCAGAAAACACCGTAGATGACGTATACGGCGATTTACTTTAAGGAAACTGACCAAAGCAGCAAGGATCTCAAGTAGATTCTTGCTGCTTTATTATTGTAAAAAAGTAAAAAAGAAAGAGAAAAGTAAATGGGAAAAAAATCAAATAAAAATTCAAAAAAGGCGAAGCGCTTATTTTTTACTTTGATAGCTCTGATTGTATTTACTGCTAGTGCCGGTCAAATCGATCTTGCCCAGGTTGATTGGGATGATCCTGCTTCGATCGTGGCAATTTTTTCTACAAATGAAAAAAACCAACTAGAAAATTATGATAAACTTTCCAGTTTACCTGCTTATAGTGACGATAGTGTCGTTAGTTTAAATGAAAACCAGCCCTTTTTTTCTGAAGAGGACTTGTCTTTAACAAAAAAGAATTGGCAGAGTTTTAGCAACTTAGATCAATTTAACCGAGTAGGAGCTGCCAATGCCATGCTGCATAAAGACATGATGCCGCAAAAAAAACGAGAGGATATCTCGCAAGTTTATCCCACTGGCTGGAAACAAAAGAAAATTAAAGAAGATGTCTGGCTTTATAACCGTTCACATTTGATCGGCCATCAGTTTACGGGCGAAGACGTAAACTGGAAAAATCTATTCACAGGTACACAGCAAATGAATCAGGGACCCATGAAGGAGTACGAAGAAAAGATAGCCGCTTATTTGAAGGAAACTGGCCATCATGTACGATATCGTGTGACTCCTTATTTTAAGGATAACGAACTGGTTGCTCGTGGAGTCGAACTGGAAGCACAAAGTATTGAAGATGATAGGATCCAATTGAATATTTTTATTTATAATGTACAAAATGGTTATCAGATCAACTATTTAGATGGTAGTTCCAAAAAAAGCTCTTAAAAAAATTTTTTTAAGAGCTTTTATTTTTGAAATATTACAAAAAATAAATTTTCAATAGTTTGTATAGCAAACTAAATTGTGCTTGATATATCAGTACTTTTCATTCTTAATATAATCTTAATAAAAATATTTTTTATCAGCTTTTGTCATATTTTTCTTCAAATTGTAATGAATTGTTAACTGTTTTTTACATAAGTAATACAGTTCAGTGGTAAGTTAACAATTGTAGCTTGAAAGAAGTTGTAGATAAAGATATTTGGAGGAAATGAAAAATGAAATTGAGCAAAACTGTTTTATTCAGCACTTTATTAGCAGCAAGTGCAACTTTAGCACTTGGAGGAAAAGAAGTTAAGGCTGATGAAGTATACACCGTCAAAGAGAATGATACTTTATCAAAAATTTCGATGGAATTTGTTGGTGACAATAGTTTAGTAGATTCGATTGTAAAAGATAATGATATAAAAAATGCAGATCAGATTTTTGTTGGAGAAAAGCTGACGATTGCTACAGATGGCAAAGCAAAAAAAGTTTCAGCTAAACAAGATGTTCCTCAAGCAGAAGAAAGTGCACCTGTTTATGAAGAACAACCGTCTGCACCAGTACAACAACAGACACAAGAAGTAAAAGTCAGCCAGGATAGCACTTCTGCTGGTAATTCTTCATCTGCAAAGGAATGGATCGCACAAAAAGAATCCGGTGGTTCTTACTCAGCTTCTAATGGCCAATATGTAGGTCGTTATCAATTGAGTTCTTCTTATTTAAGTGGTGACTATTCTGCAGCAAACCAAGAAAAGGTTGCAGACCAATATGTATCTGATCGTTATGGTTCATGGGAAGCTGCGAAAAGTTTCTGGGTTGCTAACGGCTGGTATTAAATCTTACTCGAACAATAATCCGTCATTTCTAATGAGATGACGGTTTTTTTATTTTAAAAATTTTTTAGATAAAAAAACACCTGACAGAAAATCTGTCAGGTGAGATTTGATTTACTTTGTTTCGCGGTGCAATGTCACTTTTCTTTCACGTGGGCAATACTTCATTTTTTCCAAACGATCAGGGTTGTTACGTTTGTTTTTACTTGTTAAGTAATTGCGTTCTTTGCAAGAAGTGCATTCTAGTGTAATATTAACACGCATGTGTTTTCCCTCCTAAATACTCAATACTCCAAATCGGACTTTATTATCATAGCATGTTTTTTTGTAAAATTCTAGTGATTTTGGCAAGTTTTGTTAAGTAATATTACTTGACTGGATTTTAAGTCCTGTATTGGAAGTGTTGTAATAAAATGTTATCATGGAAAAATGAGTCAAACAAATTTAAAATGGAGTTGTCACTAGTGAATAAAAAACAATTACGAATAGAAACAATCAGCCATTTAAAAAAATTAGCTGATCATCCTAAAAAGAAACAAGCCAAAGAAGAAGCAATAGCTAATCTGCTCTTACATTCAAAACTGTGGCAAGATGCAGCGACAGTTGCGCTGTATCGTTCTCAGAATTTCGAATTTAATTTAGCCTTTTTAACCAGCCAGGCGCTTAAACAAAATAAGACAGTTGTGGTACCTAAAGCTCTGCCGGAAGGTCAAATGAATTTTTATGAAATTGATGAGAACACAGTGTATCAAAAAAGTACTTTTGGCATTGAAGAACCTGTTAATAATGCAGTTGTGTCAAAAGATCAAATTCATCTGCTGATCGTACCAGGTATTGTTTTTTCCGCTAAGGGCTATCGGATCGGCTTTGGCGGCGGCTATTATGACCGCTTTCTGACTGATTTTAAAGGGAGATCTTGTAGTTTAGTCTTTAGTGAGCAACTGAATGATAACTGGGAAATCGGTGAATTTGATTTACCGGTAGAACGAATTTACACTGATCATTTAGAAAGAAGTGATAGTTATGAATCATTATAAAATAAAACGTTGGCTTAATCAGCCTTTTATTACCTATGGCTTATTGATCATTCAGACAGTTGTTTTTTTATTAGCTTATCTTTTTCCTGCTCTGCAAATTGAAACAAGAGGCTCTATGTTTGGTCCTCTGATCGCTTTTTATGGTCAGTACTGGCGTTTGTTTACGCCGATGTTTATCCATTATGGTCTGATGCATTTTGCGGTCAATTCTGTTGTTTTGTATTATATGGGTCAGCAAATTGAAGCTTTATATGGTCATTGGCGCTATTTACTGATTTATTTGATTAGTGGTGTAATGGGGAATCTGATGAGTTTTGCCTTTAATCAGGCAGGAATTCAGTCGGCCGGAGCCAGCACTGCTTTATTTGGGTTATTTGGTGCTTTTGTTATATTAGGTCTACATTATAATGATAATTATGCAATTCAGGCTTTAGTGAAGCAATTTACCCTTTTTGTGACGATCAGTTTATTATTTAGTTTATTCGATCGTTCAGTAGATATCTGGGGACATGTAGGCGGTCTGGCAGGTGGTTTATTATTCGGTAATTTGGCGGGCCTGCCTAAGCGTAATCACGATTACTCGATCCATACTCGGATTATTTCAGCAATCCTGCTACTTTTTATAGTCGTTTTTTGTTTATTATATGGTTTAAAAAAATACCAAGTATTAGTATAATTGGTGGTGACTTATGAAAAGTTTATATGATGTGCAACAATTATTAAAACGTTTTGGGATATATGTCTATGTGGGTAAACGTATTTATGATATTGAATTGATGAGTATTGAATTAAAAAATATTTTCGAGGCCCATTTGATCGATAAGGAAACCTATTTGACCGCTCGAAGTATTTTACTTAGAGAACATCGTATTGAAGAAAGCAGGAAGGAGAAGTAGATGGAAGAAAAAAAGTAATAGGAATTGATTTAGGCGGTACAACGACTAAATTTGCCATCTTAACGTTAAGTGGTGATATCCAGCAGAAGTGGAGCATTCCAACTAATATTCAAGAAGCTGGCAGCCATATTGTTGACGATATTATTTCAAGTATCAATCATCGACTAAGATTATATCAGTTACAAACCACAGATTTTGCGGCGATCGGGATGGGGACTCCTGGGAGTGTCGATAGAAACAAAGGGACAGTGATCGGAGCATACAATCTGAATTGGTCAACTCTTCAACCGGTAAAAGAGCAGATCGAAGCAGCTACCGGTATTCCCTTTTTCTTAGATAACGATGCCAATGTAGCTGCTCTTGGTGAACGCTTTAAAGGAGCAGGAGATAACGAGGCAGATGTTGTCTTTATTACTTTAGGAACCGGTGTCGGTGGCGGTATTGTGATGGAAGGACAACTCTTACACGGGATTGCTGGCTGTGCCGGTGAAATCGGTCATCTGACAGTGGATCCAGCCGGCTTTAAGTGCACTTGTGGCAAAGTAGGCTGCTTGGAAACAGTGGCCAGTGCGACAGGAGTAGTTCGTCTGGCCCGTCATTTATCAGAAGAATTTGCCGGTGCCTCTACTCTAAAGCAAACTTTAGATGACGGTGAAGAAGTGACCAGTAAGATGGTTTTCGAGCTCGCTCAAAAAAATGATCCTTTTGCTTTAATGGTGATCGACCAGGTTTGTAATTATCTGGGACTAGCTTGTGGAAATATCGGCAACTTATTGAATCCATCCAGTATTATTTTAGGTGGAGGTGTTTCTGCGGCAGGTGAGTTCTTAAGGCTTAAAGTAGAGCATTATTTTAAAAAGTATACTTTTCCTCAAGTTGGGGAAAGTACAACCATTAAATTAGCTCAATTGGGCAATGATGCAGGCATTATCGGTGCAGCTTCATTAGCTCTAATTAAAGACAAAGAGAAGGACAAGGTGAGTAAGTAATGAATTTTTTACAAATGTTAATTCTAGTTTTAGCGATTATTTTATTAGGTATGGGATTGAACTGGCTTTATTATTATATTCAGGGCAAACGATCAGCAACGATCATCGATCAGGAAACTTTTCGGCAAGGCATGCGTAAAGCTCAGGTGATCGATGTACGTGAAAAAAATGAATTCAACGGCAGTCACATTATGGGAGCCCGCAATATGCCTTATACGGTCTTAGATCAGTCACTAAGTTCGATCCGTAAAGATCAGCCGATTTATCTTTATGATACCGGTAAAACATTAAGCGTCAGAGCAGCCAATAAACTGCGCAAAAAAGGATTTGAAAATATTTTTATTCTCAAAGAAGGTTTTGATGGCTGGGAAGGTAAAAAGAAATCAAAAGACCTATAAAAAGTACGCTCTTTCTATTGAACATGAGAAGAATGATGAAGTTAGCAAGAAAAAAGTAAAAAAACAACGAACTTTAACTAATAGCCAAAGTTCGTTGTTTTTTTTACAGTTACTACCTAATCTTTTTTAAGTTCTGTGCTTCTGTTTATAAATATTATACAGTTCTCCCAGCAATATCCCAATTACTATAGCTAAGCCTGTTGTTCTGATTTTTCCTGTAAAGATATAGATAACAGCCAGGCCAACAATGATTATTACTATTGTTTCCCCTACAGTACTCATATAAGGATGTTTTTGTTCGAAAATACGATATTTTTTAAACATTGACTGATCATCTCTATAATTGTTTTAAATTCTGAAGCTGATTTTTCCTATTTGGACGATCCAGCTTCTTTTTTAACGAGCAAAACTTTTACGTTTTGCTTTTTTTCGATTTTCGTAGATGATCGCTTCTTTTTCTTCGATAGGATCGATGACTTTTTTCTTGATCGTAGTGACTAAACAAATGGTAGCTGCAGTTGTTGCTAAAGAACCCAATACAAATCCTGTCGTAAATTTTTTCATTTGCTCACCTCATTTTTTATTCTATCTTTATTATCGCTGAAATTAGTCAATTTGAAAAGTAATATACTAAAATTCTTAATATTTCTTATTGCTAAAATTTACTAAATATTTTATAATAAATTTACTAATAATAATTCGGAGGAAAGAATCATGGAGATGAATGTGCAAGAAGTTTTTAATCGTATCTTTAAAGAACAACCGACAACAGAGTATTTTGCACCTGGACGGATTAATTTGATAGGAGAACATACGGACTATAACGGCGGTTATGTCTTCCCGGCAGCAATTACACTGGGAACTTTTGCAGCAGCCAAGAAGACAACCGATCAAAGCATTCGATTTTACTCAGAAAATTTTCCTGAAAAGGGGATCATTGAAGTTTCCTTAGCGGATCTGAGTTATGATAAGAAAGACGACTGGGCCAATTATCCCAAAGGAATGGCTTACTTTCTTAAGGCAGCTGGTTATCCAATCGATCAGGGTCTTGAAATTGTTTTTTGGGGAAATATTCCTAATGGAGCGGGCCTTTCTTCATCGGCCTCGATTGAATTACTGATGGGGGTAATTTTGCGCGATTTATTTAATTTGCCAGTAGAAACACTGGATTTAGTTAAATTAGGCCAAAAAACAGAGAATCAGTTTATTGGCGTTAATTCCGGTATCATGGATCAATTTGCTGTAGGGATGGGAGAAAAAGATCATGCACTTTTATTGGATACCAATACGCTGGATTATGAGGTTATTCCGGCTGAATTTGGTGAATATGTGGTTGCTATTATGAATACCAATAAACGGCGTGAATTGGCCGACTCTAAGTACAATGAAAGACGTTCTGAGTGTGAAAAAGCCTTAAAACTGCTACAGACTAAATTGAATATCAAATCATTGGGAGAATTAGACAGCGCCACTTTTTTTGCCCATACGGATTTGATCAAAGATCCTGTTTTAGTTAAAAGAGCGAAACATGCGGTTACGGAAAATGAACGTACGAAGTTAGCAAAAAAGGCTTTGTCTAAGGGTGATTTAGCTGAGTTCGGCAAGCTTTTGAATGCTTCACATTATTCTTTACAATATGATTATGAAGTAACAGGCATCGAGCTAGATACTTTAGTTCAAGCGGCTCAAGCGCATCCGAGTGTTTTAGGTGCGCGCATGACAGGAGCTGGCTTTGGCGGATGTGCAATTGCTTTAGTTAAAAAGATCGATTGGCAGGATTTTTTCAGCCAAGTGTCACAAACTTATTTAACCAAGATTGGTTATAAAACAGATATTTATCAGGAAAATATTGATGATGGTGCACGTAAATTA
>Ga0079226_10002926_pt1 | contig 13145 bp, 8 predicted proteins | sample Poulit2014_FD_76345 | JGI IMG/M metagenome (GOLD analysis project Ga0079226, IMG submission 76345) | Agricultural soil microbial communities from Georgia to study Nitrogen management - Poultry litter 2014 | ecosystem: Environmental > Terrestrial > Soil > Agricultural land | place: USA: Georgia... | reverse complement strand
CGTGAACTGGTGCGCTCGATGCAGCGTGACACTCGGCAACGCTGGCAGCCGGTCGCGTTCCTGGACGATGATCCGCGCAAGAAGCATTTCCGATACCAGGGTGTGCGTGTGCGCGGTACGAGTGAGTCGATGGAGCGCGCGGCGCGGCGCCACGGCGTCAAGACGATCATCATCGCCATGCCGAGCGTCAAATCCGAGCAGATTAAACGCATCTACGAACTGGCGCGCGCGGCGAACTTAGAGGTCAAGATCTTGCCGGGCGTGGACGAGTTGCTCGACGGCGTCCAGCACACCGATGTGCGCGATCTGCAGCCCGAGGATTTGCTGGGACGCCATCAAGTGGACACCGATTTGGAGCAGATCGCCGAGTTTCTGCAGGGCCGCCGGGTGATGGTCACCGGCGCCGGCGGGTCGATCGGCTCGGAGTTATGCCGTCAAATTTTCCGCTTCTCCCCCAGTTCACTGATCATGCTGGACCGTGATGAGTCGGCGCTGCATTCCCTGCTGTTATCGCTTCACGGCACCGCCGACCTCGATCTGCCGAACGTCGTGCTGGCCAATATCCGCGATGAGCAGCGCATTCGCGAAGTGTTTGACCTTCAGCGTCCCGATGTCGTCTTCCATGCCGCGGCCCTCAAGCACGTCAACATGCTGGAGAAGTTCCCCGGCGAGGCGGTGAAAACGAACGTCACGGGCACCCACAACGTGCTGGCGGCAGCCGCCGAATCTGGTGTGCGGGTATTTGTCAATATCTCCACCGACAAGGCCGCCGACCCGCAAAACGTCTTGGGGTGCACCAAACGCCTGGCCGAAGGTTTGACCGCCGGGTTTGCTAACTCCACCCGGGGCACGTATGTGAGCGTGCGGTTCGGCAATGTGCTGGGGACGCGCGGTTCAGTGTTGCGCACGTTCACCAAGCAGATCGAGAACGGCGGGCCGGTCACGGTGACCGACCCGAACGTGACGCGGTTTTTTATGACCGTCGGTGAGGCGGTTCAGCTGGTGTTGCAGGCCGCTGCCGTCGGCCAGGACGGAGACGCTCTGGTGTTGAACATGGGCGCTCCGGTGCGGATTCTGGATGTGGCCCACCAGATGATTGAGCAGTCGGGCCGCGACGTCAACATTGTCTATACTGGCCTGAAGCCCGGCGAGAAACTACACGAGGTGCTGTTCGCCCAAGACGAGTCCGATGCCAGCAGCGGCCATCGGCTCATTTCGAGGGTCGGGGTACAGCCGGTCAGGATGGATGAACTGACCTTTCTGACGCGGCCGTCAGAAAACGGCAGTCTCGTCGAGTCAATGGCGTTCCAGTGCAAGATGATGGCGTCGCAACCAGCAGACGAGATGGTGCGAGACCGGGCGCGGTGACGTGCCCGAGAACGCTAATGAGGAGACGCTCCTTGTGTATGGAGAAGAAGTTCAGGCCGGGTCCGGCGTCGATGATGGGCCGGATGCTCATCCGTCGCGGCCCGCAGGATCATCGTCGTGGGTCCCGTTTCCTGGCTGATAGCTGTTGTCTTCAGCAGCAAGGTCCGCATCAAGGTCGTCTAAGTCCACTTGTGCATCGGGCAAGTCTGCCGGTTCAGTCCAGGTAACCTTCCGCGGGCGGCGTGACTCCGGCATCGCGCAGTTCTGTTTCGGCTTGGCTCAGTGGTATCCCGCGAAGAGTGGCGATAGCCCGCACAGGAAGCACTCCTGCTTGATAGCCAGCGATAGCACGCGCCAGGAGCCGTTGCGGTGCCCTGCGCTGGTTGGACTCGGCTTGCAAGGCCTGGTATTGATCCGTCCAGCCGAACTGGGTCGCTAGCTGCGGGGAGGACAGCGCCTTCCAGTCTTCTTTGGTGGCGGCATCGATGTAGTCGGCCTGGTGCAGTGCGATAGCGCCGATCGCCGGCGATACGAGGAACCTTTGCACAATCGAAGATAGCGCCGCCAGTGGCAGATCTCGCTGGCTCTTCAGTAGCGTTGTCAGGCCGGCAATCGGGACCAGCAGGTGTCGGGCGAAAGCATCGGCGCGAATCTCCTGTGGCGTGCGGTCGCTCCAATTCGACGTGTCGTTATCGCGTACGTCGACATCCTGCCAGTCTTCGAAAATCACGTGTGCCAGTTCGTGCGCGAGCGTGCTTCGCTGTCGCATCGGGTTTATGGTGCGGGCGACGCCGATGAGCACGGTGCCCCGGCCCGGGTCTTGCATCGTCAGCCCATGTTCATCCGGTCCCACATCAAGTATCGCGACATCAACCCCGGCGGCCTGTTCGACAACCGTCACTAGGTCACCGAGTGGCTGCGTACCCAGGCCGTGCTCAGTACGGAAGCGTTCCGCAGCCCATTTACCGTCTCGTTCAGCTGTCACGGCCGACCACTTCAGACAGTTGCGGGAATCGCCTGGTCATCCAGGTAATCATCCAGTTCTAGGAAGTCCAGCAACGCTTCGCGCATATCGCGCATGCCGGTCGTGTTGGTGGCCCGTGCGACACACTGTGCCCGATCCTCCACGGTGCTCGTACCGGTCAGCTGCGCCACCGTGGCCCCCGTGGCCTTCGCGATCGCCATCACCTCGGGCAATTTGGCCACGCGGGTCCCGGAGATGATGCGTGACAGGGTGGACTGTGAAATGCCAGTCTCGTCGGCCAAGGCTCGCTGGCTCAGGCTCGCAGCTTCGAGCGCTCGCTCGATTAACGCACCGACGTTCGATGCTCCCACGACAACCTCCCCATTGCGTGAATCAGATTTTTGTTAAGTGATTCAGCCTATAGGTGAATCAACAAAATTACTAGTGTGCGCCGATTATGACTCTGTAGATATTGAGTGCACGGACGCTAAGAACCGTATGCGGAATCTAGGATCGCTTGATGCAGTTCCCTTAACTCAGCAATGGGCGTTTTGAGGGGCACCGAATCGGACCATACGATCCGTGCGTGGTTTATAGGCATGAACCCGCAGCTTGATGATGTGTCACCCGCCGAAGCGATAAGCGCTGGCAAGTATCGGGAGGTCATCGTCGCGGCACGGGCATTCTTGGCCGGCGGTTAAAGCCTGATGGTAGAGCCGCGAACAGTGAACGCGCCTGCGAAATTATTCCGCGTCTGAATTGTTGTGAATTCGCCAACGGAAGTCTCGCGATGGTTTAGAATCCGAAGAGTTGTTTGAAACCAAGACTGGGCTGGCGGGGGCTGCGAAGCGGTCTAACGGGAGATGAAGGATTGCGCGTAGCGATGGACGCCGCCGGGGAGGGCGCACCCTCGATTGTTCGAATTGACAGCGTCGTGTGGGTACGGGCCGTATGGGTAGTCACCCGAATGACGGCCTCGCTCTTACGTTTGGCACCTTCACCACATATGGGCCGCCAACATCGTGAGTCCACAGGACGAGTGCGGCTACGCGACGCATCGACGAAGGCGAACGCATGACAGATACCTATATCAATGAGCCGGATACCGCTCACCACACAGACGCCGGCGACATCGTGGACCGCGGCCAGCGGCTATTTCGTTTTCTAGCCGAGGCACAACGACTCAAAAACCGCCCGGTGCTAGATGCGCGCAATTACCAGACCACCCATTGGGCGTATCGCTTTCCTGACCATCCAGCGGTGCGCGGTGCATTCCAAGTCGAGGAGCCAGATCCTGATGAGCCGGTGCTTGTCGTCGATCGGCTTCCGGTGCCCGAAGAGCCTCCAGCACCACCCGAAATCGTAGCGCCGTGGCTTTCCGGGCCGTTCAAGAATCCAAACAAACCGCCCAGTCTCATTAAGAGCACCGCTGACACCGACGCCGCCGACGACCCCGCTACCGATAACCCGTTCGAGCAAGAGTCAGCCGACGACGATCAAGTGGCTGAGACATTCGACGAATGGATGACGCGGTGGAACGCGTGGTCCGCCCAGGTCATTTTCGACGAGCCCGCCCGCCAGTTGTACAAGGACCTGTTCGCCACGTCCACGTCGGCCTCGGCACGACAAGAGGAACTGGAAGTCGTATTGGGCATCGGTCTGCTCGATTGGGAACCACCGGGTCACGCCCATATTTCCCGACATGTGCTGACGTGCCCACTAACCATCAATTTCGACGATCACAGCGGCACGATTACCGTAGCTGCATCGGAATCGGCGGAGTTCACGCTCGAGCTAGAGATGCTCGAGCCGGCCTTAGTGGGAGCAGGGCTGGTCAACACCACCCGCGACCGTATTGGCGAACTAACGGGCCATCCGCTTGATCGCGCCGTGGTCGGCGAGGTGATCAAGGGCCTCATTCAGAGCCTCAGCGCCGAGGGTGCATATAGCGACGATGATGCGCCGACGCGCACCGGCGACCCGCGAGCCGCGTTCGCACCCGCGATAATCCTGCGCACACGTTCGTCATCCGGTCTTATCGAAGTCTTCGAACAAATGGCGACCGAAATCGAAGAGACCCGGCGGGTTCCCGACGGTCTCATGCCGCTCATCGACCCCGATTTCCAGATCCCGACTGAGGCCGACCCCAGTCCCGGCGGCATCGTCTCGTTGGACGATGACGGCGATCTGATGCTGCCGCTTCCGTTGAACGATAAGCAGATGCAGGTGGTGCAACGCGCCAATACGCGCGCCCAGACACTCGTCCAGGGCCCACCCGGCACCGGTAAAACTCATACGGCCGCCGCGCTGATGTCCCATCTGCTGGCTCAAGGCAAACGCGTGCTCGTCACCGCGCAGACCGATCGGGCACTCAAGGAGGTGCGATCGAAATTGCCCGAGCCGATTCGGCCTTTGGCCGTGTCGGTTGTGGGCACCGACCGCGAGGAATTCGGGAACCTGAAAGCCGCCGTTGACGGGCTATCGCGCGCCGCATCCGAACGTGATGCCGTCGATGACGATAGCCTGGCCGACCACGAGATCGGCAGGCATCTGTCCGAAATCGACAAGTTGCGACGGCAGCGAGCCGAGACCCGTCAGGCCCTCGTGGCCATGCGCGAGCATGAAGTGGTGCACCGAGAGCACGCGGGCTCGGCTGGCACGCTCTCCACGATCGCGCAAGACCATCATCGCTGCGCTGAGGAGCATCGGTGGGTCCTGGAGTTCGTCTCCCCCGGAGCTGACGACCGATGCCCGATTGACTCGCGTGAGGCCAGACGGTGGCTGGATCTGCTGCGCGACACAGAGCTGAACGGCGATGAGCCCGACGCACTCAAACGGCTACCTCAACTGGACGATTTACCGAGCCCGGACGAGTTCGACGCGATGGTGGACGCCGAATCTAACAGCGCTTCGGCTGCCGAGAATCATGCTGAGCTGACAGACCACGCCGCGTATCAAGGAATTGTCGCGCTCTCGTCGGACACTAGAACCGAACTGCAACAGCGGATGCGCCGCATTGCGCGTCAGGTGCAAGACCTGGAAGGTAGCGCTCAAACGTGGATGGACCAGGCGTTGCGTGACGTGCGCAGCGGCAGAGACAGCGAATGGCGGGCACGGGCGGAAACGCTCGACGAGCTGATCACGTCACTGCGACCCACCGTCGAACAAGTCCACCCGGCTACCACTGTCTCTATCGATTCGGCAGGCGAGGTCGGACAGCTCAAAAATCTGGCGACTGCCCTGTTGGCGCATATCCGCGATTCAGGGCCGATAAAAACACACCACGACGGCACACCAAAAATTGGTGCGTTCACTCATAAGACCGTCAAAAACAGCAAGCCGTTATTCGACGCCGTGCGTGTGGACGCGAGCCCGCCGGCAACGAGCGATGCGCTGACGGTGTTTTTGAATGTTGTCGAAGGCAGACGCCAGTTGGACGCGCTCGATCGGGCTTGGCCGGCTTCGGTGACGATTCCCGAAGAAGACACGTTGCGCGAGCGTCTGCAATGGCACGTGACCGAACTGGAACAACTGCGTCGCATATTGCAGCTGGGCGAAAGCCTGAACAGCGAGCAGGAATATTTATCGTCAATCGGTTTGAGCCACCCCGATTGGAACAACATTGGCGGGGTGCGCACCTATGCGGCTCTCGTTGACGCTGCTACGGCGGGCGAGCATTATGCTGAGGCGGCAGCGTCGCTGGACGTCATTGCCGGCGAGCTCATTTCGCATGGTCAGCGCATCGATGCCAGCGGTATTTTTGCGCGGCTATCTAGCGCGACCACCGAACGTGATCGCCGCGCCTATGAGGCCGCGTACCACCGCGTGGTGCGTTTACATCAGGTCCGCGAGCAGGTGACCGAACGCGACGCGCTGACCAATGCGCTGGCATCGGCGGCGCCGCGGCTGGCCGACGCGGTGAGCCAGGACCCGCATGACAGCCGCTGGCCAGAACTTTTGGTCCGGTTGACCGAATCGTGGGATTGGGCGCGGACCGACGCCTGGTTGCGCACACAGGATTCGGGAGACGTGAACGCGATGCAGGCCACGATGGATGACATAGAACAGTCCATCCGCCGGGAGGTCGAGGCGTTGGCTTCGTCTCGTGCGTGGCGCCACGCTACCGCGCCCACCCGGCTGACCGGCAGCGCCCGGGCTAATCTGGCTCATTACAGCGAGCGCGTGCGCAAATTGGGTAAAGGCACCGGCAAGTATGCGGCGCAGCGGCGAGCCGATGTGCGCGAGGCGATGAATCGGTGTCGCTCGGCGGTGCCGGCGTGGATCATGCCGTTGTATCGGCTGACCCAGCAGTTGCAGGTCGGCAGCGATATGTTCGACGTCGTGATCGTGGATGAAGCCTCTCAGGCCGGCGTGGAGGCAGCGTTCCTCTTGCATTTGGCGCCGAAGATCATCGTCATCGGCGATGACAAGCAGGTGTCTCCAGTGGATCTCAAAATTAACCGAGACTCGATGCGTCAGCTGGGCAAACAGTATCTTTTCGATATTCCGCATAGTTCGTCGTGGCAGGACCCTGAGCTGTCGCTATTTGATTTGTGCGTGGCCCGGTTTGGGGCCCGGATCACCTTGGTGGAGCACCGGCGTTGCGTGCCGGAAATCATCGAGTTCTCTAATCAGATCGCCTACATCCCCGAGGACATTCGCTTGTTGCCGGTGCGTCAATACGGCACCGATCGCCTCGAGCCGATACAAGTGGTGCACGTATCGGATGGCTATGAGGCAGGCACGTCCGGATCCAATTCCAATGGGCCGGAGGCCGATGCGATTGTTGAGCAGATTCAAGCGTGTTTAGCAGATCCGGCGTATGAGGGTCGCACCATGGGCGTTATTTCGTTGGTGGGATCGCGCCAGGCTAAATTGATCGAAAGCAAGCTCAGCGATGCAATCGCCAACGAGGAATGGACTGCGCGTGACCTGCGGTGTGGAGATGCCACCGATTTTCAGGGCAGTGAGCGCGATGTCATGTTCTTGTCGATGGTCTCTGGCCCCAGAGAAGGCAGACGCATGGGATCGTTGACCCGCGAGTTGAACATGCAGCGGTTCAATGTGGCCGCATCGCGGGCCAAAGATCAGCTGTGGGTATTCCACACGATCACGCTTGCTGATGTGCCCAATACCGAAGATCTGCGCCATCAGCTGCTCGATTATTGCTATGGCGTAGTCAACCGCCGGGCCGCCGGTGAGTCCGAGTCGCTGCCAGTGCCCGACGATGAGCTGGTGGCCCCGTTTGACAGCCTGTTCGAACAACGGGTGTATAACCGCATCGTTGAACAGGGTTTCACCGTTGAGCCCCAATTTGACGCCAACGGCTACCGGATCGATCTTGTTGTAGTGGGCGGCGCCAGCCGCCTCGCCATCGAGTGCGACGGTGACCATTGGCACGGCCCGGACGCGTACCTGAGCGATCTGGCACGTCAACGCGATCTTGAACGCTGTGGCTGGAGTTTCTTCCGGATTCGTAAATCAGAGTGGTACACCGACGAAGCCGCTGTCCTCGAGGCGCTCTGGCGGCAATTAGATTCCCTGCAGATCCATCCGCCGTTCAATAGGGCTCTTATTAGCAATTTTCGTGACGAGGTGAGGAACGCGCCATTGAATTCATGGTGATGGGCCGCGGTCCATGAGAATCGGTGACGATCGAGCTGCCCGGTGACCGTGGGCTAAAGAATCGGCGTTTGAAGAAGTGCGCTCGAAAATCGCATAAGCTAATTTGACGGTCCCAATGCCGAGCTAACCTCCCCGCTGGGCGAGTGCATCGCGCAAGTCTTGTCCCAGGAGGGCAACGCTTTCGGCCACAGCAATCGGGTCACCTACCAGCTCCTCGGCCTCGCCAGCCATGACTGATCCGCGTGCGCCTGGTCCCCGCGCGAAGAGTTCGTCGAGATGTTCTAGAGCTTCACGGGTCACCTGCGCACTCACGGTCGCACTCAGCAGTTGGCGAGATTTGTCAACGAACACGTCGGTATCGACGGTACGTAGCAGACGGTAGATATCGTGCGCGTCCTTATTGTTCAACCTCGACGAAGTGTCGAGCCTGTCGTGAATTTTGTGTAATTTGGCTACCAATAAGGCGGTTGGTCCGGCCACTGAAACTTGGAACCCGCGCGCATCTGCCGTAGCGTCAAATGATCCTACACGCATCTTTGAGTGGTCCACTATAGCCGCCTCGATGCCACGTGACTGACGCATCGCCTTGAAGTCATGTGGTGGCACACGCGCAGCTCGCCGGCCCGCCCCGGCAACGGACTCTGGAACCATTAAGTCGATTGGCGCGCCGCGAGGCGATATCCACAATCCGATCGCACTACTTCGCGGGTCCCGTATGAAACCTGCCGTCTGCATCGCTTCCTCAACCAGTGGTTCAGAACTCAATAGTGCAGGATTCACAGCAACATCGCCGTCTGTGGTGTATTCAGCGAGCGCGATCGCGGTTGTGCCTGTATGTAGATAGATCGCCTGCGCGCCCACAATAACGAGCGCGTCGATGTGGGACTCCAGCGCTTCGAGTGCGTCAAGGAGTCCGTTTCTGGCAATCGATAGTGCGTCAGTCACGTCGCCACCGTTGTTCGTTGGCTTTCATCCACTCGATCAAATACTCACCTTCGGCAGGCTCGCGTCCTGGGCCGTTTAAGAGGTCGGCTGCGACCTGTGCTGGCGCAGCAATCGGGTAACCCGCCGTGGATAAACAAGTGTTCACAAACGGCACGTCCCCTGCGGTCTTGGGTTCCAAAAGGACGACGTTTGGCGCGGCCGTATTGGGACGGAGCCCCCATAGCTCCGACACTTCCTGGATGGACGTTACGTAGGCATAGGCGGCCTTGGCGGGTGCGTAGGTGGCCCACTCCTTTGCAGCGAAAGAACCCGTCACGACAACGGGCGTAGTTGGCTCGGCAGGGAGCTTGTCCAAAAAGTTGCCAACCCCGTGTGGCTCGATGAATGTCTGCACGCGGTTCTTAGTCTGGAATGCCGCGTCGGCGCTCCATTCACGCAACAGCCGTTCCCAGTCAGGCACGCTATAGCGACCGTCGCTCTTAAGCACGAGGTCTTCACGTTCAAGATAATCGAGCACTCGGTAGGTCGCCCCGCTAGAGGCGCGCGAAACAGTGATGAGCTCGCTGATCCGCCAATTGCGACGGTAGTCCAGCAGTGTGCGCGCGACCCTTGCCGCAGGCGCTCCTTTGAGCGTTCCAAGCGGACGGCCCTTGCGCCAGGGGTCCCGATTTTCTCCTCGGTCCGATATGAATACGGCCGGGGAGTCGATTACGATCCGCACGTTCCCTGTGGCGTCGACGTACGACAGGCCGGCCCGGGTGAGCGCATCGCGGACGGATGGTGAGAGGTATCGCGCTGCCACAACCGGCACATCTTCGGGGTTCTGCACCATGCGTCCGACTTGGTCGCGGATACTCGCGATGTCACGGCGTTCGACGGTCTGCTTAACCTCGATGACCAGGCGCGCCGCGTGCCGGTCGTTAGTTTCGATCTCGATCGCTACGTCAGGCCGCGCCGAACCGGTTTCAGGTTCCAAGTTTTCGGCGACCGTCCAGGCGACCGGTAAGCGCTCGCACACCAAGGTCGCGGTTCGACGGGCTATTTCGGCTGCAGTTGGGATGTCGTTCATGGACGCGGTTCACGTTCGATTCGGGTATTGAATTATTTCCGGTGACAGCGAAAAGTGTCACTTAACCGAATATTATAGCAGACCCGGGGATCGCCGCAAACATCGAAACCTGGAGCCGATCAATCAAATCGCTGCGGACGACGAGGCAGGCAAATTCGGCGCCAACGTTAATGGACCGGAGGCCGACGCGCTTGTTGGCCAGACCCACAAGTGCCCAAGCTGATCCGGTGGCTGGATCTTTATTCCGGATTCGTGAATCCAAGTGGCACACCGAAGGACGCTGCCCCGAAGCACTCTGGCGGCAATTAGACTGGTTGCAGGCCCGCTAGCCGTTCGCAGGGGCTATTGTTACCGATTCCTGCTGATATAGAAGGCTGCAGCGCGGTCCAAGTCCCACAGGGTCAGGGCACCGCGGACACAAGCTTCTTCGAAGCCAGAAGCTACTGACGAAGGTACACTTCACGAAAGAGTCTTCCTGCCCGTTCATTTCGGAGTTGGACGCGTTATGAGTTCGATAATCCAGCATTACCTTTTGGTGTTTGATCACCGGCAACGTGAGGATCAACGCAATGACGATTAACGTCCTCCTAGAAGGAAGGCGCACTCAAATTGATGAGGCCGTGTTCACCACGCTCCTCGACAACTCAGTCGCCCGCAACTACGCAGCTTACCGCAAGGCCATCGAGTCCTCTTCAATCGACTTCACCGATCTCATCTTCCTGGCACGGAAGGGCGAGATCCCGTACGCGCTCTTCTTCGCCCCGATGCCCCTCGTGGAGGCGCAGATCAAGATGAAAACAGACAAGCTGCTGAGCGGCGTCACAAAGGAGACCTTCTCGGTGAACTCCCGCGAAAGCGTGGAACTGCGGGATATCGAGCTAATCGTCAAAGATCTACTGCGAAAACAGGAGCTGCTGAAAAAGCACGACAAGGCGCTGAGGCCGAACGGAATCATCGGGCTGCTCGACAAGCGAGGGAGATCGGTTGAAGAAGACGCCAGCAAGCTGTTGAAGGCCCTCGGCCTCTCGCAGGACTCGACCCGGTCGGTCCGCAATAAGGAGGACGCGCTTGAATTGCTGATCGCACGACTGGAGGCAAACCAGGTCCTCGTCTCGCGCAGCGTCAACAACTTCATGCCGCAACGGATTACCGTGAAATTCAGCGGCATGACCGTCAAGGACTCGAAGGTGCCCTACATCTTCCTATCCGGCGGGGATGAGGGCGACGATCAAGAGCCTGCGGGTCGCATGGTCTTCACGCTTGCACTGATGACCGTGCTCGTGGCTCGGAAGATCTTCTCACCCGTGACGTACGACGGCTCCAGCGCAGGTTCCGACGTGAGGCGGGAATACGACATCGTCGGAGCAATGCTCATGCCAGGGCAGGAACTTCGCGACGCGTCATTCGGTTCGCTGGACGACGTGAAGGCCGCGTCCGATGTGTTCAAGGTGACGCCGAGTGCGATGACTGTGCGGGCGATGCGGCTTGGAATGATCAGCCCCGAATTGGCTGCTTCCCACTTACAGGAGCTTGGCCGAGACTATTCGCAGCGCTCAAAGTCGCATGCGCGCCAGCCAAAGGCCGTCAACGCCATCCGCAAATACAACGGGCGCGAGTTTTCCCGGCGGATGGTCGACGTCCTCGATGCCGGGCAGATCTCGGCGGGTGAGTTCTGCCGGGCTGTCTGCTTGCGCCGCATCAAACCGAAAGAAATCAACGACTTTCGCGCGGCCCTGCAATGACCGGCTACGGACACCAGTACGTGATTGACAATAACGCGCTGTCGTTCATCAAACGGAAGCATCGAGACAACGCCTTCTTCAAAGGTCATTGCCGGATCCCGAGCGAGGTCCTCCACGAGGCGGAGGGTTTCCCCGATATCGAGGAGCTGAAGAATCTCGAATACCCAACCACCGCGAGTGTTCTTGCGGTGCTCACCGAAGTGATGGCGTCCGTGCCAGCCGGTGACACACAGCTCGTGGACCTCTACGCTAACCGAGGTAACGCCGACCCGCTGGTTGTCGCCAGCGCATTGGATGGCCAGCGCGGTGAGGCCGCGATGCTGTTTGGCCCGACATGGACCGTGGTCTAGGGGGACAAGGCAGTGCAGGCTAAGGCAACAGAGTTCGGACTCGTGGTGAAAACCAATGAGGAGTTCCTGGCCATCTTGGAAAGCGCGGGGGCCGATGCCGACGGCTGACGGCGGCGGTCGTCTCCAGGATGAGAAGATAACCCACGACGCAGAACACACCACACTTGTTCAACTAATCTCCGACAGCAGCGTAAGGTCCTAGAGCAGATCAGTGCGGCAGTAATACCGAAATCGATTGCGGCCGTTATTATCGCGCTGGGAGCCAAAGGAGTCCATCATGACACCTTGGGACGTCATCCAGATCGTGGCAATCATCTCGCCCCGTATAAGACGGACAAACTAGACAACCACAAGGCTCACACCACGCTGACACACAGGGCCCTGCCGACGCGGTGCTCAGTGACATTGTTGTGCTTGACGTAGGTGGTCGGCGTCGTCAGCGTGACCAGGAACTCTTGGTTGCACGGCCCACCTGCTGAAATCTGATCTGACTGCGCGGGTGCCGTGCCTGACGCCGGAAGGAACCTATGATCACGATATAAACCCCAACACAGAGGTGTTACGCGATTGTTGAACCAGAACGGGGCCGTGGTCCGTCCCGGACGGACCACCGGGTTACCGTCGCATCTTGACGTTCATTCGTATCCGGGTTCCGTCGCTAATGTGCTGCGCGTATTCAGTAAGTTCAGGGTCAGAAATTGAACCGCCGATTCGTTTCCATTCACGTCGAAGAACCGGTTTTATTTCTTCCACCGGTTGACCCTTATAACGCCTAATGAGCGAGTCAAACAGTTTTTGGTACTTCTGAGACGCATCCATTACGTCATTACGAGCGGCAATTTTCAATTTTCGTTCGAGCCTCTTTGCATCAAACTCAAACTCTGCGCCGGACCTCATTATTAAACCCTCTGATTGATGGTCGTATCCGGATTCCTTTGACCAGTCGACGTTTTCACAAAACGTCCAGTGCTAGCAGAGCGACTTACTTGCGTCTTATTTGACGTCCCGCGTCCTACTCGTTCCGTAGTCGTTGTTTTCGGCTGACGCGCGGCAGTTTTCTTGGTTACAAAGCGCCCAGTGCG
>Ga0079226_10002925_pt1 | contig 13145 bp, 11 predicted proteins | sample Poulit2014_FD_76345 | JGI IMG/M metagenome (GOLD analysis project Ga0079226, IMG submission 76345) | Agricultural soil microbial communities from Georgia to study Nitrogen management - Poultry litter 2014 | ecosystem: Environmental > Terrestrial > Soil > Agricultural land | place: USA: Georgia... | reverse complement strand
TCTGATAGTTTTTTAAAGAACAAAAAACGACGCTTTCTTTTTAACTTCACACTTCAGCGTCGTTGCGGAGGCGTATTATAGGCATTTCAAAACCTTGTGCAAGTCTTTTTTGCAGATTTTTTTTAATTTCTTTTTAATTGATGTTTTTTACAGCAATTTATCTATTTAATTCATCCATAATAAAAGCCATATGTCCAATGAAAAACATTGAATCATATGGCTTAAACCTTTTTATTTTCAATTGGTTATTCTTTAGGTAAACGTTTAATAGAAACTAATAAACCACCCCAGATGATCACAAGCGAGATAACCATCATAATGATTGCTGTTACTCATTCTGCGTCCTCCTCAAATTTTTCTTCATTTTTCCAAGGTAAATGTGTTAATAGGAAGGCAACCACCACCAATCCGAATGCCATTCCCCAACCGAATATGTCTACAAACCAGTTTGGATAACCTTCATAACCTTCGCGGAACACTTTTGCACCTTCAGTAAATAGCATAAATGCTAAAATACCTGTTGTCACAACGATACATAAACGCCAAATAAAACCCACTTTGAAAGAAGAGGTTTTGTTAAGATGGTTTCCTAACAATCCTAATTTTTCATTAGATACAATAATAACTAATGAACAGAACGCTACCGCAACAATGCCGAAGTAATTCACAAATTTATCCATCACATCCAACATTGGTAAACCTGTTGTCGTACCGAATAATGAAACAGAAAGAACCATCATCGGAATACCTACAATAAAAGTTGAAGCAACACGTCCAAGTTTTAATTTATCTTGAACTGAAGCAATAATGACTTCAATAACTGAAATAAAAGAAGTCAATGCAGCAAAGGTGAGTGAACCAAAGAATAACACACCAAGCACAGAGCCAAACGGTGCATTATTAATAATGGTTGGGAAAGCGAAAAATGCTAAACCGATTCCGCCTTTAGCAACTTCGTGTACTTGTTGACCACTTGCCGCCGCCATAAAACCTAAGGCTGCGAAAACACCGATCCCCGCCAATAATTCAAAACTACTATTTGCAAAACCGACTACCAAGCCAGAACCGGTTAAATCTGAATCTTTCTTCAAGTAAGATGCATAGGTGATCATAATGCCGAAACAGATGGATAAAGAGAAGAAAATTTGTCCATAAGCGGCAATCCATACACTCGGATCAGATAATTTATCCCAATTTGGGGTAAATAACGCATCCAACCCTTTGCTGGCTCCCGGCAAGAAAAGCGCTGAAATAACCAAAATCACAAACATTACCACCAAAAGCGGCATTAAAATACTGGATGATTTAGCGATACCTTTTTGCACGCCCAATGCTAATACGGCTAGCGCCGCCAACCATACCGCAATTAAAGGACCAACAACCATACCAACGAACTCAAAACTGACGCCTTGTGTGATATCCCCCATTTTAAGGAACTCACCAATAAAGAAATCTATCGGTTTTTCGCCCCAAGCATCATTGATAGAAAAATAGGTATAACACGCAGCCCAGCCGAGCACCACCGCATAATAGATGCCGATAATGACATTAACCAACACTTGCCACCAACCGAAAATTTCAAAATTCTTATGCAAACGTCTAAACGCTAACGGTGCAGAACCACGATGCCTATGCCCGATGGCATAATCCAAAAACAGTAAAGGAATCCCTGCCGTTAACAATGCAATAATATAAGGCACAATAAATGCGCCACCCCCATTTTCATACGCAGTATAAGGGAAACGCCAAATATTACCCAATCCTACTGCTGAACCAATAGCCGCTAAAATAAATGCTTTACGCCCCGAGAAAGATTCTCTTGTTGTTTTTGCTGTATTATTACTCATTTCGCCCTCCTAAAGGACTTATCTTTATTTTGTTATAGGAAACCTTAATATAATCAAATAACGATATTAGTCAACGCTATTTATTTGATAATAAAAGGGAAATTTTAAATACCTTTTAAATTTCCCTAGTATAAAATGCTGTAAAAAAGCGATAATTTTAGTGAGATAAACTATAAAATTTTACAACTAAGAATATCTCACTATTTAAGCCTATTATCTTTAGCAATAAAAACTAACATAACGTTAACATTTTTCATAAAAAAAAGATCAAGATAATGGTATTACCTTGATCTTGAACAATGCTGAAATCAGTGATTTTATTTTGCTTTACGTTGTGCTCTTAAGCCTAATAACAAGGTTAACGCGAAAGTGACCACGAATGAAATCAACATACCGATACAATATACGGCGATACTGTCCGGTTTAATTGAAATAATACCAGGTAAACCGGCTGCGCCTAATGCCTGCGCTTTCGCATTAAACAAAGCGATAAACGCACTGGAAACGCCGGAACCAACCATTGCCGCGATAAATGGGTAACGATATTTGAGATTCACCCCAAACATTGCCGGTTCAGTAATCCCTAATAAAGCACTGATCCCGGATGGTAATGCAATTCCCTTCACTTTTGCATCTTTAATTAAGAACATCACGCCTAAACAAGCAGCACCTTGTGCTACATTCGACATTGCCGCGATTGGGAAAATGAAAGTTCCGCCGGTATGTGCCATATCCGCCAATAATTGGGTTTCAATGGCAATAAAGGTTTGATGCATACCGGTAATCACAATTGGCGCATAGAAAGCACCGAAAATAGCCCCACCAATAAAGCCGGTTGTGTCATATAACCAAGTTAAACCATCACCGATTAAAAAGCCAAGTTTATGTGTAATCGGTCCGACAAAAGTAAAGGTTAAAATGCCGGTGATAAACAAGGCTAATAGCGGTGTTAATAAATTATCCAATACGGATGGAATAATTTTACGGAAACCATTTTCCAATTTCGCTAAAATCCACGTTGCCGCCAACACCGGTAATACTGAGCCTTGGTATCCCACTTTTTCGATATGGAAGCCGAAAATATCCCAATACGGAATATCTCCTGAAAGACTCGCCGCACTGAAGCCCCAACCATTTAACAGATCCGGATGAACCATCAACATTCCCAATGCCGCACCTAAAAACGGATTGCCACCAAATTTTCTGCTCGCCGAAAATGCCAATAAAATAGGCAAATAGACAAACGGCGCATTGGCAAAGGTATTAATCATTGCCGCAAGATCCGCCAAATTCGGATAAGCATCAATTAAAGATTTATCATCAATAAATAGACCTTGTGCAGTAAAAACATTCGCTAACCCCATTAGCAAACCGCCAGCCACAATCGCCGGAATAATTGGCACAAAGATATCCGCCAATCCTTTTACTAAACGCTGCAACAACCACTGTTTTTCAGCACTTAAATTAGCGACATCACTTTTTGTCATATCGCCTAATCCTAAAATTTCTGTCATTGCGGCGTGAACTTTGTTCACCGTACCCGCACCAAAAATAATTTGGTATTGACCTGCTACGGCAAATTGACCTTTCACACCTTCAATTTGTTCAATGCCTTCCTTATCCGCCTTATTTTCATCATTAAGGACTAAGCGTAAACGAGTGGAGCAATGTGCAGCGCCACTGATATTCTCTTTTCCGCCCAACTTCTCAATGAGCTCTTTTGCAATTTTTGGAAAATCCATAGGTTTTCTCTCCGGGTAGATTGGTTAAGTAATCAACAGCACGCATTATAGCTAAAACGTTTTAGTAAAATCCATTTTATTCATAAACCAGTTTTCATTTTTGTGATCCAGTTAACACTTTTTAATAGAAATTAACAAATAGAATTGCTCAACTAAAACGGTTTAGCTACAATTTTACTGTTCAAAAAACAACAGAGGATTTTACCGATGAATAGAGTATGGGTTTTAGGCGATGCCGTTGTCGATTTATTACCGGATGGAGAACAACATTATTTACGCTGTCCGGGTGGTGCGCCGGCAAATGTTTCCGTTGCCATTGCACGCTTAGGAGGTAAAAGTGCTTTTATTGGCAGAGTAGGCAATGATCCTTTAGGTCGCTTTCTGAAAACCACTTTGCAACAAGAGCAAGTAAACACCGATTTTATGCATCTCGATGATGAGCATCGGACGTCAACCGTGATTGTCGATCTCGACCCAACCGGCGAAAGAACCTTTACTTTTATGGTCAATCCAAGCGCAGATCAGTTCTTACAACAAGCGGATCTTCCGCATTTCTCTGCCGGTGAATGGTTGCATTTCTGCTCCATTTCCTTAATCAATCAACCTTCTCGCAACGCCACGCAACAAGCGGCACAACAAATTAAACAAGCCGGTGGATTTGTTTCTTTCGATCCGAACCTTCGCCCGAGTTTGTGGCCTTCACAACAACAAATGATTGATGAAGTGAACAAAATGATTGCTGTCGCCGATGTCATTAAATTTTCAGAAGAAGAAATTTGTCTACTAAGCGGAGAGCTTGATCTGGACTTAGCTATCCGTAAAACCCGTCAACAGTATCCAGATAAATTAATTTTAGTTACGCTCGGAGCAGCGGGAGCATACTATTTTTATCAAGCTATTGAAGGAAAAGTTGCCGGAAATAAAGTAAAAGTAGTTGACACCACCGGTGCCGGCGATGCTTTTGTCGGCGGTATGTTGCAGGCATTAGCCCAACATCAGCACTGGCAACAACAAAATATCTTTGTCCAAGCGATTCAACAAGCAAATCTTTGCGGCGGATTAGCCACCACCGCCAAAGGTGCAATGTCTGCATTGCCAACAAAAACACAGCTTCAAGCACAATAACGCTCTTTCGATCGGAGGCAAGATGATGATTTTTAATCAAGGTAAATACCGCAATCTATATGCAGCTAAAGAAAATGAATTAACAACATTAGCATCGCAAGTACAACGTGATCATCACCATCGTCCACAGTATCATCTTGCACCGCCGACCGGTTTATTAAATGATCCGAACGGATTGGTGTTTGACGGTGAAAATTATCATATTTTTTACCAATGGTATCCGTTCGGTGCATTGCACGGAATGAAACATTGGCAACATTATTGCAGTAAAGATTTTATTCATTTTCAACAGGCAGAGTTGCTTATTCCGGATCAACTATTTGAATCACACGGCTGCTATTCCGGCGGTGCGATTCTCTATCAAGATCAGATTGTCGCTTTTTATACCGGAAACACGCGCCGTCAATCGGATAACCAACGCATTCCATTTCAGAATATGGCTATTTTTACTAAACAGGGGAAACTGCTCGAAAAACGTGTCTTACTGCACGAACCGCCGGTTGGTTATACTGAACATTGCCGCGATCCGAAACCGTTCTTTACTGCTGAAGGCAAAATTCGTTTTATTTTAGGTGCACAACGCCAAGATCTTTCCGGTACTGCATTATTATTTGAAATGGATAATCTGAATGACTCGCCAAAATTATTAGGCGAATTAGCGCTTCATCCCTTTGATAATAAAAATATTTTTATGTGGGAATGCCCTGATCTTTCCAAATTAAAAGATAAAGATCTCTTTATTTGGTCACCTCAAGGAAAGCAGCAGCAACAAACTCAATTTCAAAATAATTATCACGCTACTTATGCCCTTGGCAAATTACAACATCTTAATTTTCAAGTAGAAACATTTTCCGAACTGGATCAAGGATTTGATTTTTATGCACCACAAACTTTTTCCGGCTTAAATGATGACAGTAAAATCCTATTGGCGTGGTGCGGTTTACCTGATTTGCAGTATCCTACCGATCAATATCAATGGCATTCAATGCTAACTTTGCCTCGTCAACTTTGGCTGCAAAACAACCAAATCTATCAACGTCCTGTGGAACAGGTTTATCAACAGATCGGTGCAATGCATTATCATCAACAACAAGGAAAGATTGAAATTCCTTATCTGTCACAAAGTTACTTAAAACTTGAAGTCAACAACCAAGCATTTGATTTACAACTGTTCAAAAACGAATTGAATCAATATCTTGAAATCAGTTATCACAACGGCATTTTCTGCCTAAACAGAGCACAGAGTGAGCAATCCGAATCTATGCAGAAATGGGGCTCAAAACGTTATTGTGAAATTAACGATCTACAAAAGATTGAAATTTTTATTGATCATTCTATTATTGAAATCTTTTTAAATGATGGCGAAAAAGCAATGACTTCCCGTTTCTTTATTGAAAAGAAACAACCTCTATTATGGATATCTCCTTTAATCAAAATAGCGAGTGCCGAAGTTTCGCCAATTCACTTCGATTAAGGATTGAGGTTAATGAATATCAACAATAAACGGCTTACTCTGGCAGATATTGCAGAATTAAGCGGCGTTTCTAAAACTACCGTCAGTATGGTGCTGAACGGTCACGGCAATAATTTTAGAATTAAACCGGAAACACAAGCCAAAATCTTGGAAATTGCAAAAAAGCATCACTATAAAGCCAATAGCGTTGCAAAGGCGTTACAGGCGCAGCGTAGTAACACCATCGGTTTAGTCATTCCTGATTTTTCTAATTTGGGTTTTGCCGCAACAACAAAAACCTTAGAAAAGTTGTGTCGTGATAATGGGTTACAACTGATCATCGCCTGTACCGACGAGGATGCCAAACAGGAATTAATTGCTATTGAGCGTTTATTGGATCGTCAAATTGATCTTTTAATTACAACACCGATTAAATCGGATGCGCGTTATTATCGCCAACTCAATATTAATGTTCCGGTCATTCAACTTGACCGTTTCACCCAAAACAGCCTTACACCTTATATTGTGACTGATGATGAAAGTGCTGTTATTGAACTCATTGATACTTTATGCCGACAATATCATTTAAATGAGATCTATTATCTCGGCGGTCAAGCTGAATTACGCCCAAGTACCGCACGCCTTTATGGCTTTAAACAAGGCTTGCAGCGTGCGAATTTAAAGTTAAACCCGGATTGGATTATACAAACGTCCTATTATGCCGATAGTGCCTACCTTGCTTTCGACCAATTGTATCAACGCTTAGGACGTTTACCGCAAGCATTATTTACGGGTTCATACGCCCTATTGGAAGGGGTGCTTCGTTGGTTAAATGAAAAACAGTTATTGCATCATCTTTCTGATGGCACAATGCATCTCTCTACTTTTGATGATTATGAATTGCTGAATTGTCTGCCGTTCAAAATCAACTCTATTCAACAAAATCACCAAAAAATTGCTCATCAGCTTTTTGCAATGGTACAACGTTTATTAAAACAAGAACCGGTAAAAAATCAGATCATTCCGGCAACCATTATTTGGCGATAAAAATAAAGGGTTCATTGCGAACCCTTTACTTTTTTACTTTAAACTAAACGCTGTTCAATAATGCCGCCACCCAAACAAAGCTCATCCAAATAGAAAACTGCCGATTGTCCGGGCGTCACCGCAATTTGTGGTTCATCAAAGCGTACTTCAATCAAATCATCATTTAATGGAATAATTTGACAAGGCACATCCTGCTGACGATAACGTGTTTTCACTGTACAACGCAAAGGTTGTTTTAAAGGCTGACGATCAACCCAATGTAATTGTCCGGCGATCAACCCTTTAGAGAATAGGCGCGGATGGTTATGCCCCTGAGCCACAATCAACTCATTATGTTCCAGATCTTTATCCACCACATACCAAGCCTCGTCGCCGGCATTTTTCAATCCGCCGATACGTAACCCTTTACGCTGCCCAAGCGTGTGATACATCAATCCATCGTGACGGCCGATAACTTCACCATCTACCGTACGAATATCTCCGGGTTGTGCCGGCAAATAACGCGCCAAGAAATCTTTAAATTTACGTTCCCCGATAAAACAAATGCCGGTAGAATCTTTTTTCTTAGCCGTAACCAAACCTAAATCTTCTGCAATTTGACGCACCACCGGCTTTTCTAATTCGCCTACCGGAAATAAACTTTGCCCAACCTGTTTATGGCTCAATGTGTAAAGGAAGTAACTTTGATCTTTATTACCATCCAAACCGCGTAATAACTGCGCATTCTCATCATCACCACGACGGCGCACATAATGCCCTGTGGCAATATAATCCGCACCTAAATCTTCTGCGGCGTATTCCAAAAATGCTTTAAATTTAATCTCTTTATTACACAAAATATCCGGATTCGGCGTTCTGCCCGCCTTGTATTCTTGCAAAAAATGTTCAAATACATTGTCCCAATATTCCGCCGCAAAATTAATTTTATGCAGTTTTATACCTAATTTATCACATACTGCTTGCGCATCGGCTAAATCTGCTGCTGCCGTACAATAATCGGTATCATCATCTTCTTCCCAATTTTTCATAAACAAGCCTTCCACTTGGTAGCCCTGTTGTTGAAGAATATAGGCAGATACGGATGAATCTACACCTCCTGACATTCCGACAATCACTTTTTTCTGTTGGTTTTCTGCAAATTGTTGTGGTGATATTGTCATCAGATCAGTAAATGTTTTTGAAATTAATGCCATTATTTTTCCTTTGTTTTATGCTTAAAACGATAAATATGCTATGAAATCTGCGTATCTTAAAAACTCTCAAACAAAATAGCAAACAATCACAAACATTGTCGTTATCTTAGTGTTAACGTGCAAATTTATATAATTGATTTATTAAGATTATTCCCAAAACAATACAAACTGCACCTATAAAAAAATAGAGAGTGGGAATTTCACTTAAAAATAACCACGCCAAACACATTGAAAAAATCGGTTCAGATAATTCTGTTACCTGTACTTTCGCCGCACTTAAATACACCAGTGCTTTTGTCGTACAATAAAAACCTAGTAATGTCGGTAAAACCGCTAACGCCAACAAATTCAGTGCAATGCTCCACGACCAATTAATAGTTTCAAAATGTTGTATAAATGGAAACAATAAATAAATTGCACCAAAAAACATCAACATTTTGGTTAAAGGCAAGCCACCATTCAGCCTAAATCGTTTTATAAAAACAGAAAATAAACCATAACCGATGCCAGCTAAACTCGCATTCACAACTGCCTGCCAAGTGCCGGAGCCGGACCACGAAATAATAAAAATGCCCAAAATAGCGATTAAGGTACCGACAATAGCAGAAAAAACGATTGGTTCGGCAAGCAATAGCCAGCCACCGATCAATGCTGAAACGGCAGCAGACGCCATCAAAACTACAACTACATTTGCAGCCTGACCATACTGATAGGCGAGCGTTTCAAAGAAGAACATTACAAACACGCCGAGAAAAGCACAAAAGGCAATTTGCCCCCAAAGTTTTACGGTCGATGAATAGTGCGGACAAATGCTTTGCTGTTGCTCTTTTTGCGGTTGACGAAATAGCACTATGCTCACTAGAACAAATGCGATGATTGTTTTAATAAAAGAAATCGCTTCAATCGTTAAACCTTGTTCAATCAAGACTTTACTGAAAATGCCAATCGTACTATTGAGTGCTGCGGCGGATAATGCAAGAAAAATGCCGAGAGTTAATCTATTTTGCATTGATATTTCTCCGAAAAGAGATAATTGAAAAACGGATATGCGTACTGAATTACACATATCCATTAAGGCATAATGGAAAGCGACATTCTTTCCTTAATGTTATCAATTCACAGCGCAATGCTTAATAGCGTTACCTGATGAATGAAATTATAAAATGCGACCGGCTTCTTGCAGTTTTGCTTGACGTTCTGCCTCTTTCGCCATTCTGGCTTTACGTGCATCACAAGGTTCCGGGCAATCGCACACCTTTTCTAAGCCGAGTGAAGAGATGCCACCACAACTGCCGCTGATGGTTTTACGTTTAATGATATAGCCGATTGCCATTGCGAAAATTACAACTACGAAAAATCCGAATGTAATTAAAAATAATTTCATTACTTCTCTCCTTCTTTATGATTGTGCAACAATTTTGCAAATGCTGATGACATTTTAACTTCAAATCCTTTTTCTGTCTTAACAATCAGATAAATGGCAAGATTATCTTTTTCAGCCAGTTGCAAAGCCTTTTCCGCACCAAGAACATATAAACCGGTGGCATAGCCGTCAGCAATCATACAGCTTGGATCAACTACAGTGATTGAAGCTAAATTATGTTGTAGCGGATAACCACTGTTCGGATCGATTTCGTGCGAGAAACGTTTCCCATTTTCCTCAAAATAATTGCGATAATCACCGGATGTCGCCATAGACAAATTGCTTAATCCGATAATCTGTTCTACCGCACGAGAACCGTCAAATTCAGGCTTTTCAATCGCAATCTGCCACGCCTGACCTTTTTCATTCACACCTTTGGTATGAATTTCGCCACCAATTTCAACTAAATAATCGCTAACACCGATACTTTCTAAATAAGAGGCAACTTTATCAACCCCAAACCCTTTTGCAATGGAAGATAAATCAACATAAAGTTCCGGTATTTTTTTAATGAGTACCGGTTTTCCATCTATTTCAGAAACAGATAATTTATCGATACCTATCCACGCCTTACGTTTTTCAATTTCTTCCGATGCTGGTTCTTTATCCAATCGTTTTTCCGGCCCGAAGCCCCATAAATTAACTAATGGTCCAACCGTAACATCCAATGCACCTTCCGTTTTCTGATGTAACTGAATCGCCGCCTGCACTACTTCAGCAAAATCCTTAGACACCTCAAAAGGTTTATTTATCTCTTTACTGCGATTAAAACGACTCAGTTCAGAATCCTTCTGATAAGTTGACATCTGATTATTGACCTCCTTAAGCAGTTGGTCAATTTGCTGATGGGTCATTTCCGGTCCGGTATTTATGCCCTTATCCAAATACTTAATATGATAAGTGGTTCCCATTGTTTTACCGCTTAAGGTAACAATTTCGGGATCTTTTTGGCAGGCGGTTAAGCTGCTCACCAAGAGTAAGGCGATGGCCCAGCTGTAAACCGTTTTGACTTTTCTTAACATAAATCTATCGCTAATTTTCTGTGGCTAAAAATGGCTAAAGCGGTCAGAAATCTGACCGCTCTTTTCTTTATTTAACAGCGTCATCAACCGCCAAAGTCATCTAATAAGATGTTTTCGTCTTCAACACCTAAGTCTTTGAGCATTTTGATTACCGCTGCGTTCATCACTGGAGGTCCACACATATAGTATTCACAGTCTTCTGGTGCTTCGTGATTTTTCAGATAGTTTTCATAAAGCACATTGTGGATAAAGCCGGTGTAGCCGTCCCAATTATCTTCTGGCAATGGATCAGAAAGTGCCACGTACCATTTGAAGTTGTCGTTCTCTGCTTGGAGGGTGTCAAAATCTTCCACATAGAACATTTCACGTTTTGAACGTGCCCCATACCAGAATGAGATCTTACGTTTAGAGTGCAAACGTTTTAATTGGTCAAAGATATGTGAACGCATCGGCGCCATACCTGCACCACCACCGATAAATACCATTTCAGCATCAGTATCTTTGGCAAAGAATTCACCGAACGGTCCTGAAATTGTCACTTTATCACCCGGTTTTAATGACCAAATATAAGAGGACATTTGACCCGGTGGTGCATCTGGGTTGCTTGGTGGTGGCGTTGCGATACGCACGTTAAGCATAATGATGCCTTTCTCTTCTGGATATGAAGCCATTGAGTATGCACGTACGATTGGCTCGTCCACTTTTGACACATAACGCCATAGGTTATATTTATCCCAATCTTCGTGGTATTCTTGTGGAATATCAAAGTCTTTGTAATAAACCGTATGTGGCTCAGCTTCAATTTGGATATAGCCGCCCGCACGGAATGGCACTTCTTCCCCTTCAGGAATTTGAAGTTTGAGTTCTTTAATGAAGGTGGCTTTGTTGTCGTTAGAAATAACGGTACATTCCCATTTTTTCACGCCAAACACTTCTTCAGGCAATTCGATTTGCATATTGTTTTTTACGTTTACCTGACAAGCAAGACGATAACCTTCTTTGGCTTCACGTTTTGAAATGTGAGAAAGTTCGGTTGGCAGAATATCACCGCCACCTTCAGTTACTTTCACCACACATTGACCACAAGAGCCACCGCCGCCACAAGCAGAAGAAACGAAAATACCTTTACTCGCTAATGCACCGAGTAATTTTCCGCCAGCTGGCAAATGAATGGCTTTGCTTGGGTCGTGATTGATTTCAATAGTAATGTCCCCTGAATTAACGAGCTTTGATTTAGCAAATAAAATGATTACCGCTAAAGCAAGCACTAGCACAGTGAACATTGCAATACCTAAAATAATTTCCATTTAGTATCCCCTTCTTATAACTGAATACCTGAAAATGACATAAAGCCAAGTGCCATTAGCCCTACAGTGATAAAGGTGATGCCTAAACCGCGTAAGCCTGCTGGAATATCAGCATATTTCATTTTTTCAGTTAAACCTGCAAGTGCCACGATAGCAAGCATCCAACCTGTTCCTGCACCGATACCATAAACCACCGACTCGGCAAAGTTGTATTCGCGTTGTACCATAAAAGATACACCACCGAAAATCGCACAGTTTACCGTAATGAGTGGGAGGAAGATCCCAAGTGCGTTGTAAAGGGCAGGGAAGAATTTATCTAGCACCATTTCAAGGATTTGTACCAATGCCGCAATCACCCCGATGAAGATGATAAAACGAAGGAAACTTAAATCAATACCTTCCACCAATGCCCCATCTTTTAAGATATGGGTATAAACGAGTTGGTTAGCTGGCACGGCAATGCCTAATACTACGATTACCGCAATCCCTAAACCAAAGGCGGTTGAAACTTTCTTTGAAACCGCAAGGAATGTACACATACCAAGGAAGAAAGAAAGTGCCATATTTTCAATAAAAATGGACTTAACAAACAGACTTAAATAATGTTCCATTGCTTATTTCTCCACCTGTTCTGGTTTCCAAGTTCTCAAGCCCCAAATGAGGAAGCCGATAATAAAGAATGCACTTGGTGCTAAAAGGAATAAACCGTTTGCTTGATACCAACCGCCATCTTGGATGGTTTGGAACACGGTCATACCGAAAATTTTGCCTGAACCAATTAATTCACGCAAAAAGGCAACGATAATTAAGATTGCACCGTAGCCGATACCATTACCTAAACCATCAACAAAACTTGCCAATGGTGGCTCTTTCATTGCAAAAGCTTCTGCACGCCCCATTACAATACAGTTAGTAATGATCAATCCAACGAATACGGAAAGTTGTTTAGATAACTCATAAGCATAGGCTTGCAACACTTGGTCCAC
>Ga0079226_10002924_pt1 | contig 13149 bp, 3 predicted proteins | sample Poulit2014_FD_76345 | JGI IMG/M metagenome (GOLD analysis project Ga0079226, IMG submission 76345) | Agricultural soil microbial communities from Georgia to study Nitrogen management - Poultry litter 2014 | ecosystem: Environmental > Terrestrial > Soil > Agricultural land | place: USA: Georgia... | reverse complement strand
GATCGTGCACGTAGCTGGACTTGATGCGGCCGACCGCCTGCTCGAACAGGGCCGCGTCGGCAGGCGTGCCCATCGCGTCGAGCAGCGCACCCTGGGGTTCGGCGAGCACCTCCTGCAGAATCTTGTCATCCAAGTCCCTGCGTGCAGGCGTCGCATCGGCCCCATGTTCTTCGGCGGTGTCGAGCAGGTGGCAGGCGTGCCGCCACAGCTGGGCCTGGCTCAGATGCTCGGCCGCGATGGAGATCTTGTCGTCGGCCTGCGGGTCCTTGCGCGCCAGCGCCGACAGCGCCTGATCGGCCTCGTCCAGTGCACGGAGGGCGTCTTCGGTGTCCGTGGGAGCTTCGGGACTCATCTGCCAACTCATCTGAAGCAGCTGCTCATACAGCCAGTCCGGGGAACTGCTGAGGTTGTAGGCCGCCATACCGTGGCTGTCGATGAGGCGGGCACAGGCCACCAGTCGCCAAGCCGGAGCCCACTCCTTGACCTCCAACCGGGCATCCACCGTTGCACGCACCCGCTGCAGGACCTGCTCGTGCTCGCTGGTGGGGGATTCTCCTCGCCGCCATCTCAGCCAAGACGCCGACAGCTCGCCCAATAGCTCCCGGTCCCGGGCGGCCTCCGGCGAGTCCATCTCCAGCGGTGGCGGGGTGTGTGCGAAGGCCCCGCGTGGCATCGAGGGCACCTCGGCGGCGCTGTCCTGGGTGTGGGTCTGCGAGTCCTGTGGTTCCTGGGCATCCTGCTGACTGGTCAGCAGCTTCTCTCGCTGTTCGATACGCCGCTCCAGCTCTGCGGCGGGCATGTGCGGGCACTCCGCGAGCATTTGGCGCAGCAGCACGATCCGGCCCGCGGTGTCTCTGGTCTTGCCCTGCTCGTACAGCTCCTTGCCGCGCTTATTGGACTCACGCATGAGCTGCTCGCGCAGCGGCCATAGCTCGTGCTTCTTGGCCTGGGCGGTGCCCTGCCACTCCGACTGGCCGAGCAGGCCCAGGGCGGTCAGATGGTCGTCGATGGTGGTGACCGCCTCACGCAGGTTGCCCTCCGTGCGCGAGCTCTCGGCGGCTGCCCGCACCAGCGGTGTGCGCTCTTCGATGATGCGCAGCTCCTCTTGGCGTCGGCGGTCCGCAGCTTTTTGCCGGGCGTCCTGGCGCTGCTGCGCCCGCAGGGCGGTGATCACCGCGACGTCGTGCTCGTCACAGTAGGTGATCGCTTGGTTGACCCTTTCCGCGCGCGTGTCGGGGCGCCAAAAGGACGGCAAGGAGTAGACGTTCTCCGGGTCCTGCTTGCGGCACTGGAAACCCAGATCGTCCAGCTTCTCCCACAGGTGCGCCGGGACCTGGTCGTAGTCGACTTCGGCCCGCACGTAGAAGCCGCCCTTGGCGGAGACCGACAGCACCGGGGCGCCCTCCTCGAAGTCCTCCACCGGGTAGAACAGCTCCGAGCGCAGCTGCTCGCGGGCCCAGGCGTGCTGGGGGTCGGCCCGGTTGGCTCGTACAAACAGCTCCTGGACCTCGGCCTGGCTGTAGTCCAGATCCTGCAAGGCTGTGGCCGCAGACTTGAACGCCACCCGCAACGGCGGCAGCACACTGTCGCTGTGCAGCGAACGGGACTCCAAGGCCTCCACCGCCGCCCGCAGCGGCCACAGCACCTCAGCGACGGTGCGTTCGGGCTCCGGTTGCGGAGCGGCCTGCGGAGCCTGCAGTGCGGGCCCCATCTCCAGGGCGCGCATCCGCGCGTCCTCACCGGTGGGTTGCAGCTCATCGAGCGGAACCCCCACGTGTTCGCTGATCTGCTCCAAGCTCAGGTGCGGACACCGGGACCAGTACAGTCCAGCGATTGCTACGCGCGCCTGCACGTCGGCCTGGGGCAGCGCGGCGAGCTTGGCATCCAGCTCCTCGGCTTGCTCGTACCCGGCGAACACCACCTCCAGGTGCAGGGCGTCGGCCTTGTCGCTCTTGCGCCCATCGGGCACATCCCCGAAGGCACGGGCGCGCTCCAGGTGCTCCAAGACCAGGTGCTGGGCGCGGCGCACCTGCTGGGCTTCGACCAACTCCTGCACCCGCTCGCCCAGGGCGGGCAGCTCCTCAAGCACCGCGCCCAGCGTCTGGACGTACTGGGTGCCGTGGGGAAAGGCACGCATGCGCCACCGGTCCCACTCGAACCGTGGCTGGGGGTAGGGCAGAGTGTCCAGGGCGTTCATGGTCGCAGCGAACTTCTCCTGCCGCTCCTCTTCCTCCCCGGTCAGAATCAGCCGGGGCTCCAGCACCGCGTTGTAGGCGCTCCAGCCGTGGTCCAGCAGCACTTGGCGCACCTGGCGCGGAGTGTGCACCGACAAATACGCCTGGAAGCTGTTGCCCCGCTGGTCCAGGATTAGGGCACGGGCCAGATCGGGATTGCCCTTCGGCGGCAGGCACAGGTCTGTGCGCAAAGCCTCGCGGTGCCAGGCCTCGCCCGGGTCGATTCGGTTGGCGGCTGTGATCAGGTCGAAGGCGTCCTGGAGTGAGACCTTTTCCGCGACCTCTTTGACCATCCCTTCCAGGGCCCACCGCTGGCCCTGGATCAGGTTGCCGGAGGCCTGGTCCAACTCATCCAAGACCTGGTAGCCGCGCCGCAGGACTTCGGTGGCCTCCACTGAGGTCTCCACCCGCTCGCGGATCTGTTCCCGGTCCAGGTGCGGGCACGCTCGCTGGTAGCGCTCGGTGTAGCTCTCGCGCTGCTGTGCGCTCAGTTCCCCCTGCTCGGTGCGTTCTCTGTCCAGTGCCTGCTCTAAGCCGCGGGCCTGCACAAGGATCTCGGCACGCAGACGCCCCACCGGCAAGGCGTCGATGTCGTGGACCGAGAGGTCCTGTGAGCGTCGGAGGGTGGCGACGTGTTCCTGGGTGGCGGCCCATGCCGCAGCCAAGTACCCGTCCTGGCGGAGCGTGTGGACCCGTGCGGCCAGGGCCGTGTCGGCGGTCTTGACCCGCTCGATCTCGTCGGTGGCCGCCTCAGCGGTCCGTGCCTGTTCCTGCAGGAATTCACGGTGTTCCACCGGCATGCGCTCGGGGGCTTGCGGTAGCTGGTTCAACTCGTGCATGAGCGTGCCGAGGCGGTAGGTACGGTCGGCGTGGGTCCAGGATTCGTGCATGGTCCACAGGTGACCGTCGGAGCTGGAAAACCCTGCGTCGCGCACCGCTTGGAACACCTTGCCCTTGATCCTCTCGGGGGTGTGCAGGGCGGTCTGTACACGGGTGTGCGTGATGGTCATCGCCGTGGCGAAGCCGGGGCTGTCCAGGGAGGGAAGCGCCACCTGAGCGCGCAGCTGCTCCACCTTGAACGCCATCTTGGGGTCGTGGTGGGTGTAGACGGCGAACAGGCGCAGCGCCTCAGCCTGGTCAACGCGGCCTTCGGTTACATCATTTACCACCTCGCGCAGCCGTGCTCTGGAACGGGTGCGGCTCTTCAGATCTGGTCGGGCCGACAGTTCGCGCAGGGCCTCCTCCGCGTAGGTCACGGGATCGAAGTTGGCTTCGGAAAGAGCGGCCTGGGGCCGCTCGGCGGAACCTCCCCCGTGCCCGGCGGGGCGTTGCGGCGCACCGCTCGGGCGGGAGTGGCTCCCAGCCCCGGAACGGTCCGAGTCCGGCGCGGGAGCCGGGGAGTCCGTACTTCCAGTCACCGCCGCGGAGGGACCCCCGGCGGCCTCCACCAGAGGCCCGGTGGTCTGAGTTGGGGCGGAGGGTATGGCGGAACCCCCCGTGGCGGAGGTCTGTTGGGTGTCCGAGGGGCCCTTGGCCGTGGGGGGTTTCCCTTCCGAGTCGCGTTTGATCCCCAGCTCCTGGGCCAGATCCTCGACCTGCTTGGTCAACTCCACCAACCGGTCGCGTTTGGTGAAGGGCCGGTCCAGGTTGGCCTGGGCCTGGCGTTGGCGGTCGTGTTCCTGCTGCAGGCTCGTCTTGTACTCCGCACGGATGCAGTCCAGGTCCGACAGCGGCCGCTCCAGTTGCGTGCACAACGACACCGGGTTGGCACCCAACAGATCGGCCCTGTCCTCGAAGGACACGACGCTGGCGTAGGTGCCGCCGAACATGGGCCTGCGCGGTACGTCGGGGAACCCGACCGCGACAGTGAACTGCCCTGCCTGGCCGTACCTGATCGAAGCGGTGATCGACACACCACCCACTATGCCGACCTCCGCGGTGGCCCGGCCCTGGTCGGCGTCGGCACGTTCACGCACCACCGCCGCATACACGGCCTCCTTGAGGGCTTCGCCAGCCTCCTTGCGTTTGGTGTAAGTGTGCTCCCCCACCCACATGGAGAAGTCCTTGCCCTTCGTGGACACACGCTGCGACAGCAGGGAGTCGAGCTGGTCGACGTAGGCTTGGGCCTCCTTGATCCGGATCGGCGCCCAGCGCAGCGTCTGGTGTGAAGCGGCCCGGCTCTGTGACCAGGACTTGTAGCTGCGCTCGACAACGTTGAGTTTTTGCAGCGCTTCGGAGTAGGCCTGCTGGCGAGGGTTGTTGGCACTCAAGGCCGCAGTCACACCGAAGTCGGCCTGCTGGGGGTCGATGTCCTCGATCTCGCGTTCGGTGACCTGCGAGCGCAGGATCTGCCCGATGAACCCGGCCTTGCGAGCGTTGGTCGACCAGCGCAACGCATCGGCGCTTTCTGCGGTGACCAGCCGGGTGATCTGTACATGCTCGCTTTGGTTGTGCTGGCGCACGATGCGCCCGTCACGCTGTTCGATGTCCACCGGCCGCCAGGGACAGTCCATGTGCAGCAGGTGCACCGCCCGGTCCTGGACGTTGGTGCCCACCCCCATGCCCACCGTGGTGCCGATCAGCACCGAGACGCGCCCGTCACGGCAGGCCTCGAACAGCTCGGCCTTCTTACGGTCGTCACCGTCGGCTTCCTGCAGGAAGCGGATCTGCTCGCGTGGCATCCCCATGGCGACCAGGCGTTCGCGCAGGTCGGTGTAGACCGTGTACTGGTCGACGTCCTTGTCCTTGTTCCACACCCCCGAATCGCAGAACACCAGCTGCAGAGCACCTGGGCGTTCATGGGGCTGGCCGGTGCGCCGGTCCAGGAAGGTGCGGTCCTTGTTGTCCTCCCACACCTGGTGGAGCATCTGCGCGGCCACGTCGGTCTTGGTCAGGCCCAACGCCATGGCGTCGAACCACTCGGGGACCTGGTCCTGGGGCATCGTGCCCGAGGCGAGCGCACCCAGGGTCGCCCGGTACAGGGCCATGCGCTCTTCGCGTTCCAGGGGGTCGAGCTTGTTGAAGCGCTCCATCTCCTCCACGGCGCGGTGCAGATCCGCCATCGCCAAGGGGGTGATCTCCGGGGCGCGCGGAGCCAACCGCCGGTCCAGGGAGTTGGCGGCGGCGTGGTTGCCCACCCATAGGGTGTTGTCGTAGACGTCGACGAGCTCGCCGGTCTTCTTATTGCGTTTTTGCCCCATGAACCACGGGTCACCGTGGCGCAAATCCTTCATTCGCGCCTTGATCTGCTGCTCGTGGTAGGCGACCTGTTCAGGGCTGGGCGGGACCACCACGGTGCGCGGCCCGTCCTGCCAGACCCCCTGGGCGTCCAGCCATTGCACCAAGGGTTCAGGCAGACCAAGCTCTTCCTTGGTCTTGGCGTCGGTGACCTTGGCCCAGGCCAGTAGCAGTTCGGGGACGTTACAGAACTTGGAGAAGCGTTCACGCTGGCGTATCTCGTTGGCTTCGTCGAGTTCGGCGACGGTCTCGACCAAACCGAAGGTGGAAGCCCACCGGTCGAAGTCCTCCAGACCCCGCTCACGCAGCCACTCCGGGTAGAGGTAGCGCAGGAACACCCACAGCTCCGCCACCGAGTTGGCCACGGGGGTGGCCGTGGCCATGACCAACTTGCCGTCGCGTTCGCGCAGGTAGTCGAATTTCATCATCATGTCGTCGGCGCGAGCGGAGGACTGCTTGGCCGCGTCCAGGATGTTGGAGCGCACCGTGGCGTTCTTGAACAGGTGGGCTTCGTCCACCAGCAGCGCGTCAAGACCGGTGTGCTCGAAGGTGATGCCCACGTCGTGGTTGCCATCCAGGTGGCGGGCCAGGCGCTCCTGAGCCTTGATGACCATGCGCTCGGCCTGCTTGACGTTGGCCCGGGCGGCCTCCTGGTCGACCAGGTCCTCGTACCACTCCTGCATGGAATCGACTTGCTGTTCGAGGTAGGCCTTGCGCACCTCGAAGCCCATCGGGACCTTTTCGAACTGCTGGTGGGTGAAGATCACCGCGTCCCAGTCGCCCATCGCGACCTGGCTCAGGAACTCCTGGCGGTACTTGGGCTCAATCTTCTTCTTGTCGGCTACCAGCACCCGCGCCCCGGGGTAGCGCTGGGGGAACTCGGCCGCGAACTGCTCGATGACGTTGTTGGGCACCACCAGCGCGGGTTTGCGCGCCTGACCCAAGCGGCGCATCTCCATCGACGCCATGATCATCTCCGAGGTCTTACCCGCCCCGGTGCCGTGCGCCAGCAGCGTGGCCGGCTCAGCCAGGATCCTCTCCACGGCGGCGATCTGGTGGTGGCGCGGCTCGAAGCCCGTATCTGTGGCCAGACCAGGGAAGTCGCGGTCCAGGTCGACCTCGTCGTCGTAACTGCGCAGCCGCACCGAGTTGTAGGTGGCGTTGTAGTGCTCGACCAGAGTGGCCGTGCGCTCGGGATCCTCCCAGACCCACTCACTGAAACGCTCCCGCAGCTCATCGACCTTGGCTCGGGCAGCGTCGGTCTCCTTTTCGTTCAACACCTGGCGCTCGCGGCCCTCCTCGCGGACGGTGTCGAAGACCTCCACCCGCTTTTGGGCCAGGGCAGATGCGAGCAGCTCGTTCGCGGACCTGCGCTTGGTGCCAAACATCTCGGTGGCCAGCGGCGAGCCCTTGCCATGGTCGCTGACCCACCACACGTTGTGCCCAGCGTGCTGGACCTCGATCAGGTCGTTCTCCAGCACCTCGCGGGCGAACTGCTGCACGTAGGAGTCGTCGATCCAGGCTGCGCCCAGCTGCGGGATGATCTCTGCGGCAGTCAGCTCCGGCCGCTGCACATCCTCCAGCGCCCGCACGTTCACGGCCAGAGCCGGATCCAGCTCGGCTGCCTCCCGGGCCTGGCGCAGCTTGACGCGCACATCGCCCGACAGGTACTCCGGGGCGCTCACCAGGCGTCCGTCGGTGGGGTCGGTGTAGACCAGATCCCCCAGCGCCTCGCGTGCCTTATCCCGGTTCTCTTCCCCCAGCAGGGACGCGATCCGGTCCAGATCCACCTCGCCCACCTCGCGCAGGCACACATACAGCGCGTCCTGGGGGGTGTCGGCGCGGGTGACCTCACGGCTCGGGTTCAGGACCCGCTGGTAGAAGACCTCCATCTTCGAGCCCGTGCCGGTCTCGGTGTCGTAGTGTTCCAGACCGTAGACGTAGGACGAGAGCGGGTCGTGGCGGAACCCGCCCTGGAAGGGTCGTGAGGCGACGCCGTTCTTGTTGACCGAGCGGCGGTTGATGTACCCGTGCGCGGCCACGTAGGCGTCGTACTGTTCGTTGAGCTGCTTGCGCAGGTCCAGAATGTGCGGAGTCTCAACGGCGGTAGCGTTCTGGGCATCCAGCAGGTCGCGCACTGTGTCGCGCATCCGCAGGAGCTTGACCAGCTCCGCCTTCTCCTTTGAGGGGATGTAGGGCTCGGGACGGCCATGGCGCATCTTGGTCAGATGTCCGGCCTGATCGACCTGGAGAAGGCCTTCGTACTTCGCCGAGGCCAGGTCGGCCAGCTCTAGGCGCTCGGTGCCCTCTGGTGCGGGCACGGCCGCCAGGCCCTCAGCTTTCGCGGTCTGTACGATCTCGCCCAGCACATGCCTGAGCCGTTCGCCGAGTCCTTGGGCGGGGCCGACGACGTCCAGCTCGGGGCCGTACTGGCCCATGCGCCAGGTCGCCTCGCCCAGCAGGTGCTCGGAGTGGTCGTCGAAGTAGGTGTTCGCCCAGACCGGGGCGTCACAGTCAGGGTCCTCGGCGCCGAGGTCACGCAGTCCGTTGGTGATCGAGGCCAGGTGGGCGGAGGGCTCCCCGGCCGAGCGCTTGCGCAGCAGCACCACGTCGGTGACGACCTTGGTGCCGGCCGCCGCCTGGTGGGCGGAGGAGGGCAGACGCACCACTCCGAGGATGTCGGCCCGTTTGATGATCTCAGACCGGGCAGTCGTGGACTGGCTATCCATCGTGTAGTGCGAGGTGACCATGGCGACAACGCCACCAGGTTTGACCAGGTCGAGTGACTTCACGATGAAATGGTTATGGATGGACAGCCGCGCGGGGTTGTGGCGAGAGTCGTACAGGGCGTGGTCGCCGAAGGGAACGTTGCCCACCGCGGCGTCGAAGACCGAGTCCGGAGAGACGGTCTCAGCAAAGGACTCGTTACGCACTTGGGCGTGAGGGTAGAGCAGGGCGCTGATAGCGGCGCTGGTGGAGTCCAGCTCCACCCCCAGCATGTGTACGTCCTGAGGGGCGAACCCCAGGAAGTTGCCTGAGCCGCAGCCGGGTTCGAGGATGTTGCCACCCTGCACCCCTAGGTCGCTGACCGCGTCCCAGATGACCTGCACGAGGGAGGCGTCGGTGTAGTAGGCGTTGAGGGTACTGCGGCGGGCCGCGGCATACTCGCGCCGGTCCAGTAGGGAACGCAGCTCAGCTTGCTCGGCTCCGAACTCATCGGCGTAGGAGGGGTGGAAGGCCTGTTGGGCGATGGCGCCCCACCCCGACCAGCGGGCAAGCACGCGCTGTTCGTCGGCGGTGGCGGGCCGGGTCTCGGCCTGGATTTGGCGCAGGGTGCGCAGCGCCTCCAGGTTGGCGTGCAGGCGCGGCCGGACGCCAGCCACGCCCAACTCGTGCTGGCCGGTGGGAGTGAATCGGGGTACGTCTACAGGCCTGGCTGCTCCAGCTCCGGGGGCAGCCACTCGTTGAGTTTCTCGCGCATCACGATCGACTCCGCCTCCATCCGCCACGTCTGCAGTCGGGTCACCTCCTTGAGGTAGTCCTGCTTCTGGGGCTCCTGGTCGGCCATCTGCTGGGCTCGGGTCACGATCTCCTCCTCGATCTGCTCCCCCAGCGTGGTGAAGAACTCCTCCGGATCCAGCATCTCGGCGACCTCGTCCGGTTTCAGGCGCAGCCACGCTGCCTGGATTCGCTCCCCGTACTGGTTCATCGCTACCCTCCACCGCGTCGAAGGTATCGCCCATGACTGCCTGCTCTGTGTCTGACTGCCGCTCGTGCCCTCGCGGGCTACTCGTCCTCGCCGTCTCCGTCCCACCAGCCGTCGGGGGCCCACACTGACTCCAGCGGCGGCGATTCGCGGTGGCGTTCCCCAGCGCACTGGCGGAAGGGCCCGTTCTGACCCATCAGCAGGGGAACGTGGTGGTCTGCGTGGTCACGGAGCCAGGTGGACATTCCGGTCTGCTCGTCCAAGCGCAAGCTCTCCCAAGACCGCCACAGCGCGTCCAGTCGGACAATGGCCTCGCCGTGCTTCCACCAGACCTGGCACCATTTGTTCTCGCCGCCCTCCACCTTCCTGAACAGCTCCAAGAAGTAGAAGCGCACCCACTCCTCCAGGGAGTCGTAAACCGGCTCGGCCGCATCCTCTTCTTCCTCATCCAGGTCGGTAGCCTCTTCCTTCTCTTCCCCTGCGGCGGCATCCCAGCCGATCTCCTCAAACCACTCGTCCCAGAACCCGGCGCTGTCGTCGGGCGTCGTAGGGTCTTCGCTCACAGGTCTGCCATCTCCTTGCTCGCGGCCCGCAGAGCCGTCTCCTTCTCGGCCTTCTTGAACGCCGCTCCGATCTCCTTGGCGCGCGGCGACTTGTACCAGGGCTTGAGAGTGACCAGGGCGGGTTTCATACCGGTGGCCAAGAGCAAGGCACTGCCTCGGGGCAGAGCGCGGATCGCGGCGGCGTCCAGAATCTCCTGGCGGCGCAGCGACACCGATTCGCTGGTGCGCTCGGCGTAGGAGACACTGGAAACGGACACGTCGTGCTGTCCCACCATCGTGGACAGGTCCCGTGCCAGGCCCGTGTCATCAATGCCCGCGCCGATCAACTTGCGGGTGGCGGCCCCCCAAAGCGCATCGAACTTGTTCTCGCCCCACACCCCCACTCCCTGCTTGCGGGACTGCAGGATGGTGACGGGGATGATCCCCCGAGACCCGAAGTGGCTGTAGAGGTCGGGCAGGTCGGCGATCTTGCAGATGTTCGCCGCCTCATCGAGCACGGCGATGAGCGGGTTGTGCAGGCGCCCACCCTGGCGTTCAGCGGCGTTCTCTCCAGCGCGCAGGACCCGGTCCGTGAGGGCGGCTACCAGCGGGGCGGCCGCGCCGGCCCCGGCCTTACTCATCAGGTACAAGGTCTCTTTGGAGACGACGAAGGAGTCGGGGTCGAAGGAGGCCAGCTTCTTGTCGGGCGGAGTCACCCACTGCATGATCTGCGGGTCGCGCAGGCACTTGGCCGCGGTGCGTGCGGTCTGGTAGATGCCCGCCCGCGTCTCGGGAGCCCCGTCCTGGGCGCCCTTGAGGGAGGAGGCCATGGGGTGCTGGCCCATCTCATGCAGGATCTCCACCGGGGTCGGCAGCAGCTCGTCGTCCAGCCACATCGCCACGGTGTTCATGTCCTCGTCCGCCCCTGCGGCCGCCAGGATGAACGCACACAACAGGTCGGCGGCGGCTGGGCCCCACAGGTCCTTGTTCTGTCCGTCGTCGACGGTGAGCACGAAGTGCCCGGCCAGCCGGAAGGCGTCCTCGACGTTGTTGATGCCCTGGAGCGGGTTCCACCACCACTGCTGAGGGGTGTGGGTGATGCCCTGCGGGTCGAACAGCCACGACTGCTGTCCGGTGTCCTTCTCCCGCAACTCCACGGTGGCCTGCCACACGTCCGGCTTGTTGGAGGTGACCAGGACCGGGGAAAAGGGAGTGGACAGAATGTGCGGGATGGCCAGTGAGGTGGTCTTACCGGCGCGGGGGGCCATGATGGCCACGATCGTGTCCTCCCAGGACGCGAACAGGGTCGGACCGCTGCGGCTGCCGGGCAGCTTCACATCGCCCAGGGCCAGCCCGATCTCCTGGTCGGGGAGCTTGGCCTGCTTCTTCTTCGGCATCTGGGCGAGCGGAGCGCGCAGCCCGAGGGCGCGTTCGCGGGTGGCCTGCGGTCCGGCCTCGGCCACGATGGTGTTGTCTCGGTTGATGGCCGACACCGGGTCGTCTGGGGCGCTGCGGCGTTTGGCGATGGTACGGCCGACCAGCCCGGAGAGCACGGTGACCATGGTCAGGACGACGACGCCGACCGCGATCACCACGGGTGTGGGGGTGCCCGGCCAGGTCTGGTCGGTGTCTCCGCGCACCAGCGCGCCCACCCAGCCACCGGAGAAGGGGGCTACCTCGCCTCCGGTGAGCGCCGCAGCGATCCACGCGGCCGCCCACACGCACGCGAACAGGGCGACCACACCCCAGACCAGGCCGAGGATGATCCACGGGGCTTGCTGTGACTGCAACGGTCCCTGGTTGGGACCCAGCGAGCGGCTCATCGGCGCCTCTCCTTCTTCGGGTTGGTGCGAATGGCCATGTCAGTGTCGTACAGGCGCCGTTCGGCGCTGGTGAGCGTCACGTCCACGGGCAGGCCCTGGCGTCCCTGGACCTTGATCATGACCTTGCCGCGCCCGGGATGGCGGGCGTCGGGCTGCCAGGAGTCGGGGGCCGCCCAGGAGGTGATCATGGACCGCTCGCGGGCGGTCATCGGCATAATCTCGTGCACCTTGGCCAGCTCACGAGGTGGGAGCCCGGCCATGACGGTGATCGCCGAGCGGTCCACGAACCCGCGCGCTTTAGCCCGGTCCTCTTCGGTGGTCAGCGCATCCAGGTCGGCCAAGGAGTGGGTGACCATCACCGAGGCCATGCCCTTGGCGCGGCTGAGCCGGGTCAGCGAGTCAGCGTGCTCGACCAGGCCAGGAGCACCGCGTAGAGCCCGCCACAGCTCGTCCATCACCCCCATATAGAAGCGGCGCGGGGCCAAGCCGAGCTGGGCCAGGGATGCGGAAGCGTCCACCAGCCCGAATCCGTAGGCCCACGTACACAGCATCGCGGCGGTCAGCAGCTTGTCGCCGGCGCCGCCAGTGGCGGAGATATCCACGCTGACGATCGGGGAGTCCAAGTCGATGGGCCGCGAGGTCTGATCGTCGAACACCCCCGCCAGAGAGCCGGTGCACAGCAGGTCCAGGGTGAAGACCAGTTCGTCGGTGCGGCGCTCGAAATCCTCCTTGGTGCGCGAGCGTGCCGAGGAGATGAGTTCGTCGGGGGCTTGGGCGATGATGCGCAGCACGTCGGGGACGGTGGGTTCGCGATCGTCGTCCAGCTGCCGGTCGAGCAGGTCCATCGCGCGCCCCAGCAGCACTTCCTCGGCGTTGGTCACCGGGGACTCGCGCACCAGGGTGCACAGGGCCAGGAGCAGCGACAGGCGCCGGGAGCGCACCTCCCAGCGCAGCTTCTCGGCGTCGTGGCCCTCCATACGTTTGAGGGCTTTACCCAGGGGGCCGCTGTCGAGGGGGTTGATCCGGTCCAGGCCGCGGCCGATCTTGATGACCTGCCCGCCCAGGTAGTCGACCAGGTCGGTGTAGTCCGGTTTGGAGTCGCCCAGGATCAGCGCCCGGGTGCCTGTAGCCACCGCCCCGGTAATCAGGCGCTTGACGAAGGTGGACTTGCCGGTGCCGGGCTGGCCCAGGACGAACACGCCGGGGTTGGTGATCAGGCCTTCCCGGAGCCACTCCAGCGGGTCCAGGCACACGACCTCGCCGTGCAGCTGGTGGCGGCCGATCGGGGTGCCGATCACCGGTGTGCCCGCGCCCGCAGTGAAGGGGAACAGGCCGCAGACCTGGGTGGTGGTGCCCTGGTACTCGATGCCCGGGGTGACGTGCACCGCGCGGCCGCTGTTAGGATGACGCCACCCCCACAGCGGAGCGACGTGGGATAGGTCCACGTCCGGATCCCGCTCCGGTCCGGTCGGGGACGGACGCGCCTTCCCTCTCCTCTTCGCCTTCGACGCTGGTGCGGGCGGTGCCTTGGTCGCCTCTTCCTGTTCCTGCTCCTGCAGCTGTGCGGAGCCTGTGTTCTTCGCACTCTTGTTGCGGCGGCGTAGCAG
>Ga0079226_10002922_pt1 | contig 13151 bp, 13 predicted proteins | sample Poulit2014_FD_76345 | JGI IMG/M metagenome (GOLD analysis project Ga0079226, IMG submission 76345) | Agricultural soil microbial communities from Georgia to study Nitrogen management - Poultry litter 2014 | ecosystem: Environmental > Terrestrial > Soil > Agricultural land | place: USA: Georgia... | reverse complement strand
TTTTATTCCTTTTTAGAAGAAGAAGAAGCTATTGTGAATTTATTAATGGATCACGGTACTGGGCTTCACGTACGTATCGGAAAGGAAAATAAAGTCGATGCGGTTAAGAATTTAAGCTTAATTACGTCTACATTCCGTTTAAATAAAGAACAATTTGGTACTATTGCGTTAATCGGTCCGATGCGCATGGAATATCGTAAAGTAATTTCCTTATTACAATCATTATCGAATGAACTTACGAATATTTTATTCCCAGAAAATGATGACAAATAAGGATATTAGTTTCTAAAACGTACGATTCATGTTATCGTGTATCGGGGTAAATTATTGTTGGAGGTACGTAAAATGGCTGAAAAAGAAAAGAATGAAACGTATCAAGAGGAAGAAAAAGAAGAAGTGAAAAACAATTCTACAAATAAAGAAAATGAAGAAGTTGTAGCAGATACAGAAGGCGTTGCTGAAGAAGTTGAAGAAAAGACGAAAGAAGAAGCTGAAGAGACGGTATCAATAGAAGAGTATGAAACATTGAAACAGGAAAAAGAAGTATTAGAAGAAAAAGTCGAACAATTAAAAGATCGTCTACTACGAGTACAAGCAGAGTATGATAATTTCCGTAAACGTACTGAAAAAGAACGAATTGCCATGCGTAAATATGAAGCAGAAGCCTTAGCGACAGAATTGCTTCAAGTAATTGATAACTTCGAACGGGCTTTGGAAACAGAAGTTGATGAGTCGCAAAAAGGTTTTTACGATGGTGTGAAAATGGTATACAATCAATTCCTCGAAGCCTTACGTTCTCAAGGTGTAGAAGTTATGGATGTAATTGATCAACCATTCGATCCAAACTTACATCATGCGGTTATGCAAGAGGAAGATGAATCAAAAGAATCGAATATTATTACAGAAGAACTTCAAAAAGGTTATATGTTAAAAGATAAAGTAATTCGACCAGCAATGGTTAAAGTGAATAAATAAGTTTTGTAGATAAAGGAGAGTTCATGGAATGAGCAAAATTATTGGTATTGACTTAGGGACAACAAACTCATGTGTAACTGTAATGGAAGGTGGAGAACCTGTTGTTATTCCAAACCCGGAGGGTAACCGTACGACACCATCTGTCGTAAGTTTCAAAGATGGTGAAAGGCAGATCGGGGAAGTTGCAAAGCGTCAAGCGATTACGAACCCAAATACAATCCAGTCCATTAAACGCCACATGGGTACTGACTATAAAGTGACAATTGAAGATAAAGAATATACTCCGCAAGAGATTTCTGCGATAATTTTACAACATTTAAAAAGCTATGCGGAAGAATATATCGGAGAAGAAGTAAGTAAAGCCGTTATTACAGTACCAGCTTATTTTAACGACGCTGAGCGTCAGGCAACTCGTGATGCAGGTATTATCGCTGGGCTGGAAGTAGAACGAATTATTAACGAACCTACAGCAGCAGCTTTAGCTTATGGAATGGATAAAGAAGATGAAGACCAAACGATTTTAGTATACGACTTAGGTGGAGGAACTTTCGACGTATCGATTTTAGATATTGGTGACGGTACGTTTGAAGTAATCTCTACTGCAGGAGATAACCGCCTAGGTGGAGATGATTTCGATGATAAAATTATCGAATATATGGTAGAGGAGTTCCGTAAAGAAAATGGCATCGACTTATCGCAAGACAAAATGGCGATGCAACGCTTAAAAGATGCAGCAGAAAAGGCAAAAATTGATTTATCTGGCGTATCCCAAGCACAAATTTCGTTACCATTTATTACGGCAGGCGAAGCAGGACCATTACACTTAGAAATGACGCTAACTCGTGCCAAATTCGACGAACTAACGAATGAACTTGTCGAGCGTACGATGATTCCAGTACGTAAAGCTTTAGAAGATGCAGACTTAACTGCTCAAGAAGTAGATAAAATCATTTTAGTCGGTGGTTCTACACGTATCCCAGCTGTTCAAGAAGCGATTAAACGTGAGACAGGTAAGGAACCATCTCGTGGGGTAAACCCGGACGAAGTAGTTGCCCTTGGTGCAGCAATTCAGGGTGGAGTTTTACAAGGAGACGTTAAAGACGTTGTACTTCTTGATGTTACACCACTATCCCTTGGGATTGAAACGATGGGTGGCGTTACAACGAAATTAATCGAGCGAAACACGACAATTCCAACGAGCGAATCTCAAATCTTCTCTACAGCAGCGGATAACCAAACTGCAGTTGATATTCATGTGCTCCAAGGTGAGCGTGAAATGGCTGCAGACAACAAGACGCTCGGTCGTTTCCAATTAACAGATATTCCACCGGCTCCACGTGGTGTACCGCAAATTGAAGTTACTTTCGATATCGACGCAAATGGTATTGTAAATGTCCGTGCCAAAGACTTAGGGACGAACAAAGAACAGTCAATTACAATTCAGTCTTCTTCTGGCCTCTCTGATGAGGAGATCGATCGTATGATTAAAGAAGCAGAAGAAAATGCTGAAGCGGACAAAAAGCGTCGTGAAGAAGTTGAGTTACGTAACGAAGCAGACCAGTTAATCTTTACAACGGAAAAGACGATTAAAGATTTAGGTGACAAAGTCTCCGATGCCGAAAAGCAAAAAGCTGAAGAAGCAAAAGAAGCGCTGAAAAAAGCTCTTGAAGGAGACGATACAGAAGATATTAAAGCGAAAAAAGAAGCCCTCGAACAAGAAGTTCAGCAGTTATCTGTGAAATTATACGAGCAGATGGCGCAAGAACAAGGTGCTCAAGGGGCAGCTGGGGCTGAGGGTGATGCTTCAGGTTCAGCCGATGATGATGTCGTCGATGCTGAATATGAAGAAGTAGACGATGATGAAAAATCCGATAAGTAAAGTAAATGAAAAAAGTCAAAGTCAGGTCTTACTTGACTTTGACTTTTTTTAAGACGTAATTATTGGAAAAATAACTTTATGAAGAAAATGACCAAGAACATCTATTTGCTAATTAACCTACAATAGTGATAAGATAAATTAATTGAATGAATGGTTTCGGGAGAGTGAAACGAATTGAGTAAGCGAGATTATTATGAAGTGCTCGGGGTTGACCGAGACGCGTCAAAACAGGATATTCGCCGAGCTTATCGTAAATTAGCGCGAAAGTATCATCCCGACGTCAATAAGGCGGAGGATGCAGAAGAACGTTTTAAAGAAATAAAGGAAGCATACGAAGTATTAAAAGATGACCAAAAACGGGCGCAGTACGATCGCTTCGGCCACGCAGGACCTCAATCCGGAGGTTTTGGCGGAGCGGGACAGGACTTTTCCGGTTTTGGGGATATTTTCGATATGTTCTTCGGCGGTGGTGGACGTAGACAAGATCCAAACGCACCCCGACAAGGAGCGGATTTACAATATACATTGACACTAGATTTTGAAGAGGCGATCTTTGGTAAAGAGACAGAGATTACCGTGCCGAAAGACGAACCGTGTGATACTTGTAACGGTTCAGGAGCAAAACCTGGCACAAGTCCAACTAGATGTCAACATTGTCACGGTACTGGTCAAATTCATATGGAGCAGAGTACTCCCTTTGGGAAAATTGTAAATCAACGCACATGTAATTATTGCCAAGGTACAGGGCAATACATCGCTGAAAAATGTCATACATGTGGTGGTAGCGGAACAGTAAAGAAACATTCCCGAATTAAAGTAACTATTCCTGCAGGTATTGACGACGGTCAACAAATACGCCTCTCAGGTAAAGGAGAACCAGGAATAAATGGTGGTCCTCCAGGGGATTTATTTGTCGTCATCCAAGTTCGCGAGCATGAATATTTCGTGCGCGAGGGGGACAATATTTTCTTAGAACTACCGATTACGTTTGCACAGGCAGCCTTAGGTGATGAAATTGAAGTACCAACAGTCCATGGAAATGTAACGTTTAAAATCCCAGCAGGAACACAAACGGGTAAAACATTCCGCTTACGTAATAAAGGAGTACCGAACGTTCGAGGTTACGGACAAGGTGACCAACATGTAACCGTTCGAGTAGTCACGCCTACAAATTTATCAGAAGAACAAAAGGAACTATTACGTAAATTAAACGAAACGACAAACAATGACCCCGTATCGGAGTCGGGCGAATCGTTTTTTTCACGTTTTAAAAAAGCCTTTCGAGGCGATTAATTCTTAAGAAAAAGCAGAGAAAGTTCGGTGGAAATTGTGGATTGGAACGAGCTAATTATTAAAACAACTCAAGAAGCAAAAGAAGCAGTAGCAAACATATTAAACGAATATGGCGCAAACGGAGTCGTTATTGAAGAAAGGATTGAACCGGATTCCCGTTACGGCTTTCGCTTCGGTGAAATGTACGAATTAAAAGGGGAAAAATATACCCAGGACGGCGTTACTTTAAAAGCATACTTTTTACAAGATGACAAATGGCCGTTTTTAAAAGAAAAAATAACAGAAAAAATCGAGCAATTGCCATCATTCGGTATCGATATTGGAGAAGTTATCTATGCCGTTCAAACGGTACAAGAAGCTGATTGGGAAAATGAATGGAAAAAATATTTCAAACCGTTTCATGTAACAGACCGTTTTATGATTGTACCCACATGGGAGAAAGAACAAGTAGAAGGTACGAACAGTACAAAGATTTTAATGGATCCGGGAATGGCCTTTGGAACGGGGACGCATCCGACGACGAAATTAAGCTTACTTGCTTTAGAAAAGTCAATTCAACCAGCGGATATTGTAATCGATGTCGGCTCTGGTTCCGGAATCTTAAGTATTGCCTCCGCATTGCTAGGAGCAAAACATGTCTACAGCTATGATTTAGATCAAGTAGCAGTACAAAGCACGATCCAAAATCGTGATTTAAATAATTTAACAGATTCAATAACCGTTCAAGCAAACGATCTTTTAAAAGGAATTTTCCATGAACCAAGAGCAGACATTATTGTTGCAAACATTTTAGCACATATAATATTACAATTAATTGACGATGCTTATGAACAATTAAAAGTTGGCGGACTGTTTATCGTTTCTGGTATCATTGAAAAAGAAACAAAAACTATTCAAGAAGCCTTAACGGCCAAAGGTTTCCATATAATTGAACAGCTAGAGGAAGAACAGTGGCATACATTTATTACGAGAAAAGTAACCGATAAGTAGGTGACATGATTGCAACGATATTTTGTTGATATACCCTTTTGGAAAGAAAAGGAAGTAAGAATAGAAGAAGATGCTCATCATATTATTCGCGTAATGCGTTATAATGTCGGGGATTCAATTATTTGTGTCCATCCAGAAGGTAAAAGTGCAACCTGTCAAATAGAAGAAATAAATGAAACTGAAAACTACGTCCTTGCTAAAATTATCGAATGGACGGAAGAAAATGTAGAACTACCTATATCGGTCACAATCGTTCAAAGTTTAGCAAAAGGAAATAAACTTGACCTCATAATACAAAAAGGAACCGAACTAGGCGCAAATCAATTTATATTGTTTCAGTCTGAACGTTCGGTAGTAAAGTGGGACAAGAAAAAGATAAAAAACCGCTTGCGCCGTTATGAAAAAATCGCCAAAGAAGCAAGCGAGCAATCCGGACGAACTGTAGTACCAAAAATACAATTTGTCGAACAGGTCTCGACTTATTTAGAAGCAGTTAAAAAGCTACAATCCATTAAACTAATTGCTTACGAGGAAGAAGCTAAGGGTATACAACGGGCTACTTTTGCTTCAAAGTTACAAGAAGCTAAAATAAAAAACTATAATGAAATAATTGTTGCAATCGGTCCAGAAGGTGGCTTTTCCGAAGCTGAAGTGGCTACATTTAAAGATTACACTTTTAGTCCTGTACGTTTAGGAAAACGTATTTTACGTACAGAAACTGCAAGCCTCTACGCTTTAGCGAGTATATCGTATTATTTTGAGGAAATGGAGTGAAACGGATGCGAACAGTAGCGTTCCACACATTAGGTTGTAAAGTAAACCATTACGAAACAGAAGGTATTTGGAATATGTTTAAAGAACATGGCTATGAGCGGGTTGATTTTGACCGGATGGCCGATGTGTATGTTATTAATACATGTACTGTAACGAATACAGGAGATCGAAAAAGTAGGCAAATAATTCGTCGTGCGGTACGGAAAAATCCAGAAGCCGTAGTTTGTGTTACGGGTTGTTATGCGCAAACTTCTCCAGGAGAGGTAATGGAGATCGATGGCGTCGATGTTGTTGTTGGTACACAAAATCGTAAGCGAATGATTCCGTTAATTGAAGAACATTTGAAGACACGTTTACCAATTAACGGAGTTGAAAATATTATGAAGACAAAAGTTTTTGAAGAAATGGATGTTCCGACCTTTTCTGACCGGACTCGAGCATCGTTAAAAATTCAAGAAGGATGTAATAACTTCTGTACCTTCTGTATTATTCCATGGTCTCGCGGATTGTTACGTTCCCGGGATCCAAAGAATGTGATAGAACAAGCTCAAAAGTTAGTCGATGCAGGCTATAAAGAAATCGTCCTAACCGGGATTCATACTGCCGGTTATGGTGAAGATATGCCAGATTATAGTTTTGCGAATTTATTACAGGACCTTGAAGCAAAAGTAGATGGATTAAAACGAATCCGTATCTCTTCCATCGAAGCGAGCCAAATTACTGATGAGGTCATCAAGGTTTTAGACAAATCCGAAAAAATTGTTCGTCATTTACACATTCCATTGCAGTCTGGTTCGCAGTCGGTTTTACAGCGGATGCGTCGCAAATATTCACCGGAATTTTATAAAGAGCGGGTCGAACAAATTAAAAAAGCTCTACCAGGAATCGCAATTACTTCGGATATTATTGTTGGCTTCCCTGGTGAGACGGAAGAGGAATTTCAAGAGACTTACAACTTTGTTAAAGATATTGGCTATGCTGAATTACACGTGTTTCCTTTTTCCCGTCGAACGGGAACTCCGGCAGCACGAATGGAAAATCAAGTCGACAAAGATGAAAAAAACCGTCGTGTAGAGATTATGATTGAACTATCGAACAAGTTAGCTCAAGCATATGCGGAACGTTATGAAGGAGATGTACTTGAAGTAATTCCTGAAGAAGCAAGCGAAGATAAGGAAGGTTATTTAGTAGGTTATTCAGATAATTACTTAAAAGTTCAGTTTGCTGGTTCGGAAGATTTAATCGGTTCAATCGTACGTGTAAAACTCGATAAAGCAACGTATCCTTTAAGTGAAGGAACGTTCGTTAAAGTAGCCGATCCATTATATGTTTAATATTTTAATAATTTGTATCACTCTTTACCTCTAAGTTAGGTTAATTTCTAACTTAGAGGTTTTTTCATAAATTAATAATATAAAAAAACTGAATTATAACATTGTGTTGACCAAGTTACAACATTGTAATATAATTAGATGAAGCATATTTGTGCATATGCTTTTTAATTATGGTTGCAAACTCCGGAGGGAGGGAAATTTCATGCCAAATACGACTCGCATTCGTGATAATGAATCGTTAGAAGACGCATTACGTCGATTTAGGCGAAACGTATCTCGAAGTGGTACTTTATCAGAATATCGGAAACGTGAATATTATGTAAAACCTAGTGTACGCCGTAAGAAAAAATCAGAGGCGGCTAGATCACGTAAACGTCGCCGATAAAAATGAGGTTATGTAAATGGATCTTAATAAACAATTAGTTCAAGATATGAAAGAAGCAATGAAAGATAAGGACAAAACTCGCCTAAGTGTCATTCGTATGCTTCGAGCAGCATTACAGAACGAAGCGATTGCAAAAGGTGTCGAATCATTATCCGAAGAGGATGCAATGATGATCGTTTCCCGGCAAGTAAAACAGATGCAAGAATCGCTTGAAGAGTTTAAGGCTGCAAACCGTGACGATTTAATTGAAAAGACAGAAGCAGAATTAGCGGTTATCGAACAGTATATGCCGGAACAATTAACAGAAGCTGAAATTGAGGAAATTGTGAAAAAAGCAATCACCTCTACCGGAGCGAAGACGAAGCGAGATTTTGGAAAAGTGATGGGTACAGTAATGCCTCAAGTAAGAGGTAAGGCTGATGGATCCATCGTTCAGCAAATTGTTCAACGATTGTTAGATTAATGATTGACTATTTGAAACCTTCATTCGTTTAATTAGACGATTAATTAAACGATGAAGGTTTTTTAGTTTTTAAATGGATGATTTTTTAAAATCCTTCGTGATTAATTATATCAAGTGTGTTACGATAAAAATGTTACGAATAAATTATAAGAAATGGCTTTGATGTAAAGGTGGTGAACGTCAAATGAAAAGAATTAGCCGAATTACTTCATTACTTATCGTTTTTTTAATAATTTTGTTTATATTCGGTTTACAAATCCCAAGTAACGAGGCCTCAGGCGAAGGGAAACTCGTCTACATAATCCCAGTTGAAAAAGAGGTAGAAAGGGGATTAGAAGCCTTTTTAAAACGAACGATTGAAGAAGCAGAGGAAGCTGGTGCTAATCACATTATTTTTGAGATTGATACACCAGGGGGCCGGGTTGATTCAGCGACACAAATTGCAAAATTACTACAAACAATCGAAATGCCAACGACAGCTTATATTGTTAATGAGGCGCTTTCAGCTGGTTCTTATATCGCTTTAAATTTAGATTCAATCTATATGCAACCGAATGCGACAATGGGAGCAAGCGCTGTCATTACTACAGATGGTACGATGGCAGATGAAAAGGCCCAATCAGCTTGGATTGCAATGATGAAAAGTGCAGCAGAATCGAAGGGAAGGGATCCGATTTATGCCATTGCGATGGCCGACCCTACAGTCGATTTGCCAGAATACGGAGCACCGAAGGATAAATTGTTAACGCTAACGCCAGCTGAGGCTGAAGAAGTCGGCTATGCAGAAGGAATCGTACAAAATCGTACAGAGCTTCTCCATGCGCTCGATTTACAAGGGGCTGAGCTAGTTGAGCCGAAAACATCTTTTGCCGAAGAACTTGCTCGCTTTGTTACAAGTCCGATTGTGATTCCCATATTACTATCGATAGCAAGTATCGGGCTAATCGTTGAATTATACACACCTGGTTTTGGAATTACCGGAACGATGGGACTTATTGCGCTCTTACTATTTTTCTATGGCCATATCATCGCTGGCTTAGCGGGTCTTGAGGCGATTAGCTTATTAGTCATTGGTATTATTTTAGTAGTGTTAGAATTCTTTGTTCCCGGCGGTATTTTAGGGATAATCGGTGCAAGTGCCATCGTCGTGTCTTTATTCCTCGCAGGTTATGATTTATCTCATATGGCGATTAGCATTTTAGTCGCATTAATTCTGGGCATTGTTACTTTTATTGTTTTATATCGTTCAGTCGATCGGGAGAAAGGTTTATTTAAGAAAATAATTTTACAAGACCGTACGACGACAGATGAAGGATACATCTCTGCTACGACGAGGTTTGATTTAATTGGTCAAATTGGTAGAAGCGTCACCCCTTTACGTCCCGCAGGTACAATCGTTGTAAACAATGAACGTATTGACGCTGTATCGGAAGGAAATTATATTAATAACGATGTCGAAGTAGAAATTATCCACGTCGAAGGAATGCGAGTCGTCGTACAAGAAGTAAAGGATAAAAATAAGGAGGAAATGTAAAATGGAATTTCAACAATTACTGCCAATTATTATTATTGCGATTGTATTAATCGCACTTATTGCACTCTTTACCTTTGTACCAGTAGCTCTTTGGATTAGCGCCCTTGCTGCCGGTGTACGTGTTGGATTGTTTACCTTAGTGGGAATGCGACTCCGTCGAGTTGTTCCGTCACGAGTGATTAATCCATTAATTAAAGCGTATAAGGCTGGTTTAGATGTGACAACAAATCAACTCGAAAGTCACTATTTGGCCGGGGGTAATGTCGATCGGGTCGTAAATGCTCTAATTGCGGCTCACCGAGCGAATATTAATTTATCTTTTGAACGAGGCGCTGCCATTGACCTTGCCGGACGAAATGTGCTTGAAGCAGTTCAAATGAGTGTTAACCCGAAAGTAATTGAAACACCCTTTATTGCGGGTATTGCGATGGACGGTATTGAAGTAAAAGCGATGGCACGAATTACTGTTCGTGCTAATATCGATCGCCTCGTTGGAGGTGCCGGGGAAGAGACGATTATTGCCCGTGTAGGTGAAGGTGTTGTAAGTACAATCGGTAGTTCCGAATCTCATAAGCAAGTTTTAGAAAATCCGGATACGATTTCTCATACCGTATTAGCAAAAGGATTAGACTCCGGTACAGCCTTTGAAATTTTATCGATTGATATCGCCGATGTAGATATTGGTAAGAACATTGGTGCGATTTTACAAACTGACCAAGCACAAGCAGATAAAAATATCGCTCAAGCTAAAGCGGAAGAGCGTCGTGCAATGGCAGTAGCGTTAGAACAAGAAATGACAGCAAAAGTTGAAGAAATGCGCGCTCGCGTAGTTGAGGCAGAAGCAGAGGTACCGTTAGCGTTAGCTGAAGCTTTACGCTCTGGTCATATGGGTGCAATGGATTATTTAAACTATAAAAATATTCAAGCCGATACCGAGATGCGTGATACAATAGGGAAGGTAACTGGAAAAGATGAAACACCAAAAGACCCTGGAACAAAAAGTTAATGGACCATTTAACTAAAGGAGGTCCTTTAGAATGGATATATTGATCGATATTATTTTCGAAAATCCCTTTTTACTTTTTTTAATTATTGCTGGGCTTATATCGGCATTTAATCGTTATTCAACGACTAAAGAATCTACCGAAAGTAAAGGACAAGAGCCAGAACAAAGACGAAAACAAAGTTCACCTTTAAAAGATTTAACCCGTAGGTTGGAGGAACTTGCAGAATCTGCTGAAGAAATTGATCCGTTAAAACCGAATCGAGCCGAAATTGAGCAACAAGAAGTTGAAACTACGTCAAAACAAGAGCCAAACTATTCTTTTGAACGAGAACGAGAAGCACAACTACAAAGACTTCAAGAACAGTATCGTACAGTTCGTGAAGAGGACGAAACAGTTAATAAGGCGGAAACCAGTGCTTCAATTCATAGTACAGAAACTAAAGCCAAAAAACCTTTACAACCTACAGGAACAAAAGGAATTGATTTACAATCCCGTTTAAACCAGGAAGGTTTAATCGAAAGTATCGTAATGGCGGAAATTTTAGGCCCGCCAAGAGCACGAAAAAGATATCACAATCGTTATTTAGATCGGTAGCTTATTATATAGATACATTAGGATATTTGTTCAAAGCAATAAAAGCCCAGATAAAACATTTTTAATAAAATAGAGGACTGGATTTCCTTTAAGGGAAATTCAGTCCTTTTTATTATGTTTAAAAAGCTTTATTTATTCATCCTTAGTCAGAGTATTATTGAACTTTCTTTTGGAGTATGTTTGATAATATTAATTTTTTTGAGATCTAACCTAATAAACTATTTAGTTTATAGTCGAACCGATTTTATCTAATACAGTTTCAATCTCTTTTTATGTTAAAAAGTTCTTACTTATATTTCGAATCATATTTATAAATAGAGAGGGGAGATATGCATGAAAGGCTTTAAGGGATTGTGGCATATGTTAACGGACCTTTCCGATGATGAACAGTATCCGCTTATTATGATTTATCGGAATCGTAAAATTACAATCGAACAAGTAGAGCGATTAATCACCTTTTCTCCAAAGGAAATTGTACTTCTTCATGAACGGGGGAAAATCACCATTACCGGAAAGGATTTATTTATTTCTTTCATGTATAACGATGAAATCACGCTTGTAGGAGTGATTGAAGAGATTCTTTTTTTATCGGATAAAGGAGGCGCAAATGAATAGTACAAAGCTTAGAAAATGGTTAGGAGATGTTACTTGTATCATCGAAGGGAAATCGGTGGAAAAATTTTTATACAAATGTGCACAAGCGTCGATTCCTCTTCGTGAAGTAAAACTTCTATCTAAAACGAAAATAAAAGCTAACTTTTACGTTCGCGATATGAAAAAAGTACGTAAAATTGTCTCGGATCTACACATGAGGCTTGAGCTAGATGAAGAGACTGGCTTGTTCGTTTATTTTCGTTTAAAATTTCAAGAAACTTATAAAATAGTAGCTTTCGTTTTATCTTTCACTTTATTATTTATATTGTCTCACACGACTTGGAATGTACATATGAAACACATTCCGTACCATTTAGAAAAAGAAATAACTGCACAGTTACAACAATTAAACATTTATCCCGGCTCTTTCCAATTTAAAGCTCCACCGGTCGAACAGATTGAACAGACCTTAATGGAAAATGTGCCACAATTGTTATACATAAGTGTAAAAAAACGTGGTACAATTTATACAATCGAAGCTTTGGAAAAAATTGACGAGGATATGGCTGAAAATACAAGTCCAAGTCATTTAATAGCTGAAAAAAACGGTATTATTAAAAAGATGTTAATTGAACGAGGCCAAGCAGTCGTAAATGTCAATGACTTCGTTCAAAAAGGGGACTTGCTCGTATCTGGCGAATTAATTATTCAAGATGAATTTGAAGGAGAAAAGGAAGATAAAGAAGAAGGAGTTTATGTCCGATCGATTGGTGATATTTATGCAAATACATGGTATGAAGTGGAAGTTTCGGCAGATATGTCCCAGAGATCGTATCATGTTGCCGGTAATTATGTGACACATTACGAACTACATATTGGCTCATTGCGCATACCGGTAAAATTTTGGCCGAGACTAAAGGATAAGCAATTTACTACGGTGGAAGAAATGTTGCCTTTACGTATCTTTAATGTTCCTTTACCGGTAAAACTCGTTGAAAAAAGGCACTTTGAACAAACGGAAAAGGAACGTAATCGAACAGAGGAAGAAACGAAAGAAATCGCAATCGAACATGCCTTAGAAGATTTACAACATAAACTTGGTAAAGAGACCGAAATCGTAAAATATTATGTTTTGCATGAAGTTGTGGACAATGGTAAAGTTAAACTTAGATTATATGTAAGTGCAATTGAAAATATTGCACGAGAACAACCGATTAAAAATGAACAATTACGTGATTAAAGGAGTACAATATGGCAGAAACATTACATGAAATTAATTTGCAATTAGAAGATGCAAATGTTACACGAGAATTGTTTGGTAATAACGAT
>Ga0079226_10002921_pt1 | contig 13153 bp, 13 predicted proteins | sample Poulit2014_FD_76345 | JGI IMG/M metagenome (GOLD analysis project Ga0079226, IMG submission 76345) | Agricultural soil microbial communities from Georgia to study Nitrogen management - Poultry litter 2014 | ecosystem: Environmental > Terrestrial > Soil > Agricultural land | place: USA: Georgia... | reverse complement strand
GGAAGACAACGCTTCAAGGAGGTTAACTACGACCTCTATCTGTACAATTATTATCTCACAAGAAGTGTGAGATAGAAAAGAAAATATAGTTTTTAAACTATGACTTTATTATACGAGGAGGTATATAAGGATGGAAGCTTTTCAGCAATTTGTAGGAAAAGCAGCAGATGTTGTATGGGGTCCTATAACTATAATTTTATTAGTAGGAACAGGATTATATCTGAGTTTGGGAACACGTTTTATACAGTTCAGGGAAATGAAGAATTCAATAAAATTAATGTTTCAAGAGAACGAAGGGGCAGAAGGGGATATTACACCATTTCAGGCCTTAAGTACATCTATGGCTGCAACTGTAGGAACTGGAAATATTGTTGGAGTTTCGTCAGCTATAGTTTCTGGTGGTCCTGGTGCAGTATTTTGGATGTGGGTCAGTGGGGCTGTCGGTGGAGCCACAAAATATGCCGAAGCCTTGTTAGCAGTAAAGTATAGGGAGACCAATGAAAAAGGTGAAAAAATTGGTGGTCCTATGAATTATATTAGTAAGGGAATCAAAGAACAGTATGATAAGAATGCAGATTGGTTAGGATTTGCCTTTGCTCTGTTTGCTGTAATTGCTTCTTTTGGTATTGGAAACATGACTCAGGCTAATTCAATTTCTGAATCAGTAGAAGTAGCTTTTGGAATAAAGCCAGCAATTACTGGAGCAATATTAGCTTTTCTAGTTGGTGCAGTAATAATTGGTGGAATAAAGAGTATAGGAAAAGTTACAGAAAAAGTAGTACCAGCTATGGCATTATTTTATATTTTAGGTGGACTAATAGCAATATTAGCTAATGCATCGGCAATACCTGGCACTTTTAAAATGATATTTGCAAACGCTTTTAGTGGTAGGGCAGTAGGTGGAGGTTTGTTGGGAACAGTCATTAGATTTGGTATAGCAAGAGGAGTATTTTCTAATGAAGCAGGGTTAGGTAGTTCACCAATAGCTCATGCAGCGTCTAAAAATGATGATCCTGTAGCAGAAGGTATTATTGCTTCAATCGCTGCTTTCATAGATACTATTATAGTATGTACAATGACAGCTTTAGTTATATTGACTTCAGGATTAGTAAAGGTAAATGAAGCTGGTGCCATGGTTATAGAAAATAACCTTGAAGGAGCTTCTTTAACAACTACGGCATTTGGTACCTTATTACCAAATTTTGGTACATATATAATACCATTAGGATTAGTATTATTTGCTTTTTCAACTATATTAGGCTGGTATTATTATGGTTCAAAGAGTTTAGAATATATTGCTGGTTTAAATGCAGTTAAATATTATAATTGGATATGGGTTGTTCTTAGTTTCGTAGGTGCAGTTGCGTCTTTAGATATTGTTTGGGGAATATCTGATGTATTTAATGGCCTTATGGCTGTGCCTAATTTAATAGGATTACTTGCCCTCAGTCCACTAGTATTTCAAATGACAAGAGAATATGATGGAAATGTTGGATTAGGAGAAGTAGGAACTAAGAAAAGATTATCTACATCAAGAGCTGGAAAATAAAAACTGACTATATAAATATATAAATAAAAATAGGGAGCTGTTTGCTCCTTATTTTTTTTGGTCTTCTCTATAATCATCCATAACTTTAGAAAATATTTCAGCTGTACAAGGTGGTGTGTATGTAATAGAGTTGGCTCCTGCTTCTATAGTTTCTAAAATTGATTCATCCGTTGGTCCACCAGTTGCAATAATAGGTAATTCTTTACCAAATTCACTTCTTATCTTTTTTACAATGTTAGCTGTATTTGCTCCCCCTGATACATTTAATATACTTGCTCCGGCGGCTAGTTTTTCTTTGTAATCATCACATTCAGAGACGACTGTAGCTATTATAGGAATATCAATTCTTTTGTACATCTTTTTAATGACTTTCGGATCAGTTGGTGCATTTATAACAACTCCATAGGCACCCATAAGTTCTGCTTGTAATGCTATATCTACAGAACGTTTTCCCGTTGTAAGACCGCCACCAACACCTACAAAGACTGGTACAGGGGCTACCTCTAATATGGCTTGGGTAATGGAAAGTTGTGGTGTAAAAGGGTAAACTGCTATAATAGAGTTAGCGTTAGTGTTTTTAACAATTGCTACATCAGTTGAAAAAAGTAAGGATTTAATACGAGTTCCTAGTATTTTAATGCCACTAGCTCTGTATATTACTGGAGGGACTTCTATTATCCTAGTTCTCAACTTTGATTTTACTTCTGGTATATATTTTTCCATGCTAAGACCTCCTATTCTTAAAATATTATATAATTAAGTATGAACGTATTCTTTGGTTTTGTCAATAAGCAAATAATAATCCAGAATAATAAAGTAGTAACTATATTATACAAGATACCCAGTTATGTCGTATAATATAGAAGAATTCAAAAAAACAATAATAAAAATAAATATACTAATATAGAAGGAAGTATTATATGAAGACTATAGAAGGATTTGCAGCATTGTTGGATACGGGGAAAACAGTACTCCCTATTACTTTAATATTGATTTTATTTCAGGTCTTAGGTCTAAGAAAGCCAATTAGGGATAGTAAAGAGTTTATTGTATGATTTCTTTTAACAATTTTCGGTATTCACTTTTTTTAAAAAGGAAGGACTATTGTGGAAAGGTGTCGGGCCAGGGGAACTACTATCCTTTATGGCAGAGGAACTGGAGAAAGTGAAATACAAAAATTCCTTAATATTCATGTTGAAGCTTCTAAAGAAATCATATTGATAGTATGGGAAAATGAAAATTATACGGACATTTATAATAAAGTAATAGAGATGGATAAATTAAAGAAGCCTGGAACAGGGATAACTTTCACTTTACCTATGAAAAATTTGGTGGGTCTTCATCATAGAAAGTTTTTGATTAGGATGAAGAAGTCTAGGAGGGACTGTCCTAGACTTTTTTCTATATAAAAAAACTAACTAATAATTTTGTTCCAACCCAAGCTCCTAAAAAGGCAAATATTAAATACTCCCAGCCATGTAGGGACATAGAAGCTATACCGCTAAATAAGGCACTTATATTACAGCCAAGAGCTATAGTTGCACCAAAGCCCATTAATAGACCACCAATTATTGCAGCTAGAACTTCCTTTTTAGAATTTATTTTTCTTATTCTAAATTGAGATGACAACAGAGCAGCTAACATAGCCCCGAGAATTATACCTATATTCATTATGGAACCTGAATGGTTAGAAAAACCCTTAGCTAAAATCTCTCCTTTATTACCTTGGAAATAAGACCAATTTTCTGGATGAGCCCCTAAAGCTTTATATATCCAAGCTCCCCAATAGGTAATAGGGGCGTTTACTCCCCAAGGCTTTCCATTTATTCTAAAGATTATAATGTTTAAGATTGCAATTACAATGGCACCGACAATTAAGGACCAAGGTTTTATAATGAATTTTTTGTAAGAAGGACTATCTTTTATTTTCATCATACTCATCTCCTTAAATTAATAACCTGTATGTTTTTTTCCATACCAATGAGCTAAAATATATAAAATAATTAAAATACTAAATTGCAATATTAAGCTAGGAATCCAATCTATAATATAGGGCATGAATATATCTTTCCCCTTAGCTATAGATATTCTTTCCCAAAAGTTAAAACCTTTAGCGGCTATAAGGGAACCGATAGAGAAGAAAATTAAGGTTAAAATTTGTATTAAGAAACCTTCTCCTAGTCTTGTTAGAATTCTAGCAGTACAGCCATCAGCTATAACCATTCCTATACCAAAGAGAAAGGCTCCTACAGCTATATGTAGGCCTATAGGACTTATATTACCTGGAACCAAATCACCAGTCTGGAAAACCTTATACTGTATTATTGAAAAGCCAACTGTTGCTATTGATATGGATAAAATTGCAGACTTTGTGTGGTCCGTTCCGCCTACAAGAATAGGGTCCCTAAAAGCAGCTGTAAAACAAAAACCGGACTTTTGTAATGTAAACCCTATTACTATTCCTAATATCCATACAGTACTATGTTTTGGGTTTTGCTTATTTATTAGAAAACCTATGAAAATGAGAATAGTAAGTAATACTATTCCAAAAGTAAATTGATTTTTTTTCAATATCTTCACCTCCAAGGCATGTCTAATTAAATTATATACTATATCAGAATATTTAGAAATAACTAGTTTTATATTAGGTTGTGATAAGTAATTATTTTTTACAATTACTAGATATTATCATTTTACTTTGGCATGGAAATTGTATTAAAAAGATGATATCATAGTAGGGATGATTTTTAATATTACAGGAGGGTTATGATTGGGGTAAAAGACAATGTATTTGAAAAAGAAGCAGTGGGAAAACTTCTATTGAAGTTTTCAATTCCATCTATTGTATCTTTATTAATAGCTGAACTTTATAATATGGTAGATACAATATTTGTTGGCAGGGAAGTAGGAGGAGAAGCTATAGCTGCCTTAGTTGTAGTATTCCCTATTCAAAGATTTGTTGTAGCCTTTAGTATGATGATGGCTATAGGGGCTTCTACAGCTGTGGCACGAAGTAATGGAGAGAAAGATTCTGATAATGCTAGAAGAATAATAATGAACTCAATGAGTTTAATTTTTACAATAATGATACCAACCATAGTCTTAACTTCTATATTTAAGACAAATATAGTTAAGGTATTTGGAGCTAGTGATAGAATAATACCTTATGCTGAAGATTATTTAGCAATAATAATATTTGGTAGTATATTTCAATGTTTAAGTACTACTATGAATTATATTATGATGGCTTTAGGAGATAGAAAAGTTGCCCTTAAAAGTACTTTCATAGGAGCTATAGGTAATATAATTATTGACGCTATATTAATTATTGGTTTTTCTTATGGGGTTAAAGGGGCTGGAATAGGAACTGTAGTGTCCCAAGGCCTTGCTTTTCTATATTCTTTCTATCATTTTAAAAATATAAAGGAACAATTTAATTTGTCCTATGGTTTTAAATTTGATTGGGAAAGATGGAAATCAATTTTATCAGTAGGATTCTCTGCATTCATAGTAGAGGCAGAGGATGGGATTGTTTTAGTAATTCTTAATAATCTATTATTATTAAATGCTGGTGATGAAGGTGTTATTATATTAGGCGTAATTTCAAAACTTTCTATGTTTTTATTTATAACAATAATGGGGATTAGCTCAGCTATGCAACCTATAGCAGCCTATAATTTAGGTGCTAAAAATTATAAAAAGCTAAAAGAGGTTGTGAAAAAGACTGCTATATATGCCTTAATAACTTCAACAGTACTTTGGGGTATAAGTATGGTATTTGCTAAACAGCTCATATCAGTATTTATTAAAGATGTAGATATTATTGCAAAATCAGCAAAAGCCTATAGGACTATGATAGCAGTTTTTCCATTAATAAGTATATATTATATGTCTATATATTATTTCCAAGCTTTAGGGATGGCAAAGTCCTCTTTCATAGTGTCCATATTTAGACAATTAATAATACTATTACCTGTATCAGTAATACTAATGTCTGTATTTAATTTAGGAGCTTTAGGAGCATGGCTATCCTATCCTATATCTGATTTGGTATCTAGTGTTACTTCTTTTATACTAATGAAGAAACAAACTAAAAAAATAGATATAAAAATAAAAGATACAGCTCTAGAAGCTGCCTAACAAAGAATAAACCTAAACTGCCTTTTAAAAGGGCAGTTTTTACTTTAATAAATCTAAAAGTGTACCCTGATACTTGCAAAAGTGTATGGGGAAGTGTATTATTGTATATAGATACATTATAATAAACGTAAATGTGATTCCATCCACTTTAAAAAGGAGATGATTTCTATGGCAGATAAGAATCTAAAATTAAATACAAGGTATGCTATATTAATTGCCCTTACAACAGTTATGACTATGGTAATTAACATACCGACTGTTGCAACAAAAGGATACTTAAACCTTGGTGATATGATAGTTTTTATGGCTGCCTTTATACTTGGTAAAAAGGGTGGATTTATAGTTGGAGGATTTGGCTCGGCTTTAGCTGATATTTTATTAGGTTATACCTATTATGCACCAATTACTTTTATAGTGAAAGGACTAGAAGGATTTATTGCTGGTAGAATATTAGAAGCAGATATAGGAAAGAAGATTCCTATAATTGCTACAGGAATAGGGGGATTGTGGATGGCCCTTGGGTATTATTTAGCTGAAATATTTATGTATGGGGGAAAAGCAGCTTTGGCTTCTGTGCCAGGAAATATTATACAAGGTCTAGTAGGGGCAGTTACAGCAGTAATATTAAACACTGCATTGAAAAAAACCAGGATGTTTAATGACTAAAGTAATTTTGCTTTAGTCACTTTTTTGTATGAAAATTTTTTGCTGGAATGAAGAAGGAAAGAATAAACAAAGGCCTGTATAAAAGCACTAAATAACTTTAAAATAAAAAATACTAATTGTTTATGTGATACTAAAAAATAAGAAATTTGGCTTCTGACAGTTTTGTTAGATGGTTTAAATTAGTCCTGAGACACAAGAATAGAATAGGTTTAGTTTTTCGCCCTTAAATACCCCGTTAGATAATCTATACATAACGCAACAAATCTAAGTAAAAGGAAATGAACTATAGAGTTCTTAATACTAGTAAAGTTATATACATCTACATAAACAAATAAAGCTATTAAAAGAATATTAATAGAATTTAATTCTAAGCTTTTTGTAAAAAAATCTTTTAAAAATATTTTCCCAAAGCCTATGGCAAACACCTCCTAACTTAACTATATTATATTGTGCCATGATATAGTATAATAATTGTCTTTATTCTATATAAAAAGAGATAATAAAATGCCGAATTATAATAGAAAAGTACGTTAGTGTTGTAAGGCTATAACGATACAGTATTGTTATGGCTTTATTTAAAGGAAAATACATTTCTTATTGTCTACTTATGGTATAATCAATTAAAATAAATAAAAAGAAGGTGAATTAGTATGGAAAAGATTTTGCTTGTAGAAGATGATACTAATTTAGCTATAGGTATAGAATATTCCTTGAAAAGTGAAGGTTATAGTGTAAACTTAGCTGATACTTTTGAAAAAGGTAGAAGGTTATTTGATGAAAATGACTATAATTTAATATTATTAGATGTTATGCTTCCTGATGGTAGTGGTTATGAGTTATGTGAAGAAATAAGAAAAAAGTCTAAGGTGCCAATTATTTTTCTTACTGCTTGTGATGAAGAGGTTAATGTAATCCTAGGCTTAGATATGGGAGGAGATGACTATATTACAAAGCCTTTTAGGGTTAGTGAGTTAATGTCAAGGATTAGGGCTGTATTAAGAAGATATGGAAAAGAAAAAACTAAAAATGTTTTAACTTCAGATGATATTAAACTATTTATATCAGAAGGTAAAGGAGAAAAAAATAATGAAGAATTATATCTTACTCCTATTGAATTTAGACTTCTATCCTCTTTCATGAAAAATCCAAAACAGGTGTTGACGAGAAATAGTTTATTGGAAAAGATATGGGATATAGATGGAGAATTTGTAGATGATAATACTCTTTCAGTATATATAAAAAGACTTAGGGAAAAAGTGGAGGAAAATTCTTCGAAGCCTAAGTATATAAAAACCGTTAGAGGCATGGGTTATAAATGGGATATTGAAGTGAGAGGTGATTAGGTGTTTAGAAATCCAGAGTTTAAAGCTATTACAAGGAAGTTATTTTTACTCCAATTAGTATTTAGTATAATAATGATGATATTTATTAGTTATTATGTTATAGAAATAAATAATAATATTATAAAACAAAATACTGCATTAGTAGGGAAAATAATGTCCATAGATCCATCCCTAGGTAAAGAGTTAGTACCTATTATTACAAAAGAAGCTACCAGTAGTGAAATACAAGAAGGGAAAAAATTATTAGAAGGATATGGATATACTGGGAATTTAAAAATTGCCTATCAGCCTCTTTTAAAAGAGCTATTTTCTAATATGAAAATATTAACTTTCAGTTTAGTCCTATTATTTTTTATTCCAATTTTTATAATAACTAAAGGTGAATATAATAGTCTATACAGTAAAGTAAAAGAACTTTCTTTAGCCGCAGATAAAGTAATAGAAGGGGATTTTTCCTATGAATTCAAAGATGGAGGAGAAGGAGATTTTAATATTTTATCTCATCAATTTAACCAAATGGCCAACAGATTGGAAAATAGTTTGGAAAGTTTAAAAAAGGAAAAAATATTTTTACAAAATATAATATCCGATATATCTCATCAATTAAAAACTCCCTTATCTTCCCTTATTATGTTTAATGAATTAATCCTTGAAGATGAAAATATGGATGAAAATACAAAAATTGATTTCCTTGAAAGAAGTCAAATTCAATTAAAAAGAATGGAATGGTTAATAATTAATTTATTAAAGGCAGCTAGAATAGAATCGGGAGCTATACAATTTGAAGAAGAAAAAGTTTATTTATATGAACCAGTAGATATAGCTATTTCTTCATTAGATATGAAGATAAAAGAAAAGAATATAAAAATTGAAGTCTTAGGGGAGAAAGAGAATTCTTACTTTTACGGAGATAAGGAATGGACTGGAGAGGCATTAATTAATATTATTAAAAATTGTATTGAACACAGTGATACTAATGGAAGTATTGAAATAATTTTAGAAGAAACCCCAGTGTTTAGCCGTATAATCGTAAAAGACTATGGTGAAGGAATAGATAGAAAAGATTTACCTCATATATTTAAAAGATTTTATAAGGGAAAAAGTGAAGTTAAAGTTGAAAGTATAGGTATAGGATTGAATTTAGCAAAATTAATAGTGGAATCTCAAGGTGGTATTATTTCCGTAGAAAGTAAAAAAGGTATGGAAACACAGTTCACTATTACTTTTTTAAATATTTTAGATATAGGTACTAAGGGCAGAATTTAAAATTATTTTCAACCTCTTATGAGATTTAATCTTACTAAATTGTAAGGGAAAGATTCACTTATATGTAAGTAATATATTATAAATTATAATTAGAAGAATTAGAAGAAATATTGGGAGGTTGAAAGGAATGGAAGTAGTAAAAACAGTAGGTCTATGTAAAAGCTATGGCGAAGGTGATACTAAAGTAGATGCAGTTAAAGATATTAACTTAACTATAAATCAAGGTGAATTTGTAGCAATAGTAGGGGCTAGTGGTTCAGGAAAAAGTACCTTACTTCATTTAATAGGTGGAGTAGATAAGCCTACTAGTGGGAAAGTTTATGTAGATGATATAGATATCTATAGTTTAAGCGAAAAGGAACTAGCTATATTTAGAAGGAGAAAAGTAGGATTTATATTTCAATTTTATAATCTAATACCAGTTCTTACTGCCGAAGAAAATATATTATTACCAATCCATTTAGATAATAAGGAAATTGATGAAAAATATATAGATGAACTAATAAATATTCTTGATCTAAAAGATAGAAGAACCCATTTACCTAATGAACTTTCAGGAGGGCAACAACAAAGGGTATCTATAGGTAGGGCTTTAGCTTATAATCCTTCTATCATATTAGCCGATGAGCCTACAGGGAATTTAGATAGTAAAAATAGTAAGAAAATTGTAGATTTATTAAAAGTATCAGTAAAAAGATACAATCAAACTCTTATACTAATAACCCACGATTTAGATATGGCGGCCCAAGCAGATAGGATAATCACTATAGAAGATGGTAGGATAGTTAAAAATGAGGTGATAAATAGTGAAAGGCTATAAAGATATCACCTATAAGTACTTAAAGAATCAAAAAAAGAGGACGATTCTAACCATTTTCGGCATTATATTATCAGTAGCTTTAATAACGGCTATTGGTACTATAATTGTTAGTGTAAGAGATGCAGAAATAAGGGACACAATTAGGCGAAATGGAGATAACCATGGAATAATACGGGAAGTTCGTAAAGAAGAAATAGATAGTATAGTAAATAACGTAAAAGTAGAAAAGGCAGGAATAAGTCTTCATGAAGGATTTGGGGTAGTAAATGAACTAACAGAAAATGAAAAAAATCGTTACGATATAGGTTCACATTATAGATATATTAGTATAAGTAGCTATGATGAAAAAGCATTATCTTTACTCTCCTATGATTTAAAGGAAGGAAGATTTCCTAAGAATAAGAATGAAATAGCCATAGAGCATTGGATATCAGAATATTTTCCTAATAAGCCTAAAATTGGGGATAAGATTAAAATCCCAATTGGAGATAGGTATGCTACAGATATAGACGAAAATGGAAAGGAAGTAGAAATTAAAGTTGGACCACGGGGTTGGGGATATTCTGAAGAAACCTTTGAAGAAACTGGAGAAAGAGAATACACTATTGTAGGATTTCTAGAACCAGAATATATATGGAAAGGGAATAATTCAACAACAGCAATTTCTTATATTGATAAAGCTTCTCTTCCAGATGATAAAGAATATAATATATATTTAAAAATGAATTCCCTAAAAAACATTCACGATGAAATATATAATCTAGCAGGAGTAAATGACTGGAGAGAGAAGAAAGCTAATGAAGAATATGAAACTTTAGAAAAAGTTGAATTTAATGAACCTTTATTGAGGCTTTACGGTAAGAGTTTAGACGATAATTTTAATTGGTTTATCATAAGTTTATTTGGCTTTATAGTTATTTTAGTAATTGTGGCTACAATTGCAGTTATATATAATTCCTTTAATATATCTGTACTAGAAAGAGTATCTCAATTTGGTTTACTCCGTACTGTAGGGGCTACTCCCAAACAAATAAAAGGAATCGTTATGAAGGAAGGAGCTTTACTTGGTTTAATAGGTATTCCTATAGGTTTAATATGTGGAGTAGTAGCCATGAAAATAGTTCTATATGTAATTGGATTTTTTAAATTTGATTTTTTAGATGATTTACAAATATACTATTCAATACCAGTCTATATAATAGCTTCATTATTAGGTATTATAACAGTATTTTTATCAGCTAATGGACCAGCGAAAAAGGCTGCAAAAGTTCCTCCACTAGAAGCTGTTAGAAGTACAGGGAGCTATAGAAAAGAAGATTTATCTAAAGTAAAAGGTTCAAAAACTGTAAGAAAAGTACTAGGAATAAAAGGAGAAATAGCCTATAAAAATTTAAGAAGAAATAGAAAAAGATTTGTTATAACTGTATTCTCCATGACCATAAGTATAGTATTATTTATAACTTTTGCTACTTTTTCTGATAATGTATTTAAAATGAATATTATTGAAAATGAAAATGCAGTAGATTTTAGAATAGATGATGTGTCTTATTATGAGAATCCTAATACTTTAAATACTACCTATAACGATTTAAGAAAGATGGAAGAGGTAGAAAAAATATATAAATTTGAAGATACACACTTATATCTTTTAATAGAAAAAGAAAAAATAAATCCTAAATTATTAGAAATAGACTCCTATGCCTATGAAGAAGATAATAAAAATAATGATATTGTAGGGGTATATAATAATACACTAATGACTTTTGGCAATGAAAACATGGAACAGTTTGAACCATTATTAAAACAGGGAAAGATAGACTTAGAGGAAATGAACAAAAACAATGGAGTTCTTGTAGTGAAAACTACTGTTGCGCATAATGAAGAAACAGATAAAATGGCTGTATTAGATGGGTATGATATAAATGTAGGGGATGAACTAACCATAAATACAGGTCAATCTGAAGAAGAGGAAAATCAAGTAGTGAAAGTAATGGGAATATTAGAAAAAGGACTCTTAGATTGGGAATATGGAGAATATGGTGGAATAAATATAATAACTACAGAAGAAGTGTTAGAAAAAATAGATAAAACTACTACACCAGAACTATATGTAGAAATAAAAGATGATGGAGATAGAGAAAAGGTAAAGAAATATATTAATCAGTTAGAAGAAAATAATAAAAGCTTACGTGTTATAGACTTTTCAGAAGAGGCAAAAGAGATGAGAAATGCAGCTATAGTTATGAATATATTCCTATATGGATTTGTGGCAGTGATAGCATTAATTAGTAGTATAAATATAGTGAATACTATTAGCACTAATTTAATCCTTAGGACTAAGGAATTGGCAATGCTTAAAGCTGTAGGGATGGATCAAGGAACTTTAAAAGGCATGGTATCCTTAGAAAGTTTATATTATGGACTATATGCATCTATTTATGGCGGCCTAGTGGGCACAGGCCTAACTTATATACTTCATAAAATATTGCTTGAAATAAGAGAATTTAAGTGGGTTGTTCCTTGGAAAAATATCTTAATAGCCTCTATTAGCGCAATCTTAATAGCCTTATTCTCTGGTTATGGACCTATGAAAAGAATTAATGATGGAAATATTATAGAGAATATAAAAATGGAAGAATAAACACTCACTTATGTGGGTGTTTTTTTATGTGGACTGATGAATTAAACTAATATACAATAGATATATGAATATATAAGGGATAGGAATGATTAAGGGGGATTAAATTGCGAACTGTATTACAAGAATACTTTGGATTTGAAGATTTTAGAACGGGACAAGAAGAGCTAATAGAGGGAGTTTTAGCTAAAAGAGATGTATTAGGTATTATGCCTACTAGTGGTGGTAAATCCTTATGTTATCAAATTCCTGCCATACTATTAGATGGGATAACATTAGTGATTTCACCATTAATATCCTTAATGAAGGATCAAGTAGATGGACTTAATGAATTAGGAATATCGGCTACTTTTATAAATAGTACATTACCAATAAGTCAACAGAATAAAAGAATTAGGGATTCTTTAGAAGGAAAATATAAATTAATGTATATAGCCCCAGAACGCCTTAATTCTCAAATGTTTTTAAACTTTACTAGAAAAGTTACTATTCCCTTTGTAGCCATAGATGAAGCCCATTGTATAAGTCAATGGGGTCACGATTTTCGCCCTAGTTATAGGGAGATTCCAAAGTTTATTTCTGCTTTAGATAATAGACCTGTAATAGGGGCCTATACTGCAACGGCTACTAAAGAAATAGTTGAAGATATTAATAATATATTAAAGCTTTCTACTCCATTAAAAATAAATACTGGATTTGACCGACCTAATTTATACTTCCAAGTTAAAAAT
>Ga0079226_10002920_pt1 | contig 13153 bp, 12 predicted proteins | sample Poulit2014_FD_76345 | JGI IMG/M metagenome (GOLD analysis project Ga0079226, IMG submission 76345) | Agricultural soil microbial communities from Georgia to study Nitrogen management - Poultry litter 2014 | ecosystem: Environmental > Terrestrial > Soil > Agricultural land | place: USA: Georgia... | reverse complement strand
GCATCACCGCTGGCAATGTTTTGCATGGCGCTGACCACATTTTCCAGTGGCGTCACAATGCTGCGCATAATGGCAATAATCAGCAGCGCAATAATAACAATGACTGTGAAGCTGAAGACGCTGGCCTTAATTGCAGTGCTGCGGAATTCAGCATGAATATCATCAAGGTACACCCCAGAACCCACCACCCAGTTCCATGGCTGAAACAGTTGTACATAGGACACCTTTTCAACGGGAGCACTGGCGCCTGGCATGGGCCAGCGGTAATTTAAAAAGCCCGAGCCTTGCTGTTGAGCAATGCGGACAAATTCGTTGAAGATTTCAACGCCATCGGGATCTAAATAAGTGGACAGGTTGGTGCCATCTAAATCCGGAGACATGGCATGCATGATCATATTGGGGGTTAAATCATTGATCCACACATAGTCATTGCGCCCGTAACGCAGCATGCTTAAAGCATTCTTAGCCTGTTCTTGAGCTTGCTTGGTGGACAGTTGGCCGTTTTTTTCTAAAGAGTGGAAATACTCCAGAGTGCCCATGGTGCTTTCTACAATGTGTTGCGTTTTGACAGCTTTCGCCGTGTGCATGAGGTCGTAGGACTGTTTTAAGGCCAGAGCGCCAAATACAAAAAACATACCCACAGCAATGATAAAGATAAGCCAAAGTCGTCTGCTAATAGAGATTTGACGAAGAAAATGCATGGTGAAACTCCTAAGAGATGGCCGCTGCTGCTTGGTATGCAGTTGTTATTGTTGGTTTTTGTTGATTGGTTATGTTGAGTCTATCGGCCCCAAATTATAAAAGTTTAAAACTTGTGTAAAGCAGCAGGGTGACCACTGCTGATTCAGTGATTGACTCAGTGCTTTATTGGTATGGGTTGGTTAACAGCAAATAATAGAAGCTTTTGCGCCACTTAACTATTCGACTAAGCTCTCAGAAACTGCGCTAAGTGCTTCATTATTCATGAAATTTTAAAGCTAAAACGGAGGAGATTGGGGTAAGATGCGCGGCTCATTTTAAATCTGTTTATGGGCGTGGGGAATTATGGATCTTTGGTTAGCCGTACAGGCGTTTATTTTGGGTGTGGTGGAAGGCTTAACAGAGTTTTTACCGGTGTCCAGTACGGGGCACCAAATCATTGTGGCCGATGCTATGGGTTTTACAGGGCAACGGGCGAAGGCTTTTAATATCATTATCCAACTGGCGGCGATTTTGGCGGTGATGTGGGAGTACCGTCGCAAGATTATTGAAGTGGTGGTGGGTTTACCCCGTGAGGAAGGGGCGCAGCGTTTTACCGTCAATCTGTTAGTGGCATTTTTTCCCGCGGTGGTACTGGGCTTAAGCTTTGCGGACTTAATCGAACAGTGGCTGTTTAATCCAATTACCGTAGCCACGGCATTGGTGGTGGGTGGCCTGGTGATGCTGTGGGCAGAAAAGCGTTCACACAGCATTGCGGCAGAAACTGTGGATGATATGAATTGGCGTCAAGCATTGAAGATCGGCTGTGCGCAGTGCTTGGCGTTAGTACCTGGCACTTCACGTTCTGCATCAACCATTATTGGTGGGCTGTTTTTTGGTTTATCGCGCAAGGCGGCAACAGAATTTTCCTTCTTTTTAGCCATGCCAACCATGGTGGGTGCGGCGGTGTATTCAATGTATAAACACCGTGAACTGTTTGCCAGTGGCGATGATATCCCAGTTTTTGTGGTGGGTTTTATCACTTCGTTTATTTTTGCCATGTTAGCGGTACGTGCCTTACTTAAATTTATTGCCAATAACAGCTATGCGGTCTTTGCTTGGTACCGCATTGTGTTTGGGTTGTTGATTTTAGCCACTTGGCAGCTGGGCTTTATCGACTGGACAGCGGTGGGCGAATAAAACGTTTGACGGGTTTCAATATAGCGCACACTGACATCGCAAGAGCCTGGCTTGGGGTAATGCTGGCTGGCAGGTACTTGACAATAAAGGTGTTTAAAACGTATGTTTTAAAATCTTTGTTTAGAGTGAAGTATCCATGGCTCAGTCAGACACTGTAGAGCGTATTTTAGATGCGGCGGAAACGCTGTTTGCCGAAAAAGGCTTTGCAGAAACATCGTTACGGCTTATTACCAGTAAAGCTAAGGTAAATTTGGCGGCTGTTAACTATCATTTCGGCTCTAAAAAGTCATTGATCCAAGCTGTTTTCTCAAGGTTTCTTGAGCCGCTTTGTCAAAGCTTAGATGAGGAACTGGACCGTCGTTCCGCTGCAGGTCAGCCTGAGTGGACGGTGGAATTGTTGCTTGATTTATTGGTTGAGCAAGTCTTAGCCGTTCAGCCGCGCAGTGATAATGATCTCTCCACCTTTATGCGCTTATTAGGTTTAGCCTTTAGCCAGAGCCAAGGGCATTTACGCCGTTACTTGAATGAAATGTACGGTAAAGTGTTTCACCGTTATATGTTATTGCTGCGTGAAACCGCACCTGAGGTGCAACCCATAGAGTTATTTTGGCGGGTGCACTTTATGATTGGTGCTGCAGCCTTTAGCATGTCAGGTCTGAAAGCATTGCGGGCTATTGTGGTGGCTGAATATGATGTGCATTTAACCACAGAGCAAGTGCTACGCTTGATGGTACCCTTTTTAGCCGCTGGTTTGCGTGCCGACAGTGTGATTGATGAAGTGGGTATGCAGCCGGCGATAAAACACAAAAAACCTTAAATTAAAGCTGAGGCGGTGGGGATGTGATTGATTATTTGCATGTGTCTATTCCAGAGCAAAGGCTCTATGCGTTTGCGAATCGACAGCTTAAGAAAACCTACCGAGTATCCACCGCTGCCAATGGCCCTGGGGAAGATAATGGTTCCGGTTGTACCCCGCGTGGTCTGCATTATATTCGCGCCAAAATAGGCGGTGAGTTACCCGCTATGGCGGTGTTGCGCGGGCGGCGCTGGACCGGTGAAATTTGGACCCCTGAGTTGCATCAGCAATATCCAGAACGGGATTGGATTTTAAGCCGCATTTTATGGCTCAGCGGTTGTGAGTACGGTCGCAATCGCATGGGCGATACCGATACCTTTCGGCGTTATATTTACTTGCATGGTACTGCCGATGAAGGGTTGATTGGCCTGCCGTACTCCCGTGGCTGCATTCGCATGAATAATCAGGATATTATAGGGCTTTATGAGCAACTGGCGGAGGCCTGTCCGGTGGAAATCAGCGAACACCTCACTAAAGCCCAGATACTGCAAAAGCACACCTAAGGAACAGCCATGCAAGGTTCGTTAATGCTGGATATCGACGGTACTTATTTAACCGCCGAAGACCGTCAAATATTGCGTCAGCCACAGGTCTGTGGCGTGATTTTATTTGCTAGAAATATACAAGAGCCCCGTCAAGTGCGTGAGTTATGCCGTGCAATCCGTGCTGTGCGTAGCGATTTGTTGATTGCTGTGGATCAGGAAGGGGGACGAGTACAGCGCCTGCGGCAAGGCTTTGTGCGCTTACCTGCCATGGGGCAGATACAAGCAGCAGAGAACCCAGTTGCGCTGGCCCGTGAGTGTGGTTGGCTGATGGCTTGGGAAGTGTTGGCCATGGGGATTGACTTCAGTTTTGCTCCTGTGCTGGATTTAGATTATGGCCGCAGTGAGGTTATTGGCCAGCGTTCCTTTGGCAAGCAAGCAGATACAGTTGCTGAGTTGGCCGGCGCATTTTTAGCCGGTATGGATGAGGCGGGTATGTCGGGGGTGGGTAAGCACTTTCCCGGACACGGTTGGGTGGTCGCCGACTCCCATATTGATATCCCAGTGGATGAGCGCAGCTTAGCGGACATCACCGCAACAGATTTAATTCCTTTTCAGCGACTCGCTCCTGCCTTGGCTGGAATCATGCCTGCCCATGTGATTTATCCAGAGGTGGACACTGTGCCAGATGGGTTTTCTAAAGTATGGTTGCAAGACATCTTGCGCAGCGAGTTAAACTACTCAGGTGTGTTGTTTAGTGATGATTTATCCATGGCCGGGGCCCATGTGGTGGGGGATGCAGCACAAAGAATGCTGGCGGCGTTGCAGGCTGGCTGTGATGTTGGCTTAGTCTGCAACGATCGGGCGGCTGCAGAACAAGCCTTGCAGGTGTTGCAAACTGAACAAATCGCACCCTGCCCACATTTATCTGCAATGTATGGGCGCTATACTGCACAACATGATTTTCAACAGCACCCGCGCTGGCAGTCGGCGCGGCAAGCATTAACAAGGCTCAAAACCAACGAATAAGAGGTGGTAAATGAATACATACGCGATTATAGGCGGTACTGGATTAACCCAGTTGGAAGGACTCACCATTCGCGATGCGATGTTTATTGACACCCCTTATGGAGCAGCATCTGCAGAGATTTTACGCGGTTCCTATGCTGGACGAGAGGTGTTGTTTTTAGCCCGCCACGGTCACCCACACCGTATTCCACCTCATCAAGTCAACTACCGTGCCAATATTTGGGCCTTGCGTCAGGCAGGAGCCAGTCATGTTTTGGCGATTAATGCGGTGGGTGGGATTAGTGATAAATTTAAAACGGGCTGTTTCAGTATTCCTGAACAAATCATTGATTACACCTCAGGGCGCGCCCATACCTTTTATGAAGGTGATTTAGAGCATGTTACCCATGTGGACTTTAGCTACCCTTATGATCAGCACTTACGTCGCCGTTTAATTGCTGCCGTGGCAGCCTGTGGTTACAGCTGTAATAATCATGGGGTGTACGGTTGTACGCAAGGGCCACGTTTAGAAACCGCCGCTGAAATCCAACGTATGGAGCGCGACGGTTGCGACATAGTCGGTATGACCGGAATGCCTGAGGCGGTACTGGCCCGTGAACTGGGTATGAGTTATGCCTGTTTAGCTTTAGTGGTGAACCCAGCTGCAGGTAAGTCTCGCGGAGTGATCACCATGGCGCAAATTGATGCCGCTTTAAATGTGGGCATGTCAAAAGCCAAAATTATTTTGGCACGCTTGCTCAGTCAGGTTTAGCGGTACAGGTATCATTGTTTTAATCGTTGCGTAGCAGGGCACTGGGTTTAACGAGAGGCCACGCCCACTAAACTCAGTGTACTGCCATGCAATTGCGAGAACTGCCCAGACAGCTCGCTACCCGCTGGCCATTGGGCCGATAAGTCTTTACTGAGGCGCAACAACGCGTGGCCTTGCTCGGTCAGGTCCAGCTCCAGCACTTGGGCATCTTGAAAACCAAAGTAGCTGCCGGTTAACGGGTTCAGTGCTTTAAATAAACTTTCTTTAAGTGAAAACACCAAGGTGACATAGCGGGCGCGCAAGCCGCTGTCTAACTGCTCATAGGTGGTATATTCCTTGGCGCTTAATACAGTTGTTGCGATGCGCTGTGCACGTTGTGCACTAAGTGGCTTTTCTATATCTAAACCCAAACTTTGCCAGCTGCGGCTTTGGCCGACGATGGCTGCGCAAATGCTGTGGCTGTGAGAAAGAGAGCCGCAACTGTGCGCTGGCCAGAGTGGAATACGGCTGTCGGCTTGCTGCCTGGGTAGCTGTGCTCGGCCGGTTTGTAAGCGCAGCGCCTCACCAGCGCAGAGCCGCGCTGCTAAAAACTCCGCCTGACGTTTTATCGCACCTTGAGGCATCGCCAGCGCGTAATGATCAAACAGTTGTGGGTGAACTGCTTGCTCACGAAAACAGGCTGAAACCAGGGTGCAGTCAGGTAGTCGCCTGGGAAATGGCCAGTGCTGTTGTAAATGACTTAAAAAACCCGTTTTTTGGGCGGTGATTGCCATTGGAATACTCGGTTTTGGGGTGACCAGCTAAAAACATGGTTATAAGGGTGGAATTAATTAGCCGATAAAGTTATAAGGGGCTACGGATTTTGAAGAACCTTAGTACCTATCAGCCAGAGGCCCTTTATGAAACTACAACAACTAAGATACATCTGGGAAGTCTCAAGAAATGATTTAAACATCTCAGCCACTGCACAAGTCCTTTATACCTCGCAACCAGGGATTAGCAAGCAAATCCGCTTGCTTGAAGATGAGCTTGGGGTGGAGATCTTTGCGCGCAGTGGTAAGCATTTGACCCGTGTGACTGCAGCCGGTGAAAAAATTATTGCGACCGCAGGTGAGATTCTACGCAAATGTGAAAATATTAAGCAAATTGGTCAAGAGTTTTCCAGTGAGCGCAAAGGCACGTTATCCATAGCCACCACCCATACTCAAGCACGTTATGCCTTACCTGAAGTGATCAGTGCATTTATTCAAGAGTACCCGGATGTAGCGTTGCATATGCACCAAGGCACGCCGTCACAAATTGCTGAAATGGCCGCAGACGGTACAGTGGATTTTGCCATTGCCACTGAAGGTATGGAGCAGCACAGCGACCTGATTATGATGCCGTGCTACCGTTGGAACCGCTGCGTAGTGGTGCCCAAAGGGCATCCATTGACCAAACAACCCAAGCTGACTTTGCAGGCCTTGGCCGAGTACCCCATAGTCACCTATGTGTTTGGTTTTACCGGCCGTTCTAAGTTGGATGAAGCCTTTCAACAGGTTGATTTAGAACCCAAGGTTATTTTCACTGCAGCGGATGCTGACGTGATCAAAACCTATGTGCGTTTAGGTTTAGGGGTCGGTATTGTGGCAGATATGGCGGTGGATAAATTACAGGACCAAGACTTGGTTGCCTTGGATGCCAGTCACTTGTTTGAGCCCAGTGTGACCAAGATAGGCTTTCGCCGCGGCACTTTCTTACGGGGCTTTATGAATGACTTTATTGAGCGCTTTGCACCCCATTTGGATCTGGAAACCCAAAACAAAGTTGTACAGGCACGCAATAAAGAAGAAATCGAGCAATTGTTTGAAAATATCGATTTGCCGGTGTATTAGGCGCGCACTTGAACAGGCACAAAACGTTAGCACAGGTTACTGCAGGTCCAGTTTTACCTGTGGGTTGCCGTATAATCTGTAAAAATTGTGAGGCAGAAAGGAACACTATGACCGAGTATCGCGAAACACTGCATGAAGATTATGGGCAGTTTTTTAGCATTGATAAGATGCTTTACGAAGAACGCACCGAGCTGCAGCATCTGGTGATTTTTGAAAACTCGCGCATGGGGCGAGTCATGGCCTTAGATGGCGCTATCCAAACCACCGAGGCGGATGAATTTTTTTACCATGAAATGCTCACTCATGTGCCTATTTTAGCCCACGGTAAAGCCCGTAAAGTGCTGATTATCGGTGGTGGCGATGGCGGCATGTTGCGTGAGGTGTGCCGTCATGCCAGTGTTGAGCAGATTACCATGGTGGAAATTGATCAGGCTGTGGTGGATATGTGTAAAAAGTATTTACCACGGCATTCCAATGGCGCTTTTGATGATCCACGGGTCAACTTGGTGATTGAGGATGGCATGCGTTTTGTAGCGCAGTGCACGGAAAAGTTTGATGTGATTATCAGTGACTGCCCAGATCCCACTGGACCTGCTGAAGTGTTGTTTTCGGAAGGCTTTTATCAGGCTTGTCAGCGCTGTTTAACTGCAGGCGGTATTTTTGTTGCACAAAACGGCACACCTTTTTTACAGCTCGATGAGCTGAAAAGCACAGCCAGCAATATTAAAGAACTCTTTGCTGATTGGCATTTTTACCATGCTGCGGTGCCCACGTACATTGGTGGCAGCATGACGTTTGCTTGGGCCACTGACAACCCAGAGTTACGCCAATTACCATTGCACCGCTTACGTCAGCGCTATCTTGCTAGTGGCATTAGCACCCGTTATTACAATGCGGATATTCATCACGCCGCTTTTGCCTTGCCGCAATATGTATTAGAAGCCATTGCCAAGCCCAATAACGATTAACTCTCGGTCACCAGCCTGTGCAGATCAGGCTGGTGATGGCCTAAGCCACTTGGCTTTTAGAGGCTGATGCGTGAGTTCACATCCAGCTGCACCACAGTCTTAAACTGTTCTTCTAGGTGTGCTTTTAACGCACTTAAATCTTGGTAAGTCACTTGAGAGTTGGCGCTCACTTCCAGTTTTAAATAGATCTTCGATGGCTCTACTTGTACGTGTAGCGCATCCAAATGCAGAGTCTTACCGTTAATCTCCAACACGCTGGCGTCTACTTTTTGCTCCACTTGCCATACGCTGTACATGGTTTGAAAGGACCAGGTGAGGGGTACAGCAACAGCGAGCATTAAAGCGGTGGATAGCGTTAAACCACGGCGCGCTTTAACCAGTGGTGCGTAACCAAGCACCAAGAACGTTAATGAGGCGGCTAGGGCGATGCCCACCAAGTTGGTTGTAAAAAGCAGTGCCGCACCGCTGATCACTGGCCAGTCCCACCAGCCAATGCCAAGCCCGGCCACACAGAGCGGCGGCACTAGCGCCACCGCAATGGCCACACCGGGCATGCTTTTCATAATGCTTTCACGGGCATAGGCGTAAGCACCGGCAATCCCTGAAAAAATGGCCACACCTAAATCCAGCAGGTTGGGGTGCAAGCGTCCAGTCATTTCTGGGGTGACGCGGGTAATTGGAATAATCAACGCGACCAGTGCCGCCATGGCGAGGGCTAACACAACGCCTTTGCTGATGGTGCTCATGGCGTTTTTTAGCAGTGAATGATCATTGCGCAACAGTGCCATTGCTAACGAAATAATAGGCGACATTAAAGGGGCTAAGACCATGGCGCCAATAATCACCGCCGAGCTGGAGAGAAATAAACCTAGGCTGGCGATCAAGCTGCTCAGCATCATTAAAGCCACAAAACTACTGCTGGTTTGGGCGTTGCTGCGCAGCTGCACAAACAACTCTTTGAAATCGTCTTCTACGGCATTGGTAAACAGTGGTAAGCGCTGTTGAATCATATCCAGACGTTGTTCGTTAAGTGGCAGGTTTTCTAATTTTAAAGTGTCTTTGCCACCGTGTTGGCCACCTTGGGTTTGGTAATAGGCTTCAGGTAAGTTGATCCGTACTGCATTCGGGTAAAGCTCCAGCTCAATGCTTTCTGCCTCACGCTTTTGGCTGTCAACGTAATAGGTCAAAGGCAGCGGTGAATCCACTCGTAAATAGTTACTGCGCACATAGCTCATTGAGTTGGGCAGGCGAGTGACTTTGTTTTCGGCGCTAAAGGACGCGCTTAATAAAAAGCTTAAATACTGACTGATGGATTTAGGGGCAATCAACAGGGTTGAAACTTTGCCGTCTTGGATGGAAATACTGGTGTTGATTAATCGAGCGGCAGCATTGTGTACATTATTTTCAATGGCCACCATTCCAGTTATTGCGGTTTTGACGCTGTACTCTTCGCCAACCGATAACGTAATGGGGAAAGGGTGGATGTTAAATAAATTACGCAAACCACCCCAGAGCACCACAAAAAAATAAAAAACGCGGTGCAAGGTTGATTCAGTGCGTTTGCGATAGGTGCGGCTGCGCTGATCTAAAAAAGGTGTTTGCCCCAACATAATGGAGCCTAAGGCCACTTCATTATTGCAGCGTAAAATATCAATGGCTTTGCTTTCCGCAGAAAAAGCCAGCTCAATTTGCTCGTCTAACTTGCCATCAAACATAAACCATTCCCGTAGACGGCTTTGTTGATGGTCCACCGGAATAACCCCCAAGCTAAAATTGAGGCTCTTTGCTTGATCGATCAGCGGCGCTAAATCGGCATCGGTGCACAGCGCAATCACGTGTTCAGCAAAGTCGAGGGGACGCCCAGGCCGTTCTAGAAAGCTGTGTATCGATAACTGTTCAAGGGCAATGCTGTGAGCCTGGGCAAAGGCAAGTACCGCTTGCACCCGCGGGTTTTCAGCATCGTCATAAAGAAATAATGCTTTGCTGCACAGCATGCCGGCTCTCCTGAGTGACTTTCAATAAAAAAGCCGGATTTAAATCCGGCTTTTAGGTGCGCTATGTTGCTTAAGCTTAAACTCTTAAACTGGAAACAGCTCGCTGAGCTTCATGGCTAGCATCATGTCACCTTCAGTGCGCAGTTGGCCACCCATGAAGGCTTGCATGCCATCGGTTTCACCAGTGGCAATGCCTTTGAAGGTTTCGCTGTCCATGATCAGGGTAACGTTAGCGTCATCGTTATCGCCCGCTTGCACGTCACAGGTGCCGTCCTTAACAACAACATAGTAGTTTTCAGCATCTTCAATGTTGAATTGAAAAACTAAATCTAAGCCAGCAGCTGCATCAGCATTGAACTTGGCGGTTAGAGTTTTAATGATCTCTGCGGTAGAAGACATAATTGATCCTTTTATTTTAAGGTTTTTGTGCGGTTTATGCCGCTTGATATTAAAAACTCAACGGTAGGTGATGAGTTTTTTATTCTTTAACAGGTCAAGGTGTGGATGACCGTTAAAAGAAGCCAATACCACTGAGTCGTCACGAAATTTTAGACGGCTCAATGAAGTGTTTACAATTTGCCAATTGAGCTCAAAAGCTTTATGGGTTGGCAAACCTGTCAATAAGTACAAAATTGCTGTGATAGTGCCACCTGAGGTGAAGATACCTATCTGTTCATGTGCAGTTGCGTTCTTGATAACCCGTTGCAAACCTGCATCCACAGTGTCAATAAATGTTCGCCAGCGCAAGTGTTCAGGAATATCGTCAGTGTCAGCCGCCCAGCGTTGAATCAGCAGAGCAAATAAACGTTGAAATTCAACTTGGTTTTGCAGTGGGTTGCGCAAACTCTCTAAAGCCTTGGGTTCATCATCTTCAATTTTTGGCAGCAGTAAACGAAAAATACTGCCCACATCAATTTCATTAAAAGCACTGTCAATGGTGAGCTCTGGTGTTGCGCTGTCAGTGGCATGGTAACGGCTGAGTACAGAGTGGGCAGTGTCTTTTTGGCGGCGCATATCACCACTATAGCAACGACTGAAAGTGACCCCTGTGTCCACTAAGTAATCACCCAGAATGTGGGACTGTTGCACACCCAAACTGGACAGCACATCGTAATCCTCGGCGCCCAGTGAAGCTTGTCCGTGTCGTACTAAGTAGATGCTGCCCAAATTAACCCGCACTCATTAACTGTTGAATGATGAAGATTATGGCTAACCAGCTGGGCTGTCAAATGATTTTCATACGATTGTTTGAAAATCATTTGAAAAGAGCTAAATAACAAAGTAAAGGGCTTGAGTTAACTTGAAAAGGTGGGTGGGGAGGTAAATCCGGAAAGGAATTCTATTGTACTTTTATAAGGTGTTGGTTTGAGCAGTTAGAGCAGGTCATGGAGCTGCAGCTGCTTGCTTTTAGACAAGCGAAGCATAGTTCAATTTGTTATCGTAATGCATGCTTTTAGCCATTTAGAAGCGAGTTGTTTTTGGCTGGAGGTTTTTAGTTTGGGAAGGGCAGTATTAAGTCACAGCCACTGTCTGGTGAGCTTGTATTTTTAAATCATATCTAGCGTCAAAAGCAAAGTCTTGTTGAGTTGCAAATGAGGAGTCAGTAGTGGAATTTTTATTGGAATATGCTGGGTTTTTAGCGCGGGCTGTCACTGTGCTGGTGGTGATAGTGTTGGTGTTAGTGGTGGCGACAGCGTTACGTTCAAAAGATCGCAGCAAAACAGGTGAGTTAAAGGTCAGTAGTCTTAATGAGTTTTACACTGACCTGAAAGAAAATATTCAGTACAACGTACTGGATAAAGCACAGCTTAAGGCATTAAAGAAAACCCAAAAAGCTAAAAAACAGCAAGAGAAAAAATCCCCTACGAAAAAAAATCGGGTGTACGTGCTAAATTTTGATGGCGATATTAAAGCCTCAGCCGCTGCCAGTTTGCGCCATGAGGTCACTGCTTTGCTGAGTATTGCTGAGCCGACCGATGAAGTGGTGTTACGTTTAGAAAGTGGCGGCGGCATGGTACACAGCTATGGGTTAGCGGCTTCACAGTTGGCGCGTATCCGTGAGGCGAATATCCCGCTCACAGTTTGTGTAGATAAAGTGGCGGCCAGTGGTGGTTATATGATGGCCTGTATTGGTAACCGTATTTTAAGTGCACCTTTTGCAGCCCTCGGCTCGATTGGTGTAGTGGCGCAATTGCCGAACATTCACCGCTTGCTGAAAAAGAACAATATTGATGTTGAAATCCTTACTGCTGGTGATTACAAGCGCACTTTGACAGTGTTAGGTGAAAATACTGAGCCTGCACGGCAAAAGTTTCTTGAAGAATTGCAAACCACCCATGATCTATTTAAAGGGTTCGTTGGCCGTTTTCGTCCACAGCTGAATATGGATGAAGTGGCTACCGGTGAGGTTTGGTTGGGCACTGAGGCGTTGCGCCTAGATTTGGTCGATGACTTGCAAACCAGTGATGCTTATTTGTCTGAGCGGGCCAAGCAGGCAGACGTCTACTTACTTGAGTTTATCCAGAAAAAAACCATGCAGGAGCGGGTGGGCTTAACCGCCGGTGCCGCTGCAGAGCGTGTTGCTGATAAAGCCTGGGAGCGTTTACAGCAGCGCTTTATGAGTTAACTATAAAAATAAATAACCATGAAGAGGTTTTAATGAGTACATATCAAGCGTTATGGGTCACCGAGACCCCACAGTTTCAGCAAAAGGTTGTCGAGCGTTCCTTGGCTGAATTGCCAGACAATGAAGTGTTAATTCGAGTGCGCTATTCGTCTTTGAACTATAAAGATGCCTTGTCAGCCACAGGCAATCGTGGCGTGACCCGCCAATTCCCCCACACCCCTGGGATTGATGCAGCTGGGGAGGTGGTTGAATCTAAAGTTGCTGAGTTTACAGAAGGCGAAGAAGTCATTGTCACCGGTTATGATTTAGGGATGAACACCTACGGTGGCTTAGCCCAGTATATTCGTGTGCCAGCCAGTTGGGTGGTGAAGCGTCCTGCCGCTTTATCTTTGCGCGAGGCGATGATTTTAGGTACCGCTGGACTGACCGCAGCATTGTCTGTAGATAAATTACAAAGTGCTGGCGTTAAGCCGGAAGATGGCCCTGTGCTGGTGACAGGGGCCACGGGTGGGGTGGGTTCCATTGCGGTGATGCTTTTGGCCAAGTTGGGCTATCAAGTGACTGCGGCTACCGGTAAAGAGGGGCAAGAGGGGTTTTTCCAGAGCCTCGGTGCGCAGGAGGTGATTCCACGGGCAGCGTTATTAGAGGGCCTGGATAGACCGCTGCTAAGAGAAAAGTGGGGCGGTATTGTGGAT
>Ga0079226_10002919_pt1 | contig 13157 bp, 12 predicted proteins | sample Poulit2014_FD_76345 | JGI IMG/M metagenome (GOLD analysis project Ga0079226, IMG submission 76345) | Agricultural soil microbial communities from Georgia to study Nitrogen management - Poultry litter 2014 | ecosystem: Environmental > Terrestrial > Soil > Agricultural land | place: USA: Georgia... | reverse complement strand
CATGTCCGTCAAGTGCAGTTTAATGGAAAACCGTATGTTATGATTGAACTTGATGAAAGCTCTGAAGTCGATGGTTTTGAACTTATACCGGAAGCTAGTCTAACAGAAGATAAATAAAATAGTAAAACTTAGAAAGCCGTTTCCTCGTTATATATGCATAAAGGAGACGGCTTTTTGCATATATTGAAGTAACTTAGTTATGTAATCAACACTCAAACTGAACGGAGAGAATGGGATGAAAATTGTCGACACTCATTGTGATTTACTTTATAAGCTACAGAAAGCAAAGCGAAAGAATCATCCATTAGATGTGCTAATAAGTAACGAACTAGATACGAATATAACCCGTTTACATAGGGGGGAAGTGTATGTACAATTTTTTGCAATTTTTGTTCCCCCTTCAGTTTCAGCAAAAGAAAAGTGGCAATATGCGAAGGAACAAGTCGAGTTGTTTCACGAAGTTGTTTGTCAAAGTCCTAATGTCAGATGGATTCAGAGATGGGAAGATATTTTTTCGCTAAGGGACGATGAGATTGGTGCTGTTTTAGCTTTGGAAGGTGTCGAAGCAATTCAACAGGATGTAGATAAGCTATATTATCTATACGAACGAGGCTTACGATCAGTCGGGCTGACTTGGAATGAAGCAAATGCTGCAGCAAGTGGCGTGCAAGCAAAGAAGGATTATGGTCTTACCACTTTCGGTGAAGCCATTATTGATTTCAATAATCGTAATCAAGTATTAACAGATTTATCTCATTTAGGTGAGCGAAGCTTTTGGGATGTTATTGAAAAGGCTAAGTATGTCTTCAGTAGTCATTCAAATGTGCGAGCCGTTTGTAATCATCCAAGAAACTTAAGCGACCTTCAGCTCCAAGCTCTTTTTGCAAAAGGTGGGCTTGTATCGTTAAATTTTTATCCTCCTTTTTTACAAAGAGAAAAGAAGAGTACATCTCTTGAAACAATTCTTGCGCATATCGATTATATTGTGCAACTTGGAGGAGCTTCTTATATTAGTTTTGGTTCCGACTTTGATGGAATCGACGAGTATGTATTAGAGCTTCGGCATGCCGGTTGTTACCAAACGCTGATTGATTATTTATTCCTCCATTATGATGAAGGATTAGTACGACAGTTCAGTTATAAAAATTTTGAACGATTTATTTTACAGATTGTAGGTGAGTAGATGAAACCAATTATTGGAATCACACCGATAATTGATAAGGAGGAGCAGATCTTTTCATTAAATCGTGCTCATGTCAATGCAGTTGTAAAATCTGGTGGTATTCCGGTGATCTTACCTTATATGAATCGTGTGAATACAGAAAGAATCGCTCAACAATTAGACGGTCTTTATTTAACTGGTGGCTACGATATAGACCCGCATTTATTTAAAGAGGAACCCCACCCTCGACTTGGTAGAATTGAACCGTTACGGGATCGTTTCGAGCTTACTTTATTTCACCGTTTTATTAAAGAAAATAAACCTGTTTTCGGAGTATGTCGGGGTGCTCAAGTAATTAACGTTGCTCTAGGTGGAACGATGTATCAAGATTTATCCTCCCAAAAGAAAGCTCCCTTAATTCAACATCGTCAAACTCGTCCATTAAAATATCCTTCCCATTACGTATATGTTAAAGAAGATAGTTTAATTTACCAAATTGTAAAAGAGCGACGGATTCTCGTAAATAGTAACCATCATCAAGCAAATTGGACTTTAGGTAAAAATGTCGTCGCCAGTGCTCGAAGTGAAGATGGCGTCATTGAAGCGATTGAAGTCAAGGAAAACCCATTTATCATAGGGGTACAGTGGCACCCTGAACGGTTATTGATTGAAAAGGATAAAGTTTCTAAACGTTTATATTCCTATTTTATAAAAAAGGCTATAGAAAGAAGGAGTTAAATTGTTATCGCGCTATCCCTTGATTTGCCAGATGATGGATTAAATGAGCAATTTCCCGAGGTGTTTGGTCGCGATTATTTTGCAACCAAGTTTTTACGACCTCAATACTTCCACTTATTAAAAAGGCACTTATATAATCGAAATATCGTTTCTCGATTAGGGATGCTTCTTTCCAATCGGATAGTAAAAATTGATGGACGATATTTCGAATTTTCTTTTCGAAGGAAATGTTACTATTTGGGCTAAGTAAAACTTCGCATGTACTATGCTTACTACCGATAAATTCGATTAACTTTTCTATTATAAGGAGTGCATTGTTACCTTGAACACTCATATAAGAATGAAGGGCTCTTTTTAATTCACTTATAATATCGTTTTCCATTTCATTTAATAGGTCATATAAATGTTCGTAATGAGCGTAAAAGGTCGAACGATTGACATCGGCTAACTCACACAGTTCTTTCACTGTAATTTCAGAAATATGCTTTTTTTCTAAAAGGGAAATAAGGGCTTCTTTGAGGAACGTTTTTGACATTTTAACTCGGCGATCTAATTTCTTTTTACGCATTTTAAAAACTCCTTTAATTTACTTTTTTTGAAAAGGACAAGCAACCTGTCAATGAATTGTCATAAATTATCCAACAGTGATTATTTTTATGTTGGCAACAACACATAAGATATTAAACTGTTTGTTGTAAAACCAACATACTGTTTATATAATAATAAGCACCTAAGAAAATTGCAACCGAGGTGAAGGGAGATTAAAGTCGCAAGTCGAATAATAAAAAAGCGAAAATGGATCGTTTCGATTTTTATTACTTTAGCAATTATAAGTGCAATTGCTCAACTGTTTGTACAAGTGAACTATCGCCTTGTCGATTATTTACCGAAAAATGCTCCATCGACAGAAGCGATGTCCTTAATGGAAGAGCAATTTTCTTCAGGATTGGCGGATACGAGAGTGCTTTTACATGATGTATCGATTCCAGAAGCATTGCAGTTTAAAGAACAATTGAAAGCGATCGACGGTGTAACAGATATCCTATGGCTCGATGATGCTGTCGATATTCGTGAGCCTCTTGAAGTGATGGATCGTTCCCTTGTTGAGACATATTACAAAGAAGGCCATGCTCTTTTTACTTTTGGAATCGAAGAAGGAAAAGAAGTCGAAGCAACTGATACAATTTATACGCTAATCGGTGATGATGGTGCACTTGCTGGAGAAGCATTACATACCGCCGTACAGCAAAAGATGACTTTTTCGGAAACGTTAACGGCTGCCTCAATCCTCGTTCCGATTATTGTTATTATTCTTATTTTATCTACTAGTTCTTGGGCAGAACCTCTATTTTTCTTAGCTGCTATTGGTGTTTCTGTCCTAATAAATTTAGGAACGAACATTTTTTTAGGCGAAATTTCATTCATTACTCAAGCGGTGGCGCCAATTTTACAATTAGCGGTGTCCCTTGATTATGCGATTTTTTTATTACATAGTTTCGAACATTATCGTAAAGAAAACGACGATGTAGAAAAAGCGATGCAAGAAGCGATTATTCGTTCCTTTCCAGCGATTATCGCCAGTGCATCGACGACGTTTTTTGGTTTTATGGCTCTTTCCTTTATGAAGTTTGAGATTGGTGCTGATTTAGGCTTGAACTTAGTAAAGGGGATTGCTCTTAGCTTTATTAGTGTAATGGTTTTTTTACCAGCACTTACAATTACATTTTATCGTTTTATTGATCGGACGAGGCATCGACCTTTTTTATCTCAATTAAATAAAATCGGAGGCCGAATTATTCATGCTAGAGTGCCTGTGTTGTTAATTGTATTACTATTAATTGTGCCGGCTTATATGGCTCAAGGTAAAATAGACTTTACTTATGGTTTTGGTGATCCACCAGATAATACTCGAGCAGGACAGGATGAAATGAAAATTGATGAACTTTTCGGTAAGAATGCTCAGCTAGTTGCCCTTATACCGAAAGGGGATCTCGCTAGGGAAGAGGCTCTCATTGAAGAGATCGAACGACTCCCCTATGTAACGGATGTAATAAGTTATGTTAGGGCGGTTGGTATAACGATTCCAGTAGATTTTTTAGAAGATTTTCAGACTGAAAGATTTCTATCAAAAGATTATAGTAGAATGATTATCCAAACGAATACCTCCCAAGAAGGAGAAGCTGCTTTTACGCTCGTACAACAAATCGAAGCGTTATTATCTGATTTTTACAAGACGGATACGCACTTGTTAGGGGAGAGTGTAACCTTATTCGATATGAAAAATATAATTGAAACAGACCATACCCTCGTTAACTTTTTAACGGTTGCAACGATTGGCCTTGTATTACTTATTACGTTTCGTTCGTTATCGTATCCCGTTATTTTATTACTTACGATACAAGCTTCGGTTTGGATTAACCTATCTGTACCCTATTTTTCTGAATCTTCCCTCATTTATATCGGCTATTTAATTATAAGTACGGTACAATTAGCAGCAACGGTTGATTATGCAATCTTATTTGCAGAAGATTATACGCAAAAACGTAAATATTTACCAGCGAAAAAAGCAATCGTAAATACTATTAATGAAAAGACCTACTCGATTGCTGTATCGGCGTCAATTTTGTCGACGGTTGGTTTTATCCTATCCTTTACTTCGACAAATCCAATTGTCTCATCAATCGGATTGTTATTAGGTCGAGGTGCTTTGTTAGCCTTTTTAATGGTGTTATTTTTGTTACCTGGGCTGTTGCTACTTTTCGATCGAGTCATTGCAACAACGACTCTCCGAGCAAACTACTATAAGGAGGATCACGATGCAAGTTAAGAAGCGGTTATTTCCGATATTTCTACTGCTTATATTTTTTATTTCGTTTTTTCAACCTAATATTATAGAGGCGAATGCTTCGGCAAAAATTTATGCTAAAGATGAGGTAGTATACGGAACACTTTTTCCAAATGGAGATGCAAAAGCCGGCTATATAATCAATGTATTTGAAGTTGAAAAGGCTGGGAGAATTACCGATTACGGTCGATATTCAGAAGTGAAGAATTTAACGAATTTAGAGAAGATTACAAAGGAAAAAAACGAAGTTCAAGCAGGGGCAGAAGAGGGTAAATTTTATTATCAAGGAAATGTCGAAAATATTAAGCTACCTTGGAACTTTTCAATTGAATATATGTTAAATGGTAAACGAATAGAAGCTGAAGAATTGCTTGGTGCTAACGGTAGGGTGACAATGACGATTACAACGAAGGCGAATGAAGAGGTTGATCCGCACTTTTTTGAACATTTTTTGTTACAAATAACATTTCCATTTGATAGAGAAAAGTTTTCCCAAATCGAAGCAGAAGAAAGTACGATTGCAAACGTTGGTAAAACGGAACAAGTGATATTTACCGTGCTTCCTGAGGAAGAAGCTACATTTACTGTTCAGGCGAAGGTGGAGGATTTTGAGTTTACTGGAGTTGAAATCGTTGCACTTCCGTTTTTAATGGCAATCGATCATTTCGAAACAGATGGAATAGAACAACAAATAAGTTCCTTAGAAAAAGCAATTGATGAAATCGACGATGGAGTACTGGCGCTTAAAGATGGTTTGTTCGAATTAAATAAGGGATCAGAAGATCTTGCAGACGGTTCTTTACAATATAAATATGGTTTACAGTTACTTCATCGTTCTTCATCCCCGTTACGAAACGGTTCTCACGAAATATATGAAGCATTACAAAGTTTACAAAGGGAACTATCCGATTCTTTAACCAGTTCGTTTTCCGAGTTTGAATTATTATTAACACATTTCGATGAGTTATCTAGCAGTCTATATTCGCTCGCTAAACAGCTTACACGATTAAAAGACGGATACGATGAAATGTATGAAAAGATGGAAAAAATAATTGCTACTATACCCGAACGGAAAGAAGAACTCGAGTTAACACGGGAAGATTATACAACTATTATTGCTAGTGGAATTCCTAATGAAAAGCTTGATTATTTAATAGAACACTATATTGCAGCTCAAACGATAAAAGGATTTTTTAACGAAGAAGAAGTTTTAACGCTATTTAGTCAGTTAGGAGTTGCGCTTAAAGAAGCAAGTGAAGGGTTAGAAAATATAGCAAAGACAATCGAACAAGTAAAAAGAGAGCTCGAAAAGTCAATCGATGAAATGACTGGAGAAGAAGGTACGAATACACTGGAACATTCACTTAATCAATTTGTTAGTTCATATGAACAGTTCCATGCTGGTATTGTTGAATATACTGAAGGAGTCGACCAATTAACGACGATTTATGATGATGTTCATCGAGGAATAAAGGATCTTCATAATGGAACTACCGAAATAAAAGATGGATCGGAAGAGTTACAAGAAGGAACCTCGACCTTATATCAGGAAACAAGAGGTTTGCCAAAGCAGATGGAAGCGGAATTTGATGAGTTTTTAAATAGTTATAAAGGAGAAGATTTCGTTGCAACCTCTTTTATGTCCGAAAAAAATAAAAAGATAGAAACGGTACAATTTATTTTACAAACCGAAGGAATTAATCATCCGGAGATAGAAGTGAAAGAAGAAGAAAAAAAGAAAAAGCGAGGATTTTGGAATCGTTTAAAGCAACTTTTTATTGGCAATAAATAATATATAACTAATGAATAAAATCTTTCTGAAAGCCTGTCCTAATTCGTTTCAAGTAGATTTATTTGTAATAGGGTGATACGATAGTAAATAAAACGAAAAAAGGGATGGGTATCTTGTTCATTGTTATCGTCATAGCTTTGGTGATTGGATATTTAGCGGCTTTTATCGGTAGTTTAGTAGGTTTAGGTGGAGGAATTGTCCTTGTTCCATCTATGTTATTTTTAAGTGAATATGTATCAGCTCTTGATTGGGCGACACCGCAAACGATTGTCGGTATATCTTTAGTAACGATGGTATTTACAGGTTTATCTTCTTCGATTGCATATATGCGTCTAAGACGAGTCGATGTACAAATGGGAGTTTTATTTTTAATTGGTAGTATTCCCGGTAGTATTCTTGGTTCTTGGTTAAACTCAAAATTCGACGTAAGTAAATTTTCGTTATACTTCGGAATTTTAATGATTGTTATTTTTTTATTTATGTTGATTGATCGGGAAAAATTAGCTCGTAATCGACAGCCAAAAATAACGAAAAGAACGCGTACCTTTGAATTGGATGGTCAGACGTATCAATATAACGTTCCGATTATACCGGCTTTAATTTTAGCTGTAGCTGTTGGAATGTTATCAGGATTATTTGGTATCGGTGGTGGTACAATAAGTGTACCGGCGATGATTTTACTCTTTGGTATTCCGGTTCAAGTCGCAATTGGTACTTCGATGTTTATCATTCTATTTATTAGTATCGTTAGTTCGTCAACCCATATATTTTTAGGAAATATCGAATGGGCTTATGTTGCTTTTTTCGTCGTCGGTTCTTATTTAGGAGGTACTTCTGGTGCTAGAGTGAGCACCTTGTTCAAAGGGAAGACTCTTGAATGGTTTTTACGTATCGTTATTTTAATCGCAGCGGTTCGTTTAATGATCGATGGTCTTTCTTAATAAGTTTGCTATCTTAAGGGAGTTGACTTATGTTAGAAACATTTCATTTCTTATATACAAATGATTTACATAGCTACTTTGATCATTGGTCTCGGGTAGCGACTTTTCTAAAACTAAAGCGTCTTGAATATGAAGAGCGCAAACAATCGTATTGGGTTGTCGATATTGGAGATCATATCGATCGAGTTTCGCCGATTACAGAAGCAACGATGGGAAAAGCTAATGTCGGTTTATTAAATGATTTAGAGTACGATTACATTACAATTGGTAACAATGAAGGCTTGACCCTCGCTCATAATGATTTATACCATCTATATGATGATGCGACCTTTGAAGTAATCGTTTCTAATTTACAATGCACTGAAAAAGAAGCGCCTAATTGGCTTTCATCCTATCAAATTATAAGATCAACTGGTGGTGCCCGTATTGGTCTAATCGGACTTACGGCACCTTTTAATCCGTATTATCATTTGCTAGGTTGGCATGTTGAACCAATTTTTCCCACTCTTGAAAAGCTCCTTGAAAAATTACGGGGAAAAACGGACGTTATCTTATTGTTATCTCATTTAGGAATTTATGAAGATGAGCGAATTGCGAAACACTTTCCAGAAATTGATGTTATTATCGGTGGACATACGCATCATTTATTACGTTCGGGGGAAACCGTCGGTGAAACCTTACTTACTGCAGCAGGAAAACATTGTGCTCACGTGGGTGAGGTGTCGATTACCTTTGATCATTCTAAAAAGAGAGTTGTTAACAAGCAAGCAGTAACAACAGAAATCGAGCCGTTACATCGAGATTTACGAACGGAAGAAAGGATTTGGGAGCTAGAAGAACAAGCGGAGGTTATTTTATCAAAACGTATAATCGAAGTGGATGAACCGATTAAAGTAAACTGGTTTCAAGAAACAGAAATTATGAAGCAGTTTACTGAACAATTGCGTCGTTGGACGAAAGCGGATGGAGCCTTTCTAAATGCTGGGTTATTACTAGACGAATTTCCAGCTGGAGAAATAACGTATCGTGATGTTCATCGTAATTGTCCACACCCAATCAACCCGTGTGTTGTCGAGTTAACCGGGGCTGAACTTTTAGAAGTAGCGGAGTTAGCTTTAAGTAAATCGTTTATGGAATTAAAATTACGTGGCTTCGGTTTTCGGGGGGAAATCTTAGGTCGTATGGTTTTTAGTGGTTTCGATGTAAGGACTAGATTTGATGAACAAGGTAATGAATTTGTAGAAAAAATTTTATTTAACGGTAAAGAAATCGATTTAATACAAAACTATCGAATCGTTACTGCTGATACGTTTACCTTCGGTCGCTTACTACCCCCGGTTGCCCGCTCGGAGGTAAAGGACTTGTTTTTGCCAGAATTTTTACGTGAGGTGCTCGTTCATACCTTGATTCATTATAAATCGAGTTAGGCAGTAGCACAATCACCCTTTCAAACATAAGGTAAAGTAGAATGCGAAGGGGTGATCGTATGATTTCTATTCATTCGCTAGATGTGGATGGACTATTTTTTATCGGGATTGAATTAGAGTTACCAGAGGCTACTATTTTTGTCGTTGCAAATGAAGTTGGTTTTATCGTAAGCGCAACTTTCGCGCTTCAACTATATTCGGAAGCTAAGCAAGGAAAAGAGGTTGCTGCAACAATTGGTGCAGTACAGTCGATTGATGAATTTTTACAAGCACCACTAAAGGAAGTGACAAAGCGAGCTAGAATGCACGGTTGGGAAGCTGGTATGCAATGTAAGGACGCCCTTTTAAAAATTGCATAATTTTTGTATTAGATACATGTCTAACCTCTTTAAAACTTACATATAATGTTTTAAGGAGGTTATTTTTGTGCGTAGACGCCCCCTAGTATTGAAGCGTAAACCCCTTGAACGACGACATGTATTGTTATTTACGACAATTTTATTTATTATTATTATTTTATTAAGCTTTTGGTTAATCGATCGTGGGATTCGTCCCGCGTTAATGAATATTGCAGAATTAAAAACGATAGAATTTGCAACGAGGACGATTAATTCAGCTGTTAAATCGACGGAACATATTAGCTTTGATGATCTAATCGATATTCAATACGATCAAAACGGAAATGTGTCAACTTTAGGTTGGAATTCGGAAGCAGTAAACCGGGCCCTACGTTCGGCGACAGAACGGGCGGAATACTTTTTGTATGGAATGAATAAAGGAGAACAAATCGATATTGATGATCCGGATTTAGAGCCGATAGAATTTGGTGATTCGGTTGGAGATTTAGCGGCGAAAGACCCGACCGTCGTTGAAATTCCTCTCGGTCAAGCAACGGGAAATGCTATTTTAGCTAACTTAGGTCCGAAGGTTCCCGTCCACTTTGAAATTGTAGGAAGTTTACGATCTGATGTGTTGCACGAAGTGAAAGAATTCGGGGTTAATGCTGCTTTATTTGAAATATATATTCCTGTCACGGTTAATATTCAAATTGTTATTCCATTTTCTACAACGACTCGTGAAGTAAGTACACGGGTGTTTATTGATTCGCGTGTTATTATGGGAGATGTACCAGAATTTTATAACGCTGGGTCTTCTGGAACCTCTGTCACCTTTCCACGCAATCGTGGTAATGAGTAAACTTATAAAAAGAGGGCTACAAATATCTCTTTATATCACTGTTTGTAAGCGATATCAAATAAATTGTCAGATTTTTGACTTTATTCTAAACAATTGCTATAATTGTGTACATTCAAATGGCTTTCTGCGACAAAAGCCTTATAAAAAATTAAATAGGGGGTAGTAAAATGGAAGGTCGTTCACAGTGGGGAACGAGAGCCGGTTTTATTCTAGCGGCACTAGGATCAGCTGTTGGTCTAGGTAATATTTGGCGGTTCCCTGCAGAGGCGTATGCGAACGGGGGAGGAGCTTTCTTCATACCTTATTTGTTCGCATTATTAACAGCAGGGATTCCAATTCTTATTTTGGAATTTACGCTCGGTCATAAGTACCGGGGTTCAGCGCCACTTACGTTTCGCCGTATGAATAAAAAGGCAGAATTTATCGGATGGTGGGGTGTCCTTGTTGCCTTTGTCATTTCCACGTATTATTCTGTAATTATCGCGTGGGCAATTTCTTATACTATTTTTTCATTTAATTTAAATTGGGGAGAAGACCCGACAACATTCTTAGTTGCTGATTATTTACAAGTAGCAGATCCAGGTCAAGTAGGTAGTTTAGTACCTAACGTACTTATTCCTCTTATCATTGTTTGGGCTATTATTTTATTTGTCCTTTATCGTGGGGTACAAAAAGGAATTGAAATTGCGAACCGAATTATGATTCCGTTATTACTTATCGTATTTTTAGCAATCGTAATTCGTGCGGTAACATTACCAGGTGCAATGACAGGGTTGGATGCGTTTTTTAAGCCAGATTTTTCACAAATTTTAAATGGATCAGTCTGGGTAGCAGCCTATGGTCAAATTTTCTTTAGTTTATCAATTGCGTTTGCTATTATGGTTACCTATTCTAGTTATCTACCAAAGAAGTCTGATATTACGAACAACGCCTTTATCGTTGGCTTTGGTAACTCTAGTTTCGAGTTATTAGCAGGAATTGGAGTTTTTGGAGTATTAGGATTTATGGCAACTCAAGCTAATTTACCAATCGATGAGGTCGTTGCTGGTGGAGTAGGGCTAGCCTTTATGGTATTCCCTGAAATTATTAACCAGTTCCCGGCCTTTAATCAGCTATTCGGACTGTTGTTTTTCGCATCCCTAGTGTTAGCGGGATTAACGTCATTACTTTCTATTACGGAAACGTATGTCGCTGGACTGTCGGATAAATTTAATATTACTCGTAGTCAGGCAGTTCTTTTCGGTGGTGGAATTGCTGCGTTAATTTCCTTTATTTTCGCTACACAAGGTGGATTAAACTTCTTAGATGCAACGGACTACTTTATTAACCACTTTGGTGTAGCTGTCTTAGGATTTGTCGAAGTAGTTTTAATTGTCTGGATCGTTCGAAAAGCAAAAGAATTACGTGAACACGCTGACCGTGTATCTGATATTAGGCTTGGTGGATGGTGGACCTTTAGTTTAGGTATCATTACTCCAATTGTGTTAGGATACATGTTAGTCGACTTGTTACGTACGAATATTTTCAAGCTTTTCGATACGGATACTGGAAACTATGAAGGTTATCCAGATGCTTTTATTATGTACAGTGGATGGGCTGTTGCAATTGGAGCCTTAGTTATCGCGTTAATTATCGCTTCGATGAAGTGGCGTAAAGACCCAGACCAACTAGAAGATGACTCCGTAAAGGAGGAGAACTAAATGAGTGCTAGTTCAATTGCTGTAATGATTATTGGAATGGTTGTATTATGGGGTGGATTGGCCTTAAGTATATGGAATGCCATCCGCTCTCGTTAACACCTTCTAAAAGCGAAGCTTAATAGATATAAATGTAAAACATAGCGGTGTTCAGTAAAGTTGAGCACCGCTATTTTATTTTCGGTTTCCAGGAGAACATGGTTGTTACAATTGAATTTATTCCCCGTCCATTAGAAATTCCTCGTATCGTCTTTATTGTGCGTCTATTGTATTTCTTTCCCATTTTCGCAAATATGGGTACGGATCGAAGGACCATTCATTATGTCCGTTATCTTTGTACATTCCATAGTGTAAATGAGGGGGAAACTTACCCGCTGTACCTGGTGGCCCATATCCAGTTGATCCTACTGAACCTAACAGATCCCCAGGTTTAACGATATCACCGATTTGAATATGATCTGCATAACTATTTAAATGGGCGTAGTAATGATATATGTTATGGATATCGCGTATACCGATACGCCAACCACCGTATAGGTTCCAACCTTTTAATTCAACGACACCGTACGTTGTCGCAATAACTGGAGTACCATAATTTGCAAAAATATCTGTACCTTCATGAATTCGATTACCACCAAAGCCTCGGCGATGTCCCCAAGTGCTTCGATAACTATAGTTATGCGTAATAGATACTGGAAAGCGCCGGTCAAATAACGCATTCGTTTTGAAGTGACGATATACTTTTGCGATATTCATTACTGTTTTTACTGATAAGTCCCGTTTATAAAAGTTCCATAAACTTATTTTAATATCATCTTCTGTTATACCATTTTCTAATAAAAGTTTCGCAGCTGTAAACAATACATCTTCCGGTTCTTTTAAAGATGCTTTACCGTTACCGTTACCGTCCTTTCCGATACCGTTGTAAAAAGCAATTGCCTCAACTTGATCGATTTTTTCTATATTACCTAAACCGTACCAAACTTCTTCAGGAAAAGTAATCGCAATAAGTTCATCCTCTTTATCTTTTTGAATGTTTCGTTCATATTGATCAAAAGCTGCTAAGTAGTACCATGGTAAGTTAGTAATTGTTTCGATCTTTTTGTAAAGGAGAAGACGTTGATTATATAGTTTTTCTTTATTTTCTTCCGCATCAGTTTCCATTGTAAATAAGAAAAATAAGACCGGAATCGTAAAAAACAGTACATAACGAAACACTTTTTGGTTCATTACGAACTTCAATCCTTTCTTACATCAGTCCTAAAGTTGATTAAAGGTTATTTTTAAATACGTTCTTAGTATGTTTTTAACATGAAATAACATACGTGCTATTCGTATACTTAATATGGTAAACTTAT
>Ga0079226_10002918_pt1 | contig 13160 bp, 8 predicted proteins | sample Poulit2014_FD_76345 | JGI IMG/M metagenome (GOLD analysis project Ga0079226, IMG submission 76345) | Agricultural soil microbial communities from Georgia to study Nitrogen management - Poultry litter 2014 | ecosystem: Environmental > Terrestrial > Soil > Agricultural land | place: USA: Georgia... | reverse complement strand
TCATAGAATCTTTAGTTGTCGGTTTTGTTTTAGGACCAGGAGTGACTGATCCAAAAATACGATGTCTTTCTGTTTTTCTTGGTAAATCTATATATGAAGAAGTCTTAACTTTACTCATTATTGTCTCCTTTTATGAATCGTATTAAAATAATTTGTTATGTTTAATGTCCATTAAAGTATACGATATTGTTGTTCACACATTCAATGATTATGTACTAGATGGATTCTATAACAAAGTCATTACAACCATGTGATCTTTGGTTCTTGCTTATTAATAATACGTTTAATATTTTCACGGTGACGAATAATAATAAAGATGGTTAAAACAAATATTAAAGCACATAAAAAATAATCTTTAAATAAGAAGGCGATAATCGTTGAGATAAGGCCAGTAACCATTGAAGTTAGCGAAACGTACTTCGTAATATATAATGTCACGAAAAAAGTTAATAAAATAAGTAAAAATAAAATCGGATTCAGTCCCAAGATAATACCACCAGAGGTAGCAACTGCTTTTCCGCCTTTGAACTTAGCGAAGATTGGATAAGTATGCCCAACGACAGCGAAGATGCCGACGATTAGTCGCGATACTTCTACATCGTAAAAAAATCCAGCTAATAAGGGCAGCAAAGTCGCTAGAGTACCTTTCAGAATATCAGCTAAGGTAACGATAATCCCAGCTTTGACACCTAAAATTCTAAAAGCGTTAGTGGCACCAAGATTTCCGCTTCCGTGTTCCCGAATATCAATATTGAAACCTATTTTCCCAACTAAGAGCGCAGAAGGGATGGAACCGAGTATATATGCTAGAATAATAAAAATAATGTAGTCCATGAGTAACCTACTTTCCTCACAATTAATATATTAATAGTTTACCATATTTTCTCCCTTGTGCTAGTCGAACAAGGTTATTCCATGTTATTACATTTTAACAAGTTACGAATTTATGGTAAACTGTATAAAAGAAATGGTAGCTAGTCGAGGAGGCAAGACAATGAGTTGGCAAAATCCACCTAATGAAAAAATAGCAGCTGTTTTAAAAGAGGCAAAAACAATTGCTGTCGTTGGATTATCAAATAACCCTGAACGAACGTCATATCAAATATCTAAAGCGATGCAAGCAGCTGGTTATAAAATCATTCCAGTTAATCCGATGGTCGATACTGTTTTGGGTGAAAAAGCATACGCTTCACTTAAAGAAATTGACGAAAAGATTGATATCATAAATGTTTTTCGTCGTTCAGAGTTTTTACCTGAAATTGCAAAAGAAGCATTGGAAACTGATAGTAAAGTGTTTTGGGCACAACAAGGTGTTATCAATGAAGAAGCATATGATTTGTTAACAGAAAATGATTTTACTGTTATTATGGATTTATGTATTAAAGTAGCTCATGCGGTTTTATAATATTAACTGAACAACTTTCGTGAAAAGGATGACATCAAGCAGTCATCTTTTTTTAACGGAGTCGAAAATAGAAGACAGTATGGAAGTAATCTGACTAGCTACGAATAAAGGAGAAGATGATGTTGACAGAAACATCTTTCAATTATACCGAGCAATCAATTCAAGTATTAGAAGGACTCGAGGCCGTTCGTAAACGCCCAGCCATGTATATCGGAAGTACCGATCATCGCGGCTTACATCATTTAGTTTATGAAATTCTCGATAACGCTGTAGATGAAGCCTTAAACGGCTACGGTGATAATATTGATATTACGATATATAAAGATGGCAGTATTTCCATTGCCGATAACGGCCGAGGCATACCGACAGGAGAACATGAAGCAGGAAAATCAACTGTTGAAGTTATTTTCACTGTCTTACATGCGGGTGGGAAGTTCGGCCAAGGTGGTTATAAGGCAAGTGGCGGCTTGCATGGTGTAGGTGCCGCAGTTGTTAATGCCCTATCTGAGTATTTGGAAGTAACGATTTATCGCGATGGCGAAACATATTTTCAGCGCTATGAGGACGGGGGAGAAACAGTTTTACCATTAGAAAATCAAGGTGAAACGAATAAAACAGGTACAACAGTTAAGTTTAAACCTGATGCTAATATTTTTAACACAACTGATTTTAACTATGAAACCTTAGCTGAACGTCTTAGAGAATCAGCATTTTTACTACCCAACTTAAAAATTACTTTTACCGATGAAAGAAAAGAAAAATCGGAAAGCTATTATTATGAAAATGGTTTAATTGCATTTATAGAATACTTAAATGAGGGTAAAGATGGATTACACGAAGTCTTATCCTTTAGTGGGAAAGCGGAAAAAATCGAAGTTGATTTTGCCTTCCAGTTTACCAACAGTTTCGTTGAAAACATGCATTCATTCGTAAACCAAGTCCGAACAAAAGATGGTGGAACGCATGAGGTAGGGGCACGTACCGCTATTACAAGAACATTTAATGAATACGCGCGAAAAAATAATTTATTAAAAGAAAAAGATAAAAATTTAGACGGAAATGATATTAGAGAAGGCTTAACGGCTATTGTCTCGGTTCGTGTTCCTGAGGAGTTACTACAATTTGAAGGACAAACGAAAGGACGTCTCGGTACATCAGAAGTCCGTTCAGCAGTTGACCAAGTTATATCTGAACGTTTTACTTTTTTTCTTGAAGAAAACAGAGAGACAGCGACAAAATTACTAGAAAAATCAATCCAAGCAAAACAAGCGCGCGAAGCAGCACAAAAAGCACGTGAAGATGCGCGTAAAGGAAAACAACGAAAGCGTACTGACGCACTTCTTTCGGGTAAATTAACGCCAGCACAATTACGAGATCCGAAAAAAATTGAACTTTTCTTAGTGGAGGGTGACTCAGCAGGGGGTTCAGCGAAACAAGGGCGAGATCGAACCATTCAAGCGATTTTACCTTTACGAGGAAAAGTCATTAATACAGAAAAAGCAAAATTAGAAGATATTATGAAAAATGAAGAAATTGCAACGATCATTCATACCATTGGTGCGGGAGCTGGACAGGACTTTGAACTTGATGCTTCCAAATACGATAAAATTATTATTATGACCGACGCTGATACGGATGGAGCCCATATACAAGTTTTACTACTCACCTTTTTTTACCGTTATATGCGTCCGCTTATTGAAGCAGGTAAAGTATATTTAGCCTTACCTCCACTTTATAAAGTATCTAAAGGGAAAGGTAAGAATAAAAAGGAAACTTATGCTTGGTCCGATGAAGAAATGAAAGAAATTCTTAAACAGTATAAAACGAATTATATGGTCCAACGCTATAAAGGTCTTGGTGAAATGAACGCTGAAGAACTGTGGGAGACAACCATGAATCCAGATTCGCGTACACTAGTGCGAATCACCATGGACAATGTCGCGCAGGCCGAAAGACGTGTAACGACATTAATGGGAGATAAAGTAGCTCCACGTCGTGAATGGATTGAAGAAAACGTGTCTTTCGGATTGGAAGAGGAAGAAAATTTAATTTAATAAAGAACGATGTAAGTTGTTATTCGTAGTAAAGGGGTATGTTCATGTCAGAAGCGAATAGGTTTGTAGAATTACCACTCGAACGTGTTATAGGTGAACGATTCGGAAGATATAGTAAGTATATTATTCAAGAACGTGCATTACCTGACGTTCGTGATGGGTTAAAGCCCGTGCAACGTAGAATCTTATATGCCATGCACGTTGATAAAAACACACATGATAGTAATTTTCGTAAGGCAGCGAGGACAGTTGGTACTGTCATCGGTAATTATCACCCACACGGTGATAGTTCCGTTTATGAAGCGATGGTTCGCTTAAGCCAAGATTGGAAAATGCGTTATGAATTAATTGAAATGCACGGAAATAATGGAAGCATTGATGGAGATCCAGCTGCAGCCATGCGTTATACAGAAACAAGACTGGCCAAAATAACATCCGAATTACTCGTTGATTTAGATAAGGATACTGTCGATTTTATACCTAACTTTGATGATACAAATGAAGAGCCAACAGTATTCCCAGCCAAATTACCTAATTTATTAATAAATGGTTCAACAGGTATATCGGCTGGTTATGCAACTAACATTCCGCCACATAATTTAGCCGAAGTAATCGATGCTACGATTATGAAAATTGATAAACCAAATGCAAGTGTGGAAGATTTAATGACCAAAATTAGCGGTCCTGATTTTCCAACCGGAGGTATCGTCCAAGGTCGCGAAGGAATTGTTAATGCCTTTAAAAAAGGGCGTGGACGTATTGTTGTGCGAGGTAAAACTGCCATTAAAAAGATGCGGGGCGGAAGAGAGCAAATCGTTATTGATGAAATTCCTTACGATGTTAATAAAGCCAACTTAGTAAGGAAAATTGATGAATTGCATCTCGAGCGCAAAGTTGAAGGGATTGCTGAAGTCCGTGATGAAACGGACCGCACAGGTTTACGTATTGTAATCGATCTACGAAAAGGTGCCGATAGTGAAGGTATTTTACAATACTTATTTAAAAATACAGATTTACAAGTAACCTATAATTACAACATGGTTGCAATTCAAGATCGTACACCGAAATTATTGAGCTTACCTGAAGTATTAGATGCCTACATTATTCACCAAAAGGAAGTAGTGACGAGACAGACGACTTTTGACTTAAATAAGGCGAAAGAGCGTGCTCACATTGTCGATGGGTTGATGAAAGCTATTTCTGTTCTAGATGAATTAATTGAGCTCATTCGTCAATCGAAAAATCGTCAAAACGCCAAAGAAAATATTATTTCAGCATACCAATTTACAGATATACAAGCAGATGCTATTTTAAATTTACAATTGTATCGCTTAACCAATACAGATGTAACACTTTTAGAAGCAGAGAAAGCCGAACTCTCAGAAAAAATGACGCGCTATGAGGAAATTTTAAACAGTGAAAAAGTATTGCTCAAAAAAATTAAGCAAGATTTGCGTAGAATAAAGAAAGACTATCCAAGTAAACGCAGAAGCTTGGTAGAAGATGAAATTGAAGAAATTAAAATTAATATTGAAGTTACTGTTCCTACAGAAACAGTCGTTGCATCAGTTACAAATGATGGCTATGTAAAACGAACGAGTCTGAGATCTTACGGTGCATCAAATAAAGAAGATTTAACGATGAAAAAGAACGACTACCTCATTGCATTAACTGAGATAGATACGACAGATTATATGGTTTTCTTCACAAACTTAGGGAAATACGTTTTACTTCGCGTTCATGAATTGCCTGATATCCGTTGGCGTGAGAGTGGAGTACATATCTCTAACTTAGCGGCCTTAGAAGATGGTGAACGAATTGTTAGCGTATTGCCGCTGAAAGAATTTAGAGAAGATCAATATCTCGTTTTCTTTACTAAACAAGGATTAGTCAAAAAAACAATTTTGGAACAATATAAAACAACTCGTAAAGCGCACAGTCTAATCGCCTTGAACTTACGTGAAGATGATGAACTTTTACACGTTGCGCAAACAGATGGTCATGCCCAGTTGTTTCTTGCAACTCGTTCTGGCTATGGAATTGTCTTCGATGAAACAGAAGTATCACCAGTAGGCTTGAGGGCTCGTGGAGTTATTGGTATTCAATTAAAAGAGGATGACTATGTCGTTAGCGGCTTTGCTTTTGATGAAATGGCAAATGAAAATATCTTTATCGTGTCGCAACGTGGTGCATGTAAACGCATGGCCTATTCAGCAGTAGAGAAAACGAATCGTGCTCGTAGAGGTTCCTATTTATTACGACCTTTAAAATCAAAGCCACATGAAATTGCCTACATTGCAAAAAGTAACTTAGATGAGCCAGAGGCAGTCGAAATAATGACGGATAAAGAAAAAGTTATCAAAGTCGATCCATTACAATTGCCTGTAAATGAACGAAATAGTAATGGTTCATTTATCCTTGATGAAGATGAGGACGGAAGGGTTATTTATGCATATAAAGATAAGGTGTATGATAAACCATTTGGAGAAGAAGAATAATGAAATAATCTATTTATAAGCTGAGTGGATTTCTTTATATTGTGGATGATTCAGTTTACAAATATTGAATCAAAATTATGTAATAAATTCGCTTATCATGGTATTCTTATAAGTAGAGGATGAGAAAGGATGATTAAGCCTAATGGATGAACGATTATTTCGTGATGCTATGGGGAAGTTTGCAACGGGAATTACGGTCGTTTCAATGTATGATAAGGATGAAACCATTGGAATGACAGTAAATGCATTTATGTCATTATCATTAGACCCAATGCTCGTGGCTGTTTCAATTGACGAAAGGGCGAGTATGTACGATAATTTTAAATCAAAAAAATCATTCGGTATTAGTATGTTAAGTGAATCTCAACAAGAGTTATCATCATACTTTGCTAGACAAATAGAACTTGACTACGATGTTAAGTTTCTCGATCAAGCAGGAGTACCTGTCATCGAAGGAGCGCTAGCCAACTTATCATGTGAAACCGTTCAAGAGGTTAAAGCAGGCGATCACAAAATATTCATTGCTAAAGTGAACGACATTGCAGTGAATGAAGGTGATCCGGTCATTTATTTCGGCAGTAATTATCGTTATTTAAAAGAGAAATAAACCAATAGAGTCCTAATCATCTAGGACTCTATTTATTTAATAGATATCTGGATAAGCAAAGAGAGGTACGAACATTGAAAGTGTTAGAAAAAACTAAAACGAATGTTACAGAAGGTCAACTCGCTTCCTTATATCACTTGATGCGTGAGCATAAGGATGAGGCGAATGCTAATAAAATCCTCGACTTATACGAAAAACTAACGAATAATCACTTTCACGTTAGTTTTACCGGTCATTTTTCAGCAGGAAAAAGTTCAATCATTAACTATTTACTGGAAAAAGAACTATTACCGAAAAGTCCGATCCCAACAAGTGCAAATATCGTAAAAATTACGTCTGGTGCTGGGGTTGCACGAGTCTTTTTTAATGAACAAAATCCGGTAGAATATGATGAGCCATATGATATTGATATGATAAAAGATTATTGTATGAATAAAGATACGATAAACCAAATTGAAATTCATACATCTGATCCTATCGTTCCGGAACATACTTATATCGTCGATACCCCTGGAATTGATGCTGCGGATGATGCAGACCGCTATATGACAGAGTCATCATTACACTTAGTCGATGTCTTGTATTATGTGATGGACTATAATCATGTACAATCAGAAATTAACTTTACATTTTTAAAGCAAATACAAGATAAAAACATTCCTATCTATCTCATTATAAACCAAGTAGATAAGCATAATGAAAAGGAATTATCATTTGAACAATTTGCAGAACGAGTAGAGGACTCTTTTAAGCAGTGGTCGATTTATCCTGAACGAATTTATTATTCATCTGTCATGAAGCAAGATTTATCATTTAATGAATTATCACAAATTAAAGAAGATTTATTTCATTTATTGCATCATCATGAAGCAGTTGGCAAACAAGTAAGCAATGCAACCGAACAGATTATTGCTTCACACCGTGAATTATTAGAAGAATCCCTTGCAAGTGCATCAAAGGATGTGCCCGACGGAGCCTTCGATGAAGCAAAATGGAATGACGTTCTTGCGAAGATAGAAGAAATCGAACAGCGTGAACAAAAGTTCGAAGCTGAATATATGGATGAAATTGAGCAAACCTTAAAAAATGCTTATTTAATGCCAGCAAAACTACGAGAATTAGCTCATGACTTTTTAGAGTCACAAGATGCCTCTTTTAAAGTAGGCGGCATGTTCGGTGCTAAGAAGAAGACAGCAGAAGCAAAAGAGGCACGCTTAGATGCTTTTTATCAAGCATTAAATCAATCGATGCAAACGACGATTATTTGGAAGTTACGTGAAAAATTAGCACAAATTATACAAGATTATCAAATTGCTAATGAAGAGTTACGTGACATGGCACAAAATTATACCATTGAGTTTACGAAAGATGATTTATTTAACTCGCTAAAAGATGGCGCGCAAGTAAATGGTCAATATGTTTTAAACTATACGAATGAATTAAGTAATCAGATTAAAACATTATGTAAACGTAAAGCAAATGATATGTTAGCAGAAATGAAAGCTGAGTTAGCGGAACGAGCTGAGGAAGAAGTTAAGCCCTTAGTTACAGAGCGAGAGCAACTAGCTGTCTTACGTGAATCATCATTAGCGCATTCTAACCTTGAAGCAGAGCTAACAGAAAAAATGGCAGAAATATCAGCCGTTTTATCGAGTGAAGCAAAGGATAAGTCACAAATTACTATAGTGAATGAACAGCTAGCTACACGTTATCACTTCGTAAAAGAAGATGCTTATGAAGTAGAAAAACAAATCGCGGTCGAAACAGAAAAGGAAAAGACAATAGATGAAGCAGAAGATGATAATCATATGAGTAAAAGAGATTTATCATCTGAAGAAATTATAGCTAATATCGATAAGACTATAGCACAAATTTCTGACTTAGCTGACTTTGAATCTTTAGTAGCAGATTTGCAAGCTAAGAAGACGAAAATTGAAGATCGTTCATTAACGATTGCCTTATTCGGTGCTTTTAGTGCGGGCAAGTCTTCCTTTTCAAACGCTTTATTAGGTGAGCGTGTCTTGCCGGTATCACCAAATCCAACGACAGCCGTAATTAACCGAATACGTCCTATTACTGACCAATATAAAAGTGGCACGGTCGTTATTTCTTATAAATCTGATCATGTATTAACAGATGATTTAAAAAACATAACGAAAGAATTTTTACCAGAGGCTAATAATTTTATAGAACTTGTCGAGTGGATTAAGCGAGAAAAAATGTATGAAAACGAGCAATTATCACATGTTTATCAAGCTTATTTACTGGCTATTTTAGACGGATACAATGATCGTAAGGATTTACTAGGTAAAGAAGAACAGATTTCCTTAGATGATTTTGCCGCCTATGTAACAGATGAATCTATCGCAGCATATATTGAAGCGGTTGATTTATATTACGATAATGCATTGACGAGAAATGGCATTACACTTGTTGATACACCTGGTGCTAACTCAGTAAACGCGCGACATACAAATGTTGCCTTTGACTATATTAAAGATGCTGATGCCATATTATATGTTACCTATTATAATCATGCCGTGACGAGTGCAGACCGTGATTTTCTTATCCAATTAGGACGTGTAAAAGAGTCTTTTGAATTAGATAAAATGTTCTTTATCGTCAATGCTGCGGACTTAGCTGCAGATGAGACGGAATTGAATTTAGTACTTAACTATGTGGAAGAGCAATTGTTACAATATGGCATAAGGAATCCGCAAATTTATCCTTTATCAAGTAAATTATCTTTAGAACAAAAGGAAGCTAATGAAGAGCTTAATGAGCAAATGGCTTCCTTTGAATCAAACTTCCAACATTTTGTGGAACATGATTTACATGCCTTAACATACGAAGCGGCTATTTGGGATATGAAACGTGCCGAATCACGAATCGATAATGTTATTCAATCGGCAAAACTTGATGAACAAGCGAAAGAAACGATGATGAAAGATTTGGAAACAAAACGCAAAGAGGCGCTTAACTTAATAGCAGGTAAAAAAGTAGCAAATCTAATCGAGCGCACTGAAGAACGTATTGAGCGTCAACTTCATTTTGTAAAAGAACGTGTTTATATTCGTTTCCATGATATGTTCCAAGAACACTTCAACCCAACGACTATTACTGAAAATAGCCGTCAAGCTCAAACTCAACTACAAGCGAATCGAAACCGTTTAGTCGATTATGTTGGCTATGAACTTTTACAGGAAGTTAGAGCTGTTTCTTTACGCTTAGAATCGTATATTAATAAGTTATTTAAGGATCACTACGAACAGATGACTGAAGAATTGCGATTGATTGATGAAAGTATGACCATTGCTAATTTTGAGGAAGAAAGATTTACAACGCCAGAATATGCCCAAGCTTTTACGCAAATTAATATGGCCCTTTTTCAAAATGCTTTAAAAGTGTTTAAAAATTTACGATCATATTTTGAACAAAATGAGCGTGAACAGATGAAAGAACTGTTTTATGATGCACTTGAGCCAGAAATTGTTCACTATTTAAATGAACAACAGCTTATTATGCAAGATGATTATCTAGCTCAATTGACTTCGAGTTATGAACAAATTTTAAACGAAATTAAAGAAGAAGTAACAACCATAGTGACACATCAAATTACGATGTTAACTACTGAAATTGATTACGAAAGCTATGCTAATAAACTTGAGCAAGTTTCGTCAATTGTTAGTCAGTTAGATAGGTAATATATACAATAACATGTAAGTAGTCTATATAGGCTGGACAAACTTAAACTTTTGCCCAAAACAAGTCAGCTATTACACAACAAGAATAGACATCTAAGCATTAAATGGTAGACTTTGGCGAGTGTTAATCTTGTCCAGCCTATTTTTGTATTCTATTTATGGTATGTTAAAGTAAGTAGCTTAACATTTAATAGATAGGAAAATGAGTAAACCGAAGATTAAAGGAGAGAGTAAGATGAATCAACAGAGTCAAATTCAAGTAGATAAGCTTGTAGAGCAACATGATTACACTAACCTATCTTTGGCGCATGTCTTGTGTGAACGCCATGACCAAGAAAAAATTGCATTTTATTTTGAAAGTGAAGGAGGAGAGAAGAAAACATTTACATATGGTGAACTAAATAATCTATCTAAAAAGTTTGCTAGCGTATTAAAAAAGGCTGGAGTAAGAAAAGGTAGTCGCGTTGCAGTATTATTACCAAAAGGACCAGAAACTTTTATTTCTGCACTAGCCATGTGGCGTCTAGGTGCTGTATATGTACCCTTGTTTACAGCCTTTGAGCGACAGGCAATTTCTTTTAGATTAAAGCATAGTGAGGCGAACGTCGTTTTAACAGATCTAGTAAACCGTCCCAAATTATCTGCTGCCTTAGACGATTTAGCAAATACGGATATCAATGTCATAACTTTAAATTGTGAAACTGAAGAAGATATTGATTATTGGGATGCCTTAGAACAAGCTGAGCCGTATGAAGAAGCGACTTTACTGACCAAAGAAGATACTTTTATTTTAATCTACACATCAGGTACAACGGGTGACCCTAAAGGAGTAGAAGTTCCCGTCTTTGCCTTAAGTGCCTTCGAGGCTTATATGCGATTTGGATTACATGTTCAAGAAGATGATTTATTTTGGAATATAGCAGATCCAGGTTGGGCATATGGTTTGTATTATGGAGTGGTTGGTCCCTTTATTTTAGGCCAATCATTTATCGTTTATCAAGGTCGTTTCAATGTTGACACGACTTATCGAATTTTACGAGACTATAAAGTTACTAATTTTACTGGCGCGCCTACAGTTTATAGAACAATGCGTGTTGCAGGTACACCTGAGTATGTTGATGAACTTAACTTACAGACGCTCTCAAGTGCTGGTGAACCGTTAAATCCGGATATTAACAATTGGACGGAAGAAGTTTTTCACTCGTCTATTTATGACCATTATGGACAAACAGAACTTGGAATGGCCATTGTTAACCATCATCATCCCATGTTTCAACATGAGATTAAACTTGGTTCAATGGGGAGGGCTTTGCCGGGCTATCGAGCGGTTATCTTAGATGATGAGTTTAAAGAAGTAGAAGCAGGTGTTGAAGGCGAATTAGCTTTTGATATTAATGAATCTCCGCTTCTATGGTTCCGAGGCTATTTAAATGATGAAGCAAGAACAGCAAAACAATACTCACCATGTAAAAAATATTATTTAACAGGTGATGCTGCTAGTGTAGATGAAGATGGAATGTTCTTTTTCTCGGGACGTGATGATGATATTATCATAAGTTCTGGTTATAAAATTGGACCATTTGAAGTAGAAAGCTCATTGATGGAACACGAATCGGTAGCTGAGACAGCAGTTGTTGGCATACCCGATGATCAGCGTGGTGAAATCGTAAAAGCATTCGTTATACTTCGTCCAGATTATAAGGCAAGCGATGAATTAGCAAAAGAACTAAGTGAATTTGTCAAGAAAAATTTATCTGCACATGAGTATCCACGTGAAGTAGAATTTTTGGAGGAATTACCTAAGACACCGAGTGGAAAAGTACAACGCTATTTATTAAGAAAAATATAAATGATAAACATATGCAAAGTAAAACCATAGTGGAATTTATATACTCCATTAAGGTTTTCATTGTAGATTAACATACAGAAACAAACCGACTATTCGGTTTGTTTTTTCTTGTCATCTTAAAACTTGTATGTTATTCTATAAAAAATACAACATAGCTGAGGACGATGAAGATGGATTTGCGTAATAAAATTATTGAAACAGCTTTACAGTTATTTGAAGCAAAAGGCTATCATGGAGTTTCGATCAATGAAATTGTTGAAGCTGCAGGAACTTCAAAAGGTGGATTTTATCATCACTTTTCTTCAAAAGATGAATTACTATTCGTTATACACGATATTTTTATCACTTATGCCTTGGAAAAAGCTAAAGCTGCAGATCAAAAATATGATACACCAACTAGAAGGCTTGAAGCTATTATTAAAGATTTCGTAAAAGTTTTCGATCTTTATAAAGCACATTTATCCGTTTTCTATCAAGAGTCAATCTATTTACGACCTGAATATGAAAAAATAATTAAAGAAAAACGCGATGAATTTAAGCATATCATTATTAACGTTACTAAAGACGGAAGAGATAGTGGAGAATTTCGACCAGAACTTGATGTAGGTATTACAGCCATGGCTATTTTAGGCATGGTAAACTGGATTTATAAGTGGTATCGTAAAACTGGCGAAAAATCAATTGATCAAATTAGTGAAATCTTTATTGATTTAATACTCCATGCTGTTTTAAAAGAAGAAATTAATCACACAGGAAAAACATCCAATAAAAATCCATATTCAATTGAACTATTAAATAATTTAGAATAATAGGTAAATCTTGGTTGACATTAAGTAATTTTAATATTATTATAATGTCAAAGCAATAACAAACCGTCCAGTCGGTCTATTTTGTTTTTAGTTTACATTTAAAAGGAGGAATAATAATGAATTTTGATTTAACAGAAGAACAAAGAATGACCCGTAATATGGTTCGTGATTTTGCAAATGATGTTATTAAACCTAGAGCAATTGAAATCGATGTAGAAGCTAAGTTTCCTAATG
>Ga0079226_10002917_pt1 | contig 13165 bp, 9 predicted proteins | sample Poulit2014_FD_76345 | JGI IMG/M metagenome (GOLD analysis project Ga0079226, IMG submission 76345) | Agricultural soil microbial communities from Georgia to study Nitrogen management - Poultry litter 2014 | ecosystem: Environmental > Terrestrial > Soil > Agricultural land | place: USA: Georgia... | reverse complement strand
GATTACATAGAAGTAGCCATCGCTATATCACAGAAAGAACATAGCGCATCTTAGATATTCCCTTAGACAAGCGCAATATCATCAGTTGCCACTTAGGAAACGGTGCATCTGTTGCAGCAGTTAAAAATGGAAAATCGGTGGATACCAGCATGGGTTTAACGCCTTTAGAAGGCTTAATGATGGGAACACGTTCCGGGTCTCTCGATCCGGGTTTAATCCCTTATCTCGTTGAGTGCTTAGATTACGATATTTATGAAATGGATAATCTCCTCAACTTCAAGAGCGGACTTCTTGGCATTTCTGGCGTTTCAAATGATTGCCGTATGCTTGAAACCAAAGCAAAAGAAGGTCATGTCCGTTGCCAATTAGCGCTCGATATGTTTGGTTACCGCGTTGCGAAAACCATCGCGTCATACTTACCGGCACTGCAAAGACTTGATGCCATTGTCTTTACCGGCGGTATTGGTGAAAACTCCGCTTATGTGCGCGAACTCATTATGACGCAACTAGCATTCTTAGGTTACACATTTAGCAACCCTTCAAACAGCTTCTGTACGGGCGGAAAAGAGGGCGTTATTGCGACAAGTGCTGGATTTGGGAAAGCCCTCGTTGTCTGTACCGATGAAGAAGGCATGATCGTCCAAGATACGCTTGAAATTCTTGCAAAAAACAAGAAAAGTGCTTAATACTGATGAGTACAATGCGATGTTGTAATCGGCATCGCACTAGATTTTGCACAAAAGTTCATTCACTATTCATAAAAAGATCTAATCGCTTTGAAATGAGGAATCGAGGAAACTCAAAACTCTCAAGCCTTAGATCTTTTTCATATAACGCTTTAGAAGCGCCTCTCTTTTCAAAAATTCGAAAAGATGATAGCGCTTCTACCACCGAAACAGCCATATTTTCTTTTTAGATCCATCTCAATTATTAGGAGTTTGTGATATGAAAACCTTATTTGTAGCACCTACCGGTGATATTCAGAGCCTAAGCTTAATCTCTCTTGCCTTAGTAGAAGCCCTTCATAATACCGGATTAAAAGTCGGTTTTGTCAGACCAATTGGCGAAGATAATAACCGCTCGCAACAGCTTTATCGAGAACTATTCAATGATGAAACCCCATCCCCAATTTTAGAAGGCGCAGTCAATCAGGCTATTCGGAATAATCAGTACGATGAGCTTTTAGAAGATATCGTCGATCGTGTGGTTGAAGCAGGAAAAAATAACGATATCGTTGTTATCGAAGGATTAACCTACGATAGCAGCCGCCCTTTCACACATGAGCTAAATGCCGACATTGCTAGAACACTCTGCTCCGGCGTGGTTTTTGCCGGCAACTCGCTCGCAAATACACCTGAAGAAGTCGCCGCTCACTTTGATCTTAACGCATATATCTATAGCGAATCTCACATTTGGTTAGCGGGATACATTATTAATCATGTAAAAGATCCTTCCGCAATCACCAAAACGATCACTTATTGCCAAACGGATTTCTGCAAATCTTTAGAGGTTCTAGGTGTCATTCCGGAAAATAATAATTTACATGATGACATAGAAGCGATTCATTTCATTACAAAACACCTGCAAGTGGAATCACTCATCAAGCAGCTAGAACAACCGCAAACAAAACGCATGCCGCCATCTGCATTTCGCTATAAGCTGATTAAAAGCGCGCAAGCTGCGAATCGCCGTATCGTACTCCCTGAGGGCGAAGAGCCTCGTACATTACGCGCTGCAACAATCTGTGCTGAACGTGGAATCGCGAGATGTGTACTTCTAGGAAATAAAGAAACGATCGCAAAAGTCGCTGCCGACAATAATATTATGATTCCAGATCACGGTATTGAAATCTTAGATCCTCATGATATTGCTGAACAATATGTTGCCGGATTTGTAGAACGCCGAGCACATCGCGGGGCAACCGAAGAAACTGCCCGCGAAGCACTCAAAGATAGCGTTGTTGTCGGAACGATGATGCTTGCCGTTGGTGATGTTGACGGTTTAGTCTCCGGCGCAGTTCATACCACAGCAGATACGATTCGCCCAGCCTTCCAACTGATTGGCACCGATAAAAACTCCAAACTGGTTTCGAGTATCTTTTTCATGTTGATGAAGGATCAAGTACATGTTTATGGGGATTGCGCGGTAAACCCTGCACCAACGCCGGAACAGCTCGCCGATATCGCCGTTCAATCGGCAGAATCTGCAAAAATCTTTGGAATTGAACCTCGCGTGGCAATGCTCTCTTACTCAACAGGCACATCTGGCGCCGGCGAAGAGGTAGAAAAAGTCGCAGAAGCGACAAAGCTCGCGAAAGAAAAAGCACCAAACCTCTTAATCGATGGACCTTTACAATTTGATGCGGCAAGCATTCTTAGCGTTGGTCGTCAAAAAGCACCAGAAAGCAAAGTCGCAGGTCGCGCTACGGTCTTTATCTTCCCTGATCTTAATACCGGCAATATTACCTACAAAGCTGTTCAAAGAAGCGCTAATGTCGTCTGTATTGGACCAATGCTTCAAGGATTAGCAAAGCCTGTCAACGATCTTTCACGTGGTGCTCTTGTCGATGACATTGTCTATACAATTGCTATCACGGCACTACAAGGATCACAGCAAGCTTAAAAGAGATCCGCATCCGAGTTCCTTACCAAAAATGATGACCAATAAGGCGCTAACTTCGGATCTTTTTTGTTATACTATATAGCTACTCAAATTTGGGTAGCTTTTTTTATGATCTATTATTCGTGATGCGTTAAACATCACAACCATTTGTTTATTGGGGGATATTGTGCCAATCATTCGCCGATCACAAAAAGAACCTTTTAGCGCGCAGCAGATGTATGAGCTTGTCAATGATGTGAATGCTTATCCAAGCTTTCTCCCATGGTGCCGCGGCTCAAGAATTATTAAATCCACACCAACGATGATGGAAGCCTCAATCTTGACTGCAAAAGGTCCGCTTAACAAATGGTTTACAACGCGTAATACACTTGTTGAGAATGAAAAAATCACTCTTAATTTAGTGGATGGTCCATTTAAGCATCTACGTGGAGAATGGCGCTTTATTGATTTACCAGAAGGCGGTTCTGAAATTCATCTGATGATTGATTTCGACTTCTCATTTGGTCCTGCGCGCTTACTTCTGACCCCAATATTTGAAAATATTGCCGGCAGTATGGTTTCGGCATTTAGCGCTCAAGCAAAGGTTCGATATGGCAACGTCATCGGATAGACAGCGATCATTTATCACAATTGAATTTGCGCTAGCACTGCCAGATCGTCAGCCAATTGAAGCACAAAAATTTCAGGAAGGCATTTCACTCAAAGAAGCCCTTCCCTTTTTTGCGCTCTACCATGAAGCTTGTAAGCTGATTGAAAACCCTCAATTTGGCGTATTTCATATTAAAGTTGAAGATGATTATCTGCTAAAAGATGGTGATCGAATTGAAGTGTATCGCCCGCTGATTATCGATCCTAAAAAAGCGCGCGCCGCAAGAGCTGCAAGAGATCCACAGTTTAAACACAAAAAATGGTAATCTAACCAACATACGCTCAATAGGGATCTTTCAAAAATAACACCTTTACTATCAAAGATCCTCAACATCATAAATATCTTCCCATTTCACTAGAAGAAAACTCACAATTACGAGTCATCAACCATAAATAGATTGTGGATAGATTTAATAGTTTATTGATAGACTGCTTTCACTTTAAGAATCTTAATATAGCCATGTGATCTAAAAACAACCACAAAAACTACTGGCGCGCGATTTATAAAAGCATTCGATCAATCTCACCAGATACGTATTAACTTTAAAAGAACGTTTCACGCCACTATTTAAAACTAATCCCACAATGAAACAATTTCTTTTATCGCTTCTTTTCTACTGCTAAATATCTGAAATACCTTATAATACGTTACGAATTATTTTGAGCTGAAATTGCTATGAATCCCTCAAATACTGTTTTACAAAAATCTCTCTTCTCGCTCAGTTGGCCGATTTTTATAGATATCCTACTGCACTTAGTGACGCTTCTGATCAATACCTATATGATCAGCCATATCTCTGAGCAGATGGTTGCCGCAACTGCCGCGAGCAATCAATTCTTCGATACCACTGTAACTATATTTAGCTTTATCGGGATTGGTTGTAGCGTTGTTGTGGCCCAATATTTAGGCGCCGGTAATCGTGAAGCGACACGCAAAGCGATTCACCTCTCTATCTCATTCAACTTTTTATTAGGCTTCATCTGTTTTACCATCATCTTTTTCTTTGGCCACTCACTGTTAGTATTGATGAATACGCCGGAAGAAATTTTAGAGATGAGCAGCAGCTACTTTCACATCATCGGATTCTGTTTAATCTTCGAAGCCCTTGCCGTGATTCTCGCATCTTGTCTACGCGTTTATGGTCACTCAAAAGTGCCAATGTACGTTTCATTCATCATGAATATTGTCACTGTGCTCGGTAACATCCTTGTGCTTTACGGCTTCTTTGGTCTACCACAACTCGGACTGGAAGGCGTTGCTTGGTCGACTGTTGTCGGTCGACTCATTGGGGTTTCTCTACTATTTTATCTCCTATTTTACGGCATTAAGGTAAAGCTTGATTTCTCACTCTTTTTTAAATTTAAAAAAAGTATCATTCAACAGATCCTCAAAATCGGCTTACCATCTGCCGGCGAAAACCTCTCTTGGTCAGCACAAATGCTAGTCATGCTTGCCTTCGTAGGTTTAATGGGCGAACAGAGCTTAGCCGCGCATAATATCTACATCCAACTCTCCTACATGCTGATGCTGTTTGGGATCTCCATTAGTATTGGTAATGAGATTATGGTCGGACATTTAGTCGGCGCTAAACAATTTAATGCTGCCTACGCAAGAACCTTCAAAAGCTTAAGAACCGGCATGATCGTTACGCTCGGCGTTGTGATTGTTTTCTATCTTTCTCGTCATTTGATTGTCGATAGTTTTACAGAAAACACCATTGTTCGCGATCTTCTCTTACCGATGTTCTTGCTCTCCATTTTCTTAGAACCTGGGCGTACCCAAAATATTGTCATGGTTAATGCTCTACGCGCAACCGGCGATGCAAAATTCCCCTTAATCACAGCAATCATCTTTATGTGGGGAATCGCGATTCCCGTCGGTTACTATTTAGGAATCGTCAAAGAGATGGGATTAATCGGTATCTGGATCGGCTTCTTATGTGATGAATGGGTTCGAGGATTAGTCAATGCTTGGCGCTGGAAATCACGAAAATGGGAGAGCAAACGACTCAATATTGAAACAGAAACCATATAGAGCCCGCTAAATAGCCAAAACAGAAAAGGAGAATCGATTCACAGATTCTCCTTTTTCGTAACGTTCATTTTAGTTTAAGAAAAATAATATATAGCTATTTCGACTTAATAAGATTCATTAATGCTTGCTGGCACGAGATCACTAAAAACATGCACTCATTCACCCCAGCTACGCATCAAATATTAAAAGAAGATTTTAATTCAACCACTAAAAACCTATTCCGATCAAATCTTACCCATACTTTTCCAACTACTGAAACTCAAACTGACGCCAAGCTTCATAAACCGCAATTGCCACCGAGTTAGAAAGATTCAAACTTCTGCCGGCATTTTCCACCATCGGCAACCGTAAACGCTGCTCTCCCGGTAAACTAAAGATAAAATCTTCCGGCAATCCACGCGTTTCAGGACCAAAAATCAGCGCATCATTCTCTTCAAATTTCGCTTCGAAGAAATTACGACTTCCTTTAGTCGTCATCGCATAGATTTTATTGGGCGAAATGGCCGCTAAACACGCTTCTAAATTTGGCCAGACATTCATATCCGCCCATTCTGCGTAATCTAATCCTGCACGGCGAAGTGCTTTCTCTTCCAAATTAAACCCAAGTGGCTCAATCAAATGTAACTTTGCCCCACTATTTGCACAAAGACGAATAATATTGCCGGTATTGGGTGGAATTTCTGGCTCATATAAAATAATGGATAATGTTTTATTCACAACATACTTCCCTCGCTTGCTTAGATTTTATGAATCCTCATAAAATCTACAACCTCACAATAAAGCATAAAAAATTCCCGCAGAAGTTTTTCTACGGGAATTCCATGATTTTTCTACGGTAACATCTCGCAGTTACGCTTCCGTTTTAGCAGCTTTTAAAGCATTTGCCGCCTTAATAAATTCAATAAAGAGTGGATGACCATCTCTTGGCGTTGATTTAAATTCTGGATGTGCTTGCGTACCCACAAACCATGGATGTTCTTTAAGCTCGATAAACTCGATTAAACCACGATCTTTCGTACGACCGGAGATTACAAAGTTACCATCTTCTAATTTATCAACATATTCAAGATTCACGCCGTAACGATGACGATGACGCTCGCTCACTTCTGTTGAACCATACGCTTCAAAAACTTTAGTACCTTCAACAACCACTGATGGCTGCGCACCTACAGTCATGTAACCACGGAACTCATCTGTCTCTTTATCGCGTTGCGGATCAAGCATCTGAATCACAGGATACGCAACCGTTGGATCAACTTCGCTCGTATTGGCGCCCGTTAAACCTAAAACATTACGCGCATACTCAACAACCGCTAACTGCATTCCAAGGCAAAGTCCTAAGAACGGGATTTTATTCTCACGAATATATTGAATCGCACGAATTTTTCCTTCAATACCACGCTCACCAAATCCACCCGGAATCAATACGGCATCCATACCAGCGAAAGTTGCCGCAAGCGCCGTATCATCCATTGATTCTAACGATGAAGCTTCTACATAATGTAATTTGATCTCAGTTTTCGTTTGAATACCGGCATGGAAAAGTGCTTCGTTAATCGATTTATACGTATCGGTTAACTCTGTATATTTTCCAACAATCATGACATTTGCCACTTTATCGGCTGAAGCGATATTTTCAAGCACTTGATCCCACTCATAAAGATCCGCGTCTTTAGCATCAATATTTAGATGCTCAAGCACAATACGATCTAAACCTTGCGCATGTAAGATTCCTGGAATTTTATAAATTGAATCAGAATCAACACATGAAATCACTGCTTCTTCAGCAACTGACGTAAAGAGTGCAATCTTACGACGTTCTTCTTGTGGAATTGACTCTTCAGTACGGCAAATCAAAATATCCGGTTGAATCCCAATAGAACGAAGTTCTTTCACAGAATGCTGCGTCGGCTTCGTTTTGATCTCTCCCGATGCTCTCAAGAAAGGCACTAACGTTAAGTGCATAAAGAGCGAACGACGAGGACCGACTTCTGTTCTAATTTGGCGAATCGCTTCTAAGAATGGCAGAGATTCAATATCTCCTACTGTTCCACCGATTTCAATCAAGGCAATATCCGCACCTTCAGCAACGCCGTAGATACGATCTTTAATTTCATTCGTGATATGGGGAATCACTTGAACAGTGTTTCCGTGGTACTCGCCGGCTCTTTCACGCTCAATCACAGTTTTATAAACGCGACCTGCGCTCACGCTGTTACGGCGACTTGCTGTCATACGAATAAAACGTTCATAATGACCTAAATCTAAGTCTGTTTCTGCACCATCATCTGTGACAAAAACTTCACCATGCTGGAATGGGCTCATTGTCCCGGGGTCCACGTTAATGTAAGGATCCAATTTCATCATTGTAACCTTAAGGCCTCTCGCCTCTAAAATCGCACCTAAAGAAGCCGCTGCGATACCCTTGCCTAAAGATGAAACTACGCCACCTGTGACAAATATAAAATGTGTCATGAACCCACCCTGAATTTATGTGAATAAAAAGTCTATCAGGGAAGACATTTTAATATATTTCCCAAAAAATTTCGATAAGAATTAAAATTCATTTTATAAATAGTGGAAAATATTGACTGAGAATCCGACGATCGACACGAGCTTTTTCTCACAAGATTGAGTATAATTAAGCCTCCTATTTCCTAGTGCTAATTTAAAGGTTAATTTTAGTTATGTCGAAGATGAACGAACAATGCGCAAACGCTATTCGCGCGCTCAGCATGGATGCTGTCCAAAAAGCAAATTCAGGTCACCCTGGTGCACCAATGGGTATGGCTGAAATGGCAACTGCGCTTTGGGGCTTAAACCTCTCACATAATCCTAACAATCCTCATTGGATTAACCGCGACCGTTTTGTTCTCTCAAATGGCCACGCATCAATGATTCTCTACTCCCTTTTGCATCTTACAGGTTATGCCGTATCAATGGATGATCTTAAAGACTTCCGTCAGTTAAATGCAAAAACAGCAGGCCATCCAGAATTTGGATTTGCAGATGGGATTGAAACGACAACAGGTCCGCTTGGTCAAGGGATTGCCAATGCCGTTGGTTTTGCGCTTGCCGAAAAAATGATGGCTGGCACTTATAATACGGAAGAACATAAAATCGTTGATCACTATACATACGCATTCTTAGGTGATGGTTGTATGATGGAAGGCGTATCACACGAAGCGTGTTCCCTTGCCGGCACATTAAAACTCAATAAACTCATCGCGCTTTATGATGACAACGGTATCTCAATTGATGGTGATATCAGCGGTTGGTTTACAGACAATACGAAACAACGCTTTGAAGCTTACGGCTGGAATGTCATTGGTCAAATCGATGGGCATGATATTGCTGCGGTAGATGCGGCGATTAAAGAAGCAAAAAAATCAGACAAGCCAACATTAATTATCTGTAGAACGCTCATCGGTAAAGGTTCGCCAAACAAAGAGGGTTCTGAAGCAACTCACGGCTCACCATTAGGCCTTGAAGAAATCGCGGCAACTAAAGCAAGCCTTGGCTGGAATCATGGTCCATTTGAAGTTCCTAGCGATGTTTATGCATCATGGAATGCGAAAGATGCCGGCGATGCTCGTGAAGAAGAATGGAATCAACTTTTCGAAAGCTACGTTGCAGCAAACCCTGAGAAAGCAGATGAATTCCTTCGTCGTATCGGCGGTGAGCTTCCTGAAGATTTCGAAGCAACATTTAAAGCAGCGCTTAATAACGTTAACGAAAAAGCAGATAACATCGCAACACGTGTCGCAAGTAAAAATGCGCTTGATCTTCTTGCAACGAATCTTGCAGAAATCGTCGGTGGCTCAGCAGACTTAACCCCATCAAATAATACTTTCTTCAAAGGTAGTCGTGACTTAGATATCGCAACAGGAGAAGGGAACTATATTCGTTTCGGCGTTCGTGAATTTGGAATGTCAGCGATTATGAACGGTTTAGCACTTTACGGCGGATTCATTCCTTACGGTGCAACATTCTTAGTATTCTCAGACTATGCTCGTAACGCGATTCGCATGAGCGCACTCATGGAACAACGCGTTGTTTACGTTATGACACATGACTCAATCGGTCTTGGTGAAGATGGACCAACACACCAACCCGTTGAACACGTTGAGTCACTTCGTCTCATTCCGAACTTAAATGTTTGGAGACCATGTGATGCGGTAGAAACACTCGTTGCTTGGGGCCACGGCTTACAAGCTGAAAACAACCCAACACTTCTTGCCCTTTCAAGACAAAACCTTCCTCATCAAACTCGTGATGCAAAAACACTCGACAATGTGATTAAAGGTGGGTACGTTCTTCTTGAAAATGCAGATGCAGATATCACACTCATCGCAACAGGTTCAGAAGTTGAACTCGCAATGGCGGCAGCTAAAGAATTAAATGCTCGCGTTGTTTCTATGCCATGCGTTGAACTCTTCAGATCACAAGATCGTGCTTATAAAGCAGAAGTTTTAGGCAATACGAAACGCCTTGCGATTGAAGCTGGCGTAACTCGCGGTTGGTATGAGTTTGCAGATGATGTTGTTGGTATCAACACATTTGGCGCATCCGCTCCAGCAGGACAACTCTTTGAGCACTTCGGCTTCACTGTTGATAATGTGATCCAACACGCACAAGCATTATTAGCGAACTAATATCCGTTAACAACGGTTATCGTTAATTTACGAATATAAAGCTGATCGCTTTATAAATTGCTTTTAAAAAAATCCCGTATAGAACATTCTGTACGGGATTTTTCTATATTTGGCACTTAAAACAAAAAAACTGAGAGGGAAATATAGTCATATTAGTTTAAAAAGAGCTTTGATAACTACCGTTCTTATAGAGAATTGCCAATACTTTCTGGCACTCGATTGATAAAAGCATGTTCACATTGTTTCCGGCAATATTTCAACTGTAAGAAGCCCTTAAAATTTCATTTAACTTTCATTTAACTCAATAATTTAAAGCAAAGCTCACTATCAACTCCACGATAGATTATCTGACTGAACAACAGCCCAAAAACCATCAATCCCGACGCTGATTTTAGAACTTATTGTTCTCAAAAATAAGAGATAGAACTATTTTTACAAATCTTCCTTTATTGTCATTCCTATGTGATTTTACCGTGAAATGATTAATATCAAGTCTTCTCTCTTGAAATTGAAAATCATTAGCCTTATTTTCCTATGTAGCATTACCTAAAACGAGAAACTCTTTTGATCTTCATTCACACAAAGTGATTATCCAAATCTCGAAACCCATCAATTCTATCCCTATTCATCGGAAAGATCGGAACTTTTAGGTATCGTCAAAAATATAATGCTAGAATGATCGGCTATTAATTCAATTTTTTAACTTAATTTTTATGGGAGCATTTATGAAGCGTTTAATGTTTGCTTTATCTGCCTTATTAGTTTCACCAGCGTTCGCACAACAAGAACAACAAAGCATCGTTCCTACCTTAATTCTTTTTGGTGGTATGTTCGTTGTAATGTATTTCTTAATGATTCGCCCACAACAAAAAAGAGCAAAAGCACATCGTGATCTTATCGGCTCACTTAAAGTTGGCGATGAAATTCTTTTAAGTTCAGGTTTTGTGGCAAGAATTAGAGCATTAGATGAAAACTATGTGAGTGCAGAAATCGCTCCTAATGTTGTTATCAAAGCACAACGTCAAGCGATCAACTCTCTTTTACCAAAAGGTACTTACAAAGAGAAAATTGATGCGACTCCTGAAAAAGCAGAAAAAGCAGACTAATATCGCATTAGCACTGCTTTCTGGATGCCGGACCTCTTGTTAGAGGTGCCGGTATATTTGATTCACTTAGATAAAAAGTAACCCAGTAATTATGCTAAATCGCTATCCACTTTGGAAAAACATTCTGATTTTTGGGGTCATTGTTCTCTGTACGATCTTGGCTCTTCCAAACCTTTTTGGTGAAGATCCATCCATTCAGATCTCCCCTACAAGAGATACACAAATCAACCAAGCCTTAATTGAAGAAGTTGATTCAGTTCTGAAGAAGAACAACTTTGATGTTAAACGTATCGAAGAATCAGACGATCAACTCCTTATTCGCTTCAAAGATACTGAAGAGCAGTTAAAAGCGAAAGATCTTCTTGATGGTGTATTACAAGATCAATACCTTACAGCGCTTAATCTAGCGCCAGATATGCCAAACTGGTTATCTGGACTTGGGTTACAACCAATGTATCTTGGACTCGACCTTCGTGGTGGTGTTCACTTTTTGCTTGAAATCGACATGGATGGACTGATTAATCAGCTCACCAATACTTATGCCGAAAGCATTCGTTCAAACCTTACAGATAAGGGTTTAACACCGCTCATTGAAGTCACAGATTCTCAAACGATCACAGCATCATTTGCCAACGCGAATGAAGCAAACCGTGCAAGACAACTCCTTTCTAGCAATCAATCATTCATGGAGCTCAGTTTCGATAGCTCCGGTAATCGTGTAACGGCAAATATCAGCAATAAAGAGATTAATGAACGTAAAGCAAGTGCCGTTGTTCAAAATATCGCAACACTTCGTAATCGTGTGAATGAGCTCGGCGTTGCTGAACCCATCATCCAACAACAAGGCTTAGACCGAATTGTTGTTCAACTCCCGGGGATTCAAGATACGGCTCGTGCCAAAGAAATTTTGGGAACGACCGCAACACTTGAATTTCGTATCGTCGATGATCGCTCAGCAACAGAAGCACATCGTGCGCTTGAATCAGGCCGCGCGCCACTTGGCACAAAACTCTATCAAACTCGGGATGGTGTTCCTTATCTCTTAAAACGTCAAGTCATCCTTACTGGTGAATCAATCGTTAAAGCTACTGCAGGATTAAACCCCGAAACGAACCTTCCGGAAGTTTATATCACGCTTGACTCAAAAGGCGCTGATCGTTTTGCCGAAGGTACTAAAGCTAACGTTAAAAAACCAATGGCGACCGTTTTCATCGAAAACAAACTCCAAACAACCTTTGATAAAGATGGTAATGAAATTCGTAAAAGCATTACCACAGAAGAAATTGCTAACGTTGCAACAATCCAACAACAACTCTTTTCAAACTTCTCCATTTCCGGCATTAACTCCTTACAAGAAGCAAATAATCTTGCAATTACTTTAAGCTCAGGCGCACTTGCGGCACCTATTCACATTATTGAAGAAAAGACGATTGGACCAAGCGCCGGTAAAGAGAACGTTCAACGCGGTGTAGACGCGGCGGTTTATGGTTTATTGATGGTCATGGTCTTCATGGTCTTCCGTTACCGCGGATTTGGTATGGTGGCAAACGTCACCCTTCTTGCGAACCTCGTATTAGTATTAGCCGTTTTATCACTCTTACAAGCAACTTTAACACTTCCAGGAATCGCCGGTATTGTCCTCTCTCTTGGGATGAGTGTTGACGCCAACGTCCTGATTAATGAACGTATTCGAGAAGATTTACGCAAAGGCAGCACTCCGCAACAAGCGATCAACAATGGTTTTGGCAAAGCATTTGGTACGATCATGGATGCGAACTTGACGAGCCTTTTCTCCGCTGTAGCCCTCTTCTTTATCGGATCAGGCCCTATCAAAGGCTTTGCGGTAACCCTCTCTGTTGGGATTATTACTTCAGTATTTACAGCCGTTTATTTTAATCGTGCGATTATTAACTTAATCTACGGTGGTCGCCGCACTGTGAAAAAACTTTCAGTCGGTGGACGTGAGCGCCTCAAAATATTCTCAGGTGAAACAACCTACAACTTCATGAAATATGCGAAGTTCTGGATTGGCGCTTGTTTTGTAGTTTGTGTGCTTGCGATTGGTATTTCTGTGACTAAAGGCTTTAAACTTGGTCTCG
>Ga0079226_10002916_pt1 | contig 13165 bp, 12 predicted proteins | sample Poulit2014_FD_76345 | JGI IMG/M metagenome (GOLD analysis project Ga0079226, IMG submission 76345) | Agricultural soil microbial communities from Georgia to study Nitrogen management - Poultry litter 2014 | ecosystem: Environmental > Terrestrial > Soil > Agricultural land | place: USA: Georgia... | reverse complement strand
TCATTTGATTAGCGTGCCGATCAGCGGCCAGCCGTTGGAGCGCTCCCTTCGGGCGGTATGGCAACGGCGCACTGGACTGTCTGCAGGGGCCAAGGCGTTTATTCAGGTGGCGCGAGATAGTGCGCATCACAGTGCTAAACCAATGAACAGTCGGCTATAAAACAGTCTGAGCAGTCTTTTGAGCTGCTTCATTTTTTACCCCAGACCCAGGAATTCTGATGAGGATGATTATGGCAGTGATAACCACAGCGATCATTACCCCGATCGTCCAGTTCAGGCCTTGCCCCGACATAACTGCTGAGCCATCAAGGTAAACGGCGTTGATGGACATCAGGATCGCAACGGCTGTTGCAGCAACGCCCTGAAATGTCGTTCGAATTACTGCATTGAGTCCTGTGGCAGCGCTAACTTCTTTATCCGGTACAGACTCCGCAATGATAGTAGGCATCCCGGAATACATGAACCCGGTTCCAATAGTTGCTACGCAGATGCCTAGCAAGACCAGTATAGTACTCGTGGGACCAAGAACAATGAACCCCAGGCCAACTATCTCTATGAAACAGCCGATTATGAGACTTGTTTTAGCGCCCCATTTTGTCGCAATTTTACCTATGATGGGTGAGCATACGAATGTAATGCCAGCGCCCACGGCACCTATTATTCCCGTTACAGAAGCGCTGAGGCCCACACCAACGGCCTGATCGTGTAATGTGCCGTCCGTGCGACTTATGGCCGTAACAAAAACATTCAACATGCCGATAGGCCCTAGGGCAAGTAGGCCAGTGGCAATCATCCCGGCGGCAAACTTTTTATTTTTGAAGCGGGAAAGGTTGATCATAGGATAATCAATGGACCTCTCGCGCCAAATCCACAGCAAGAGTCCGAAGAGGCCTGCTATCAGGTAGGACAGTACAGTTGTGCTGGTCCAGCCTCGAGCATCTGCGATGGTTACACCATATAGCACCAGCGATATGCCGACACCGAAAAGTATCCCTCCCAAATAATCGACGCGATTGTCCCGAGCCAGGCTGTCAGATTGGCTGCTAGGGACAAACAGGTTTACGAGCACTGCAGAGAGAATCCCCATCGTCGCCGAGATCCAGAATATGAGTTCCCAATTTCCGACATCGAGAATAATGCCTGAGGCTAACATTCCTAACGCGCCGGCGATCAGAGCAGTCGTGCTGACGATCGCAATGCCGAGGCCATGTCGAGACGTGGGGAGAGCTTCCCGGACGATGCCGAGGCCCAAGGGTAAAATCGATGCGGAAATACCCTGTAGGGCACGACCAGCAATCAGGATAGCAATATTGGGGGCTGCGGCACTGATCAGGGATCCAACGATTGAAAAACCAATAACAATAAGCAGGATCCTTCTACGACCAAACTGGTCGCCCAATCGGCCAGCGAATGCAACTGAAACTGCACCGCTGAGCATGAATGCCGTGATGATCCAACTGAGAGTTGGGAGATCAATACCGCCAAATAATGCTTCAGGCGCGTAGATCAGTTGGGCAGCTGAGGCAGTTTCAAATGCCGCCAACGTTTCAGCAACGATAAGCGCGAGAAGTATTAACCAGATTTTTGTGGAAGCGTTTTTTGACACAGGAGTAGTAGGGGAGGCGGGCACGATGTTCTCCGATCTGTGCTCAAATACTTTGAGCTCAACGGCTTCTGTCAGAACGGTCTAAGGCCAAGACAATCGATGAGACCTAGTCAAAGGTTGGTTGTGCAATGGCAACGCGTTTGTTTTATAAGTTGAGACGTTGATTTTCTTTTAGTTGTGTCTGAATTTGGTCACGATCTTTATGACTGAAAATTCGATATTCGATAGTGGAATTAGGGCGGTAATAAACTATGTCCGGGGTGTTCCAACGGTCCCTACGGAGTGAAGGCTTGTCGATCTTTCGCGTCGCGGTAACGGGAATGTTTGAGACAACCCGGACATATTTGGGAGCCCATTTTGTACCTAAGTCTTGTTGAGCTTTAAGGAATTCAGAGAATTCAGTCGGATCAAAGCGGCCTGGATCCTTCACTTGCAGCGTTGCCATGACCTGATCGCCCGTTTGGGCATCGGGCACTGGGTAGACGGCAGCCATTTCGACAACTTGGTAGCGGCTGAGGATGCGCTCGACCGGGGCCGCAGAGAAGTTTTCGCTATCAACGCGGATTTTATCTCCGCCACGGCCGGCAAAATAGAAATAGCCTTCCTTGTCTCGGTATCCAAGGTCCCCAGTAAAAAAATGTCCGTTTCGCATGCGTTCATTAGTGGCGGTGGGATTCTTGTAGTACCCTTCGAAAGCTTCAGCTCCATTGAGAGTAACCAGTTCGCCTATTGCTTTAGAAGCATTGAGTAGCTTTCCGTTGCCGTCAAATTCGGCCCTGGGGCATTCTTCGTACGTAATTGGGTCTAATACGGCTGCGTTCATGCCTTCCGGCGGAAGACCGAGTGCATCGGAGGGAGAGTCTTTGTCAGGATATATCACCAGCCCTCCTTCGCTAGCACCGTATGATTCACTTGTCTTTGCACCATAACGGCGGAGAAATTCTCGTCGATCTGCCGGAGACGCCTCAGTGCCGTAAGCAAGTCGAAGATTGGTTTGTTTTTCTCGTGGATCTTCAGGCTGGGCGAGAATATACGATAGCGAACGACCCACGTAGTTGAAATATGTGGCGCCGAATTTCAGTACATCGGGGAGGAATCCCGATGCGGAAAAACGCCGAGCTATAGCGAATGCGCCCCCCGTTTTCCAGAACGCAGCCCAATTTGCAAAGAGTGCATTTCCGTGGAAAAGGGGCATCGAATTGTAGCCGACATCGTCTCTTGTCAACTCCGAGTGATTTAAGTCGATGGTTTTCCCGAATCGCTTGGATGAACAAATAACGGCTTTAGGTCGTCCAGTTGAACCTGAAGTAAAAAGTAACAACAAGATGAAGTTCGGATCATAGGCTTCCGGAACGGAAGGCGCAGGCCGATTTCGCAAGTTATCAACAGAGCATATGTATTCATCATCATCTATGCACACTATTGAGTTAGTGCCTACATCTAGTCCATCAAGTAAATGGCTTTGCGTGCTATCTGTTAGCACGATTTGGACATCTGTCTCGCGGATATCTCGCGCCAGCTCTTCACCACGACGGGTGGTATTAATGCCAACGATCGTCGCACCTGTTTGGGCAGCAGCTGCGATAAGAAAAAGGTATTCGGGCACATTTTCTAACATAACACCAACATGAAATGGGCCATCTTGCGGCTGGTTTTCTAATAGCCAATGAGCTCGAGCATCAGACTCTTTAACAAATTCGCGCCAGGTCCATTTCTTGTCCTCGAATAACAACCCGGTGTGGTCGTCTTCGCGACGTTGGGCAAGATATTCGACTGGCAGTTGTGGCATGCTCATGTAGTTCCTCTTTTCAGTAGCTCAATAGAAGTTGCAGTGTCGTGCCGCCAGCGAAGGTAGTGTGACGTGCATCTCATAAATGACGATAACCTGTTCTAGAATTAACTGCAATAGTGGCGCGTGAAAAGTTCCCCGACTGTGATGCGCTCCGAACTTGGGCGCCCCTACCCCTCCCCTAATTGGTGGAGCGGGCCTGCTGGGATGTCGCCTAGCTAGAGCCTCTTCGCGGCCTGTTGACGAAGTGCGTTCTAGAACCTATTCTAGTTCTATCTTCCGTAAGATTTGATGGAAAAGAGGTGGACATGTCTTTGACTGTCACAGATGAGCTTGTTGAGCTGCGGCTTGAGCTCCGTGAATATTTTGACCAATTATTGACCTCGGATGTTCTAAAGGGGCTCCATGAAGAGGGTGAAGTTGGCGGGCCGGTTCGCGATTCAATTATGCGCAAAATTGGAGCTGATGGCTGGTTTGGAATTGGTTGGCCAACAGAATACGGAGGCCAAAATCGCGGAGAAGCTGCTCAATATATTTTTTATTCGGAAGCCTATCGAGCTCAAGCGCCACTGCCGATGGTTACGTTGACTACGGTAGCCCCTACTATTATGAGTCACGGCAGCCAGACACAAAAAGACTATTTTCTGCCAAAGATTTTGGCTGGTGAATTAGTTTTTTCGATTGGTTATACAGAACCAGAAGCCGGCACAGACCTTGCGTCATTGCGTACTACTGCCAGGGCAGAAGGAGAAGATCTGGTAATTAGTGGAAGTAAAGTATTTACTTCCGGAGCGCTTGGAGCTGACTGGATCTGGTTGGCTGCGCGTACAGATCCAGAAGCGCCCCGTCATAAGGGCATATCTCTAGTATTGGTTCCCACTAGCTCGGAAGGCTTTTCAGCCACTGCAATTGATGCCGTTGGCGGGGTCGGGACAACTGCTACCTATTATGACGATGTACATGTCCCCACTAGCAACGTTATCGGTGGGATCAATCAAGGTTGGAAACTCATCACTACTCAGCTTAATCACGAGCGAGTGGGTTTGGCTGCCTATTCAGGTATTTGTGAGGGGATGCTTGAAGACACGGTGGAGTGGGTCAACCAAAAAAACCTTGCCGACGGCACCGCTTACGCGTTTCTGCCGACCGTGAAAACGGCTCTAGGACGTGCTTGGGCACTAAACAGTGCTATGTCGCTGATGAATTGGCGTCTGGTGGAGTCTGCAGAAGCGGGAAATATACATCCCGGAGAAGCTTCTGCCGCGAAAGTTTTTGCAACAGAAGCCGCCATAGAGATCTATCGGTTATTACTCGAGCTTGTTGGGACTGACGCTTTACAGATTCAAGACGTACCCCGCAGCATCCATGACGGTCGTTTGGCGCTGATGAACCTATCCGCTCAAATAAATACTTTTGGTGGCGGGGTCGCAGAAATCCAACGGGAGATTGTCGCATGGACACTTCTAGGAATGAAAAGAGGAGAACGATGAACCTGAATGCCCCAACTTTTAAACTCTCTGAACTCCAAGAAGACCTGCGAGGCCTGGTAAAAGAAATTATTGAAAAATACTGCCAGGACGATCGCATTGCAGTACTCGATGCCGAACCTGGAAGTTGGGATACAGAATTATATGACGCGTTAGTAGAAGCTGGAGTCTTGGCCGCCGTGATTGGTGACGAAGATGAACCAGGTATGGGGAACGTCGGTTTGCTGCACACGTTGGTTGAGGCAGGCCGCGGCCTAGCAAGAACCCCGCTTGTTCCTACTGCGGTCGCAGGGCTTGCACTTGCTGCTGCTGGCCGCCAGGCGGAAGTTGACGCGGTGACAGAAGGCGACATGACCGTGGCATTAGCCCTGCCTGAGCGATTGCACAGTGTCAAGCTCACAAATGGCCAGATTCAAGGCAGCGTGGGGTTGATCCACAGTGGCAAGCAAGTCTCGCATTTTATTGTGGCTGCTGATAATGGAACGCTATACCTTATGCCGTCGACCTTGGATGGCATCCGTACAGTCGACACTGGTTTTTCATATGTCGATAACGTAGCAGCGACAATAGACGTGCCAGTGGACCAAACTATTGAGCTGCAGTACATCCACCGGGATTTCATCGAACAACGTTGGCAAACAGCATTGTCTGGTTTTGTCTTAGGAGCCTGTCAGGAGGCAGTGGACCGTACGGCCACATATACCTCTGAGCGAAAACAGTTTGGCGCTACACTGTCGGCGAAGCAGGCAGTATTACTCCAAGCAGCTGACGCATATATTGATACGGACTGTGTATTTCTGACGGCCCTAGATGCTGCATCTCGTTTGGACAGTGAGGATTCTGCAGCGGAGACTGCGGTGGCAGTAGCCGCTTGGTGGGCCAATGATGCAGGTTTTCGTATCGTTCATACCACACAGCATTTACATGGTGGCATGGGCGCAGACCGCGATAACCATATCCATAGGTTCTTTGTATTTGTTCGGGAGGCTTCGCTTGTTCTCGGGGCATCAGATGATTTGCTCAATCGGATAGGAGCGTCGATTGCGAATCAGTCACAAAATATGACGGTCAGCGTGCAACAAAACAATTCTATGAGTGAAACGGTCGGTGCCTTGTGAGAAGAAATATGTTTCACCGCCAGTGGCAGATTCCGTGAAGACGGGTGTGGAAAGGAATAAGCATGAATCCTGAACTCGTGACACAGGAGATTCAAAAAATTATCGCGTCTAAAGATGCCAGACATTATACCGCACGGGATCCCGTTAGCACCGCAACTATCAACACCTTGCTCGACGTACTAGGCGATAAGAACCAAGTATATGTCGACGAAGATGAGGCAAAAAAACATGGTTATCGAGATGTGATTGCGCCACCTGCAGCCTTGCAAATGTGGACAATGAACTTACTTAATGAAAGCTTGCAGGACAGTCCTGTCGATCAGGCATATCAAGTTCTGGCAGAAAGCGGTTTTCCGAATGTGGTAGCCGTCAACAGTGAACAACAGTATGACAGGCCGATTTATCCGGGCGACATCATCTCTAGCGAAGAGCGCGTCGAGTCTCTTTCTGAAGTCAAACGCACCGGTCTTGGCCTGGGAATGTTCATTACTACTCTTTTGAGCTTCACGAATCAGGTCGGTGAAAGAGTCGGAACGATGCGTTTTCGAACACTGTGGTATGCGACTGAAGAACCTTCCACCAAAACCTCTCAGAAAGGTGCGTAAAAACCATGCATCAGCTTTTGCGGCAAAGGCCACCGATTAATTCAGATAATGCGTTCTTCTTCAAAGCCTTAGAAGAAGACAAACTCGTAGCTCAGCAGTGTTCAAACTGTGGTCTCTTCCGACATCCGCCCGTACCGTGTTGTCCAAAATGTCAGTCGTTTGAATGGCAAGCAACAGAAATCCAAGGTCACGGTCAGTTGTTGAGCTATACCGTCATTCATCACCCTGTTGTGCGGCCATTCCAAAAGGGATACATAGTCGGCCTGGTCGCACTAGAGCATGGTGTTCATATGGTGATGAACCTGGAATTTCCAGAGAACAAAGCAGAAATTGGTATGTCAATAGAAGTAAGACCGCACCGATATGACGACGAATTAGTGCTAATGGCCGGTTTTTATCAGGGACAAGATTTCGACGGTGTCCCTTTGTCAGAGACAGAAAGGGAGCATTAATGCCAACGACAACTATGGTGGGAGACCATCTTCCGGAACTCGACATTCCAATAACGGCGACTCTTGTCGCCGGAGGTGCTCTTGCAACGCGTGATTGGTCGGTAGTCCATCATGATAAAGCTGCGGCTGAAACCGCAGGAGCTCCAGATATTTTTATGAACATTCTGACAACGAATGGTCTTATCGGTCGTTTTTTGACCGACTGGGCCGGGCCTCAAGCAGTGATCAAGAACATCTCAATCAAGCTGGGAGCCTCGAATTTCCCAGGAGACACGATGAAGTTGTCGGGCACTGTGTCTGAATACAGCGAAACTACCGGAGAGGCTGTCATTGAAGTCAGCGGTCAAAACAGTATTGGAGTCCATGCCTCAGGCTCCGCTACGGTGCTGCTGCACGGAAAGGATGAAGCATGAGCACGTTACATAATAAGGCAGCCATAGCAGGTATTGGCGCTACTGAATTTTCTAAAGAATCCGGTAGAACAGAACTTCAGTTGGCCTTGGAAGCGTCTCAGGCTGCACTAAATGATGCAGGCATCGCGCCCAGCGAAGTAGATGGCTTTGTCAGTTATTCGATGGATACCTCACCATCTATTGAGGTGGCACGTGGGCTTGGCTGTGAAAATGTCACTTATTTTGGCCTCGTCGATTATGGTGGCGGTGCCGCTGCCGCAACAATTATGCATGCCGCAATGGCTGTCGCTACTGGCGCAGCAGAGACGGTTGTTGTTTATCGGGCGTTCAATGAACGTTCCGGAAATCGTTTTGGTAGTGCGATGGATGTTACGGGTTGGGGAGTCGACGCACGAGCAGCCCACTACGCCTGGTATTTACCGTTCGGCTTGATGACCCCGGCTTCATGGATCGCTATGTTCGCGCAACGATATATGCACCTTTATAACGCAACCAGCGAAGACTTCGGACGCGTCTCAGTTCTTGATAGGAAGCATGCCGCTACTAACCCGGAAGCCTGGTTCTATGGTAAACCGATCACATTAGAAGAACACCAGGCGTCACGATGGATAGCTAAGCCACTACATCTGCTGGATTGTTGCCAAGAATCTGATGGTGGTCAAGCTTTCGTGATTACGTCACGGGAACGCGCCAAGGATTTGAAACAAAAGCCAGCGGTTATCCGTGCCTCTGCGCAAGGCGTGGCATATGATCAACACAATATGACCAGTTTTTATCGTTCAAATGAACGGCGCCCCCTACCAGAAATGGGTTTGGTAGCCGATCAGCTGTGGAAAGCTACCGGACTATCAGCCCAAGATATGGATTCTGCGGTACTCTATGACCACTTTACCCCCTTCGTCCTTGCTCAGTTGGAAGAATTTGGGTTTTGTCGAGAAGGGGAAGCTAAAGACCTGCTTAGGGATGGCTTTGGGGAAATGGACTCGCAAACGCCAGTAAACCCTAATGGAGGCCAGCTAGGCGAAGCATATATACATGGGATGAATGGTATTGCCGAAGGAGTACGCCAAATTAGAGGGACGGCGGTCAATCAAGCAGTACGAAATGACCATGTTCTGGTAAGCGCTGGTACCGGTGTTCCTACTAGTGCATTGGTGCTGGGACAGGAATAGGTACATCCTCAGCAGCGTAAAAGGGTGCGGCATTTTCTGCCGCACCCTTTTACGCTGCTGAGCTGACAAAATTTTATGAGTGCACAGTGTAGAAGCGGTATATTGTAGGTGGCTGGGGCTTCAAATAGCATCTATGTAACTACAGTATTGCGTAATGAGTCCAATGATGAGTCCCAATACCAGGAGGAAGATGCATGGTCAGGCTCCCAGAAAATAGGGCGGCAGCACAACCAACTTTTGCTAGTGGTCGGGCACGCCAAGCGAATATTATTCGGGTAATGCGCGAGCTCACGACGAAAAACGGAGCAGAAGCTGTTCGTATGCAAGATGTTGCTCGAGAATCTGACGTAGCATTGAATACTCTTTACCGGTATTTTCCGTCGAAGTCACACTTGCTTGTTGCTATCTTGGAACAAGAACTTAAAGCACTTGCTGATGGAGGGCCTCCAGCTTCAAAGGACCCAGCTGCTAGTGATGAAGAAGCAGCTCAGCGGATCCTGAATTTTTTAGCACCGGCAGCTGAGTCTATGTTCTCCCGGCCGCTCCTGGCCCGTGCAATGTTGAATGCAGCTGTTGAACCAGCGACTGCGGGTGGCGAACCACTCGTCTTCTCTTATCAGTATCTTGAGGATGCTGCTCTGGCGGTTTTGGGAATTGATGATCCTACTGATCAAGACCGACGGATGATGTATACGATTCATCTGACGTGGTCATCTGCAATTAGTGCGGTCTTAAATGATCGGTTGGAACGCGATGAATACGATGAAGTGCTGCGTTTGACAGTAGCCCAACTCATTCAGGTTCGTTCAGAGTGAGGGGAGTTTGGGCTAACAGCGGGATGTTGGGGTTATGCGAACAAAGCTTCGTAAGTAGTCGGTGGGGTGCCTTTGACTGAGTGTCAGAGCAACCCACCGAGTACTTACGGTTTTCTATTTCGTGACCGTCCCGGAACGAGCCGCGAGTGGGCGAACGAAGATGGGTTTTATCAGAAACCATCCAACAACGATGATTACTAATGAGATTACAAATATGAGTAGACCCCAGCCGTCATCGGCGTTGCGCGATGTGTACATGGCGTTAAGATTTCGAAGGGCACCGGTAAAAAACACCAAGAAGAGATGTATGACAGTGAATGCGGCGAAATAGAGCATCACAGGAAAATGTATCGCTCTAGCGACTTTTATTGGATATATCTTATTAAGTCGTTGTTTTTTATCGGGCCACCATGTTGAAATTCGAATCCCAGAGAGGACTGCCAACGGCGCAGCTATAAACACTGTGACAAAGTACGCCATAAGTTGTAGGGCATTGTAATGCACCCAACCATTTTCTGTGGGCCAGTCCAACGACAAATATTGCAGGGCAGCAGATGCCATGTTGGGAAAAATGTCCCAGTCAAGCGGCACAATGCGTTTCCAATGCCCAGTCATGAAAAGTAGGACGATAAAGACTAGTCCATTGGCCATCCACAAAACGTCAAGAGCCTGATGCACAAATTGGGACAGAGAGACTTTTTTAGGTGTTGAAGTGGTCGGTGAGAAAAAGGAATTTGCCGACGGTTTCCAATAGCCGGCCGGTTTTCGCTCCCAACGGATCAGTAAACCACTACGTACGATAAGTACTAATAGAAAGACATTAAAAGCGTGTTGCCAACCCACCCAACTGGGTATGCCTAGTTGAACAGTATCGGGCAGGTCGCTGTGACCTGAGTAGGTTGTAAGGAAATCTTGGACTGGTTCCACATTGCGCAACCACTTTGCAGCAAGAACCAAAGCTATCGCACCTGCGACTACTCCAGCCACAACGAGCAATGATTTTAGAAGCTTTGTGCGCTTGACGAGACCGGGCTCAACGGTGCTACTCGATGGCGTTTCACTGATTGTCTGCGCAGCGACTGTGGAACTGGTTTGTGAGGAAGCGCTGCGATTAAGGCGTTGTGCGCTTTTCACGCGTGATGGATTGCCCAGCGGTTGTGCATGGTGGTGTCTATGGTCTTTGACTACTGTAACGTCATCTGCTGTTTTTAAGTCATCAGTGGTGTTTGATTTGACAGTATCGCTTGACCTGATTGATGACATTCGTTGTTTTCGGTCCACTCTGCCTTCGCTGATGAAATGTGATCGATTATCATTGTGATCGGAGAGTTGATGGCGTTTCGACTGTAGTTTATTTTCATCTGGTGAGTGGCGTGGCACCCATGATCTCATTTGCTGGGCAGACTCAGGTAGCCTGTCTGCGGTGTTTTCATAGCGAGTCTCGCGTGGCATTGCTTAGCTGACCGTCCTTTCCAAGCTATGTAGTTATAGGCTGATCTAATGCTGGAGAACGCGAGACTGCAGTTCCTCAATGATTTGAGGAATGATCGTGAACACGTCTCCTACGATCCCAAAATCTGCGAAGTCAAAGATTGGGGCGTCTTCATCCTTGTTGATGGCAACAATGGTCTTAGAAGTTTGCATACCGGCACGGTGTTGTATCGCACCTGAGATTCCTAAAGCAACGTAGAGCTCTGGTGAAACAGATGCGCCGGTTTGTCCTATTTGAAATGATTGCGGAACGTAGCCGGCATCAACAGCAGCTCGCGAAGCACCGACTGCAGCATTTAGTTGGATTGCTAGTTGATCAACTAAGTCAAAATTATCTTTTGAGCCAAGCCCTCGACCACCGGATACAACAGTTTTTGCACTACGTAAAGAAGGTCGACTTGATTCAACCGGTGATTCATTCAGACTATCAATTTTGGCTCCTGGGCCAACATTGGTTGAGATTGATGCAGAATGTACATGAGTTTGTGCAGCAGGGATTGTTTGGTTGCTGATTGCGCCTGGACGGATTGAAGCGATTAGGAGGCCATTCTCAACAGTCGACTCGGTCATGAAATCTCCGCCAAATACCGAGTGAGCAACAACGATTTCATTACCTTCATCATCAAACCTCAGACCCACAGCGTCAGCGGCAACAGACCCTCCCGTAACGATTGCCAACCGACCCGCGATGGCTTTGGAATCATTGGTATTAGGTACTAACACAGCAGCGGCTGAAAACTCTTGCGCCGCATCGGCTAGGGCACTTACGTATGCGGAACCAAGTTCATTATGTGCTTCAGTAGATGCTGCTACATAAATATGTTGTGCGCCCAGGTCGCTGAGTTGGGACTGTGCTGGTTCGGTTTGGTCTGATGATGCAACTACCACAGCTACTGGGGTGCCGACTCCAGTAGCAGCATTTATCAACTCGGCCGCAGTAGATTTGGGGGTCCCATCGCTAAACGTTTCGATAAGTACAATAATGTTGCGCATGATTATCCTTTGAGAAATAAAGACTTGTAAAAATACTTCCGCCTGGCTTTTGCCGGTCGCCCCTTTGATGTTCTAGATCAGGTGCTTTGTTGTCAGAAATTCAACTAGCTGGGCAGCTGCAGTGCCGTCGTCGGTGATTTTCGGTCCAGCAGAGCGTTCGGGGCGATCTGCCGCCGAAACCATGACTGACTGAGCTCCTTTAGTCTCAGGACCGGCAGTTAGGGCAAGGTCAGTTAATGACCGTGTATCGAGGGGCTTTTTCTTCGCTCGCCTGATCCCTTTAAAGCTTGCAAACCGTGGTTCAGCGGCCCGTTCAGTTATGGATGCTACAGCGGGGTAGGTGGCGCTAAGTTGTATAGTTCCACCGTCAATTTGTGCTGTACCGCGAATGGTGTCCTCTGAGATTATAGAGTCTTCAAGGCCAGGCAGGAGTGGAATACCTAGTAGCTCACTGAGCATTGCTGGTATCATTCCTCCCCGTCCATCTGTGGCGACGTCGCCTGCAAGGATAAGATCGGCTTCAAGGGGCTGCACTGCGGCGGCTAGTACGCGGGCAGTTTGCGTCATGTCTGAGCCGGCTAGCTGCTCGTCGGAGACTAACACCGCAGAGTCAGCACCCATCGCTAAAAGTTTACGAAGGGATTTTTTCGCAGTTTCTGGGCCTATCGATACCAAGACTATTTCTGTTTTAGGGTTATGGTCTTTGTGCACTAGCGCCAGCTCGAGTGCACGTTCGTTTATTTCATCGGGCACGGGCTCTGAGACAAGTCGGTTGAGCTGGCCAGTCTCTAAATCGATCTTTCGATCTGACCATGTGTCAGGTACTTCTTTTGCTAGTACGACAATTTTCATAGCAGAACCTTTTCTTGAGAACATCTTTTGGTATAACCATGTGGGGCAGAACGCTAAGCTTTGCCGCTCATGTTTCGCGCTCTGGGAGGTAACAATTCTAGAATACATTCTAGAATTGAGTTCGTAAAGGATGGCAGGGTGTTGTATTGGAGTTGACAGGGGTGCTCCTGGGTGAGGTGGTTCATCGGTAGGAAATGCAATCATTGCGAAAAGGAATGATTTAATGCATTATGTAATTAACATGAGGCGGCTCACAAAAACAACAAGAGCAGGAGCAAGATGACCAATTACGGCTTAGGCGACTGGATACATCGACGTCGCATAAAGTCCGCCGGGCGCATTGCTGTGACCGCCGGCGATCTTGAACTGACC
>Ga0079226_10002915_pt1 | contig 13168 bp, 11 predicted proteins | sample Poulit2014_FD_76345 | JGI IMG/M metagenome (GOLD analysis project Ga0079226, IMG submission 76345) | Agricultural soil microbial communities from Georgia to study Nitrogen management - Poultry litter 2014 | ecosystem: Environmental > Terrestrial > Soil > Agricultural land | place: USA: Georgia... | reverse complement strand
TTTAGAACGGTCCGAAAAATCAGTGAGGAGATCACCGAAAGTACAGTAGCCGGATTGTGCCGAACACGAATTAAAGATGTTGACCGCGCATTAGAAGCCCTGGAACCAGCCGAGAAACCGCGCATTCATATATTCTCTGCCACCTCGGATCTTCACCTGAAGTACAAGCTTAAAAAGAGCCGGGAAGAAGTGCTCGAGGCTTCCGTAAAGGCCGTTGAACATGCCTGCAAACACTGCGACGAGATTGAATTTTCAACGGAAGACGGCTCTCGCAGTGATCCGGAATATCTGTATGAAATTATTGAAGCTACCATTGATGCCGGAGCTCAGATTATTAATGTACCTGACACCGTTGGATATGCCACACCTTGGGAATATGGCCAATTATTTAGTGACATCCGGGAAAACGTTCCTAATATAGATCAGGCTACGTTAAGTACTCACTGCCATAATGATCTTGGACTGGCTGTAGCTAATTCTATTGCGGCAGTCCGCAATGGAGCAGAACAAGTAGAATGTACGATTAACGGAATAGGCGAACGAGCCGGTAATGCATCACTGGAAGAGATCGTCATGGCTATTAGTACTCGTAAAGAAAGCATCCAGTGCCAGACCGGCGTTGATACCAAAGAGATCATGGCTACCAGTCGATTGCTGGCTGAAATAACCGGCAATGAGGTACAGCCCAATAAAGCAATTGTCGGTAAAAATGCTTTTGCTCACGAAGCAGGCATCCACCAGCATGGAGTGTTAAATAATCCGTTGACGTACGAAATAATGACCCCCGAATCGGTAGGCTTAACAGCTAATAATATCGTACTGGGTAAGCATTCAGGACGTTTTGCACTCGGTAAAAAGTTAGAAGATCTCGGCTATAACCTTGTGAAAGAAGAGTTAAATCAGGTTTACCATGAGTTTACTGATCTGGCCGATAAACAAAAAAAGATCAAAGAAAGTGACCTCCACTCGCTGGTCAGTACTACGCTCCCTAAACAGAAAGTGTCGTGAGGCTGCTTTTCAAAACATCCTTTATCAAAAATATTATTTAGTACTATGGGAATGACTCTTACCGAAAAAATAATAGCTAAACACAGCGGAAAGGATACAGTAGTCCCGGGGGAAAGCGTATGGATAGATGTGGACGTGCTGATGACCCACGACGTCTGCGGGCCTCCCTCTATTGATATATTCCAAGATCAATTTGGCGAAGATGCCACCGTATGGGACAAAGAGAAGCTCGTTATCATCCCTGATCACTACATCTTCACTAAAGACAAATATGCGAATCGTAATGTAGATATCCTGCGGACCTTTGCGGCTAATCAGGATCTACCCAACTTCTACGACGTCGGATCTGAGGAATATAAAGGGGTCTGCCATATTGCCCTCCCCGAAGAGGGCTTTACCCGGCCGGGTGAAGTTCTCTTTGGTACCGACTCCCATACCTGTACAGCCGGCGCCTTTGGGCAGTTTGCTACCGGAATTGGCAATACAGATGCCGCCTTCATCATGGGTACTGGCAAAATCTGGGTCAAAGTACCTGAAACTATGCGTTTTGAGCTCGGAGGCACTTCTATGCCGCCCTACCTGATGGCCAAGGATGTTATCCTTCGCATCATTGGCGATATTGGGGCCGACGGCGCTACCTACCGCACAATGGAGTTTGGCGGCCGGGGCATCAGCTTCATGTCGATGGAATACCGCATGACCCTCTCCAATATGGCTATTGAAGCGGGAGGCAAAAATGGCATTGTAGAGCCGGATGCTAAGACCGAGTCCTATGTCCGCCGGCGAACAGATAAAAGCTTTGAAAGCATGCACAGTGATCCTGATGCAGAATACCACAGCAAATACCGTTACAACCTGGAAGATATGGTTCCCATGGTAGCGAAGCCGCACAGTCCCGACAACAAAGCTACGGCTTTAGAGCTGGAAGGAACGCAGCTTGACCGAGCTTACATAGGTTCTTGCACAGGGGGTAAGTTATCTGACTTTGAAGCGGCTGCTGAAATTATAGCCGGTAAAGATCTTAAGCTGGATACCTATATCGTACCTGCTACTACCGAGGTCCTGGATAAACTTAATGAACGTACCTTAAACGGCAAGACACTCATGGATATCTTTCGCAAAGCGGGGTGTAAAATTGGGCAGGCCTCTTGTGCAGCGTGCCTGGGCGGTCCATCGGATACTTTTGGACGCCTGAACGAAGAGGAAGTTTGTATTTCAACAACCAACCGCAACTATCCGGGGCGCATGGGATCGAAGGATGCATCCGTCTATTTAGCTTCACCTTATACGGTTGCCGCCTCAGCTGTCACCGGTAAAATTACCGATCCGCGCGTTTTTATCCAGGCAACGGTTATTTAACGGCAAATTAATATTAAACCCTCCTGCCTAAACACTGATGCCGGTGAGGAATGCTCTGGTTATTAATTACCTATAATTACAATTGCCTTAACGACTGTTTGCCCTTTTAAACCCGTAGCACGTATTCATCAAGAAGTTGAAATAATTAGAATAATTACCTGAGCTCAGATTTTCTGAAAAGAAATTAATAAAAGCTATATCGCCGCATAAGTATCACCATAATCATTCTCTGTTTATCAGTAATGGAATCGTAAAATCATATCAGGAATGGGCGGCTCCTTTTGAGTTTGGTCATCAAATAGCTTACTCTTTAAAATCTCATTAATCAATATTCTCCTTAAAACTATGTCTCAAAAAAAGCAGAACATACAGGGTAAAGCCTTTGTGCTCGGTACAAATATTGATACCGATCAGATTATCCCGGCCGAGCACCTTGTCTATAGCCTTAACGATCCTGAAGAACGAAAATTCTATGGCCGTTATGCGCTCTCCGGGGTTCCGGACTCTGAATCAGGGCTTCCTGATGGAGATATTCCGCTGGTCGAAGAAGGTAAGTTTAAAAGCAGATTCTCCATTATTATCGGCGGCCCTAACTTTGGATGCGGTTCCTCGCGTGAGCATGCACCAGCCGCACTTGATATAGCCGGTATCGAGGCCATCATAGCCCCTACCTTTGCACGCATATTTTATCGTAATGCGGTAGATGGCGGTTTTGTCATTCCGTACGAAAGCATGCAGAATATTAGCCGGCATATTCAAACCGGCGATCAGCTTGAAATCAATCCTAACAAACAAGTCGTCAAGAATAAAACACGGGATGAGACCTACGAAATCCGACCGCTCGGAAGCGTAGCAGATATCGTTAACGCCGGCGGAATCTTTAAATTTGCAAAAGCAGAGGGGATGATATAATGTCAACCAAAGAAATTGTAGTTTTACCCGGTGACGGCATCGGCCCGGAAGTAACTGAAGAAGCCGTCAATGTATTAGAAACCGTATGCGAACAATACGGATATAATTTAAAAACCCATCATTATGCAATGGGCGGAGCCAGCATCGACCGCCACGGAAAACCGCTGACGAACGAGACTGTTGAGGCCTGTAAAGAAGTGCCTGCCGTATTGCTTGGCGCTGTAGGCGGAGAAAAATGGAATAGCGAGCCCAAAGACAGGCGTCCGGAATCGGGCCTGCTCGGAATTCGCAAGGCATTAGGACTCTTTGCCAATCTTCGTCCTATTAAAACCTATGATGCCCTTATTGACGCATCACCGCTTAAGAATGAGAGTGTAAGCGGCGTAGATATTCTCATCATGCGTGAGCTGACCGGTGGCATCTACTTTGGCGAACCCCGGCTCATCGAAGAAACCCCAAAAGGGGAGCGAGCCGTCGATACCATGTGCTACGAAACTTATGAAGTTGAGCGTATCGTTAAACAGGCATTTGAGATGGCTGAAGGGCGAAATAAAACGGTCACTTCTGTCGATAAATCCAATGTACTGGATTCTTCCCGCTTGTGGAAACAAGTTACGAAAAAAACGGCTGAGCAGTGGCCCGATACGACATTAAATCATATATTAGTGGACAACTGCGCAATGCAGTTAGTACGCGATCCTAATCAATTTGATGTTATGGTAACCGGCAATATGTTTGGCGATATCTTAAGTGACGAGGCTTCGATGATCACCGGATCTATTGGCATGCTTCCTTCGGCCAGTATTGGAGAAAAATATGCCATGTATGAGCCGGTCCACGGTTCTGCACCCGACATTGCCGGCCAAAATAAGGCCAATCCCCTGGCAGCCATTGCTTCTGTAGCACTGATGTGCCGCTATTCTTTGGACATGAGGGAAGCTGCGGATAAAATCGAGAAATCCATCGGAATTACATTGGAAAATGGCTATCGGACTGGTGATATTGCCTCCGGTACTTCCGATGAACAACCCGTCAATACCTCAGAGATGAGCCAAGCGGTTATCAGGCATCTCAAAAAACTATGAAATTCTGTTATATCTCATGAGTGAACCTTCTGTATCTGAACAAGAACAATTGGTCGATGACCTTCATATCCAACGATGCGAACAAAGCCGTATTAACGAAGTAAACCTGGATGATCCGGGTTTTGGCGACCATTTTTCCGACCATATGCTTAGCATCAAATATGAGCATGGCGATTGGCAAGTGCCCGAGATCATCCCCTTCGGCGATTTCAGTATCTCGCCCGCCAACGCAACGCTGCATTACGGGCAAACCGTATTTGAAGGCATGAAGGCCTTTCATGGCGAAGATGGAAGCATCAGGATCTTCAGGATGCAAGATCACCTGGAACGGCTGAACCGCTCCTGCAAGCGCATGTGTATTCCAAAGCTGGATACCGGCATTCTTCAGGAAGCTCTGAAAACCCTTATTAAGATGGACCGGAACTGGGTACCTACCCAGCACGGAAACTCCCTGTATATTCGTCCCTTGGCCTTTGCTGCAGACGCCAACCTGGGCGTTGCTCCGGCAAAAACCTACCAACTGCTGATTATGACTTCACCGGTAGGTGCCTACTATGATGAAGGCTTTGACCCGGTCAGCTTAACGACGACTAAAGAGTATATTCGTTCAGCTAAGGGTGGATCTGGGTTTGCTAAAACGGCCTGTAACTATGGTCCTACCCTGCTGCCGGCGAAGAAAGCCCATGAAGATGGATATACTCAGGTAATATGGCTCGATGCCAAAGAGCGCCGATATATTGAGGAAGTAGGAACCATGAATCTTTTCTTTAAGATTGATGGTCAGCTTTATACACCCTCACTAAATGGGACAATCCTCGGTGGTATCACCCGCGATTCGGTCATTAAGCTGGCTCAGCGGGCGGAAGTCCCAGTTTATGAGCAGCCACTGGCTATTGATCAGGTTTTTGATGCTGCGCGCGAAGGTACACTGGAAGAGGCCTTTGGCAGCGGCACTGCTGCTGTTATTTCTCCGATTGGATCTATCACGCACGACGGTGATAAAATAATGACCAATAAAGACCAGATTGGTCCATTTGCCCAACAGATGTTTGATACTATTACCGCTATCCAATACGGCAAGCAAGACGATCCTTACAACTGGACTACAACGGTTTAAAAATATCAAACTACAACTATTGTAAGAGTCTTTGAAAAGCATAAAACGCTTCTCTGAGCCTGATATCTTCTTGGTCAGATTACCGAGAGCAATGCTTTTTCAGTAGTTATGGGCCACCGTGGAGGTGACTATAAACAAGTCTGGAAGCTTTCTTAGCTCTCCATGTCACGGAGCGGCTGCTGGAGATGAAACCTGACGGAATAATGAACGTATCCTGCACTCATCCATCTCCCATAGCCTGATTCAAGTTTGTAACTTGGACCAGGTTGTAAATGCTGATTCCACAGGCAAAAGTGGCAGACTTGCGCCAGTTAAGGCGATTTTGCTTTACTCGTAATTATTCACCTCGTATTGTTATTTCATAGAATAAATAGAATAACGTAGCGACATTGCCTCAAATACGCTCACAATGACCGTATCATAGATATGGATCTATATTAAAATATTTACAAATTATCCGAAAAGAGTAAAAAATTAATAAGAATCAGAATACGAAAATTCACTCTCAATAAGAGGAGTCCGAAATTTGTTTGTGAATTCCATTGCCCAGTATTAATATAAATAGCATCAGCTAATAGGCACCACACAACCGCCTCCAGTTATCGGGAAGGTGGGATATAATTAAGCATCCGCAGCCTCAACCAATTTCAAGGCAGCGGAATTGACGCAATAGCGCAAGCCGGTCGGTTCAGGCCCATCCGGAAAAACATGTCCGTGATGTGCATCGCATACATTGCACAATACCTCAATCCGATTCATGCCCATGCTTTTGTCCACTTCGTAGCGAATGACCTCTTCCTGCACCGGCTCGCTAAAGCTGGGCCAACCCGATCCGGATCCAAACTTATCGGAAGAATCGAAGAGTTCCGTTCCACAACAAACGCAGGCATAAATACCCGGCTGAAAAGACTCGCAATATTCCCCTGTTCCGGGCTTTTCGGTGCTGTGTTTGCGGGCAATCATAAACTGTTCTTCCGTAAGTTCTTCCCTCCATTCATCTTCACTCTTTTGAACGCGCTTAGGAGGTTCCGGATTCTCATTCGCTACATACTTATGAATCTTTTTCCAATCAAGCATAATAATAGGGGTTCGTTGAGTTCTTAAACCTGTTAGAAATATTTTAAAACTCTTTTTTAGTAAACATCATTCCTATTAAGGTTATTAAAAGGGAGAGCCCGAATCAAGTCCAACTACGCCATTTTAACATCGGAGTGACTTCGCCGGCCAGGTCCGGGTTGACTCCTGGGTTATGCCAAAGTACCTTATTACAAAATTGATAGTCGGGACGACTGGATTTGAACCAGCGACCCCCACGTCCCGAACGTGGTGCGCTACCGGACTGCGCTACGTCCCGAATGGTGTTAGAAATAATATACAATTACTAACGGTCGTATATTCTGTATTAAATCGAAATACACTAACAAATAAAATTAAAGAGGTGTACCCTTATTATTCAGGACACACCTCTAAAATAATTAATCCGCTAAACTTATACGATACGAGTAATCAGATCAGCCGTCCGTGCAGAATATCCGGCTTCATTATCATACCAGTTCATTAGCTTCACCAAGTTTCCGTCCGTCTTCGTAAAGCCATGATCATAAATGCTGGAATGGGGATTGCTCAGAATATCCGTAGATACAATCTCTTCTTCCGTATACTGCAGGATGCCTTCCATCGGTCCGTTCGCTGCTTCCTTAAAAGCCTTATGGACCTCTTCCTCCGATACATCCTGGTCCAGAACAGCCGTCAGGTCAGTCAGCGAACCATCAGAAACCGGAACGCGCACGGCACTCCCATCCAGCTTGCCATCCAGATGGGGAAGAACCAGCCCTACCGCTTTAGCTGCTCCCGTGGTAGTTGGCACAATATTATCAGCAGCCGTACGGCCTCTGCGGGGATCCTTATGTGGACCGTCTAAAATTTGCTGACTGCCGGTATAGGCATGAATAGTCGTCATAAACGCTTTTTCAAGCCCAAAGGCATCATCTAATACCTTCACCATAGGGGCCAGACAGTTTGTTGTACAGCTGGCATTCGAATAGATTTGGGTATCATCATCAATCTTGTCGTCATTGACACCGAGAACGATCGTTTCTACGCCCTCACTCTTTGCCGGAGCAGAAATAATTACCTTTTCTGCACCCGCATCCAGATGCTGGGCAGCGGCCTCACGCGTACGGAAAAGTCCGGTTGATTCTACCACGACCTCAGCTCCAAGATCATCCCAGTTTAAGTTGGATGGATCACGCTCAGAACTGATGTCAATTTCCATTCCGTCAATCGTAATGCTGCCCTCTGAAGCACTCACTTCACCTTCGTAGGTTCCATGAACGGAATCGCGCTTAAAGAGATACGCCAACATATCAGCGTCCGTCAGGTCGTTAATGCCTACAATGTTGATTTCATCTTTATGATACTTCATGATAGAACGGGTTACCATTCGGCCGATCCGTCCGAAGCCGTTAATACCTATATTAATTTTAGCCATAAAAGTTATTTCTTTGTCTTGAACTCAGTTTTAGTTGTAAACTCTATTTGATGTATTTTCTCCAAAAGTAATACCTAAAATAAGAGTAAATCCATTATTTATACAATTTAAATCATAGCCTCCCTGTTCGGTCTTTACTAAATTAATTGACCGGTTCCGCTGTATCCATTCATAAAATCGCGGCCATTCATACGCTTACGCCCCTGCAGCTGGACTTCTTCAAGTACAACCGTTCCGGAAGTACAACCAGCCAGCAGCTGATTATCCCGAACCTCCATACTTCCCGGCTCAATATCTATTTTCGGACCAATGCGCGACCGATAGATATTAAATTTCTTTCCATCAAGCTGTGCCCAAGCGGTAGACAATGGACTCAATCCGCGAATATTATCATGAACGACTTTTGCAGAACGATTGAAATCTATCTTACAGTCTTCTGTAAACAATTTAGGGGCGGCGGTCGCCTTCTCATGATCCTGCTTCTGCAGCTGATAACTATCGCCGGCAATACGATCTACCGCCTCCACCAATAACTCAGATCCCATTTCCTTGAGCCGGTCGTACACATCACCGGTGGTTTCATTGAGGCCAATTTCTGTCCTTTGCTGCTGAATGATCTGTCCGGTATCTACTCGCTCATCCAGAAAGAAGATCGTGCATCCGGTTTCCTCCTCTCCTTCCATAACCGCCCAGTGAATGGGGGCAGCACCCCGGTATTTAGGCAAGAGTGAGGCATGCAGATTGATCGCTCCTTTCGCCGGAAGTGCCAACAGGGAAGCAGGCAGAATACGGAAAGCCACGACAACAAAAAGATCCGCCTCCAGCTCCTTGAGCTGTTCATAAAAGTGGGGATCACTGAGCATCTCTACCGTGATAACCGGCAGACCAAGCTCCTTGGCCCGTGCCTTTACCGGCGTAGGCGATCGTTTGCTCCCTCTTCCGCGCCGCTTATCAACATTGCTGACGACAGAAATAATTTCGTGCTCAGATTGGTGCAGTTTATCGAGGCCGGGGATCGCAAAATCGGGCGAACCCATAAAAACAATACGCATATATTTCTATTGAACTTGGGCTTTTTTAGGGACAACGGGATAGTCGACCTCTTCCTTTCCGGTCGCTATTTTATTCAGCTTAGACGAAAAGAGCTTCTTTTTAAAATAAGACAAATAATCCAGGAAAAGAACCCCGTTCAGATGATCTGTTTCATGCTGTATGACGCGCCCGGCCCAGCCTCCTACCTTCAGATGCTTCCGGTTGAAATCGCGGTCGGTGTATTCTACTACTATTTCATCCGGTCGATCTATGGGCGTATTGATCCCCGGTATGCTCAGGCAGCCCTCATCCATCGAAACCTCCTCACCAGACTTTTCTACAATTTCCGGATTGATCATTGCCATCGGCCCGTAGGTGGGTTCGTCGTTTTCTTCGGCCATAATATCGGCATCCATCACAAATAAACGGACAAGCCGGCCGATCTGCGGGCCAGCCAGCCCTACACCGTCAGAGTGATACATGGTTTCAAACATATCATCAATCAATGTTTGAAGACGGTCAGTGTTTTCGGTTATCGGCTCCGCTTCCTTGCGAAGAACTTCATCATCATATGTAACGATCGGTAATACGGACATTCTCGGGTTTATCTTGTTCAAGGTATTTCTGTAAAATAATAGCCGCTGCAGCCTGGTTAACGCGGTCGGAATCACGCCGCTTCATTTTAGGAACGCCTGCCTCCACCATCGCGCGCACCGCTTCTTTAGTAGTATAGCGCTCATCCACTTTTTCTACCGGCATATCCGGAAAGTGCTTGCGAAACCGCTTCAGGAAGTCTCTCACCATTTTTATGGCTCTTCCCTCACCACCTTCAGGAGTCAGCGGCCATCCTACAACCACTTTTTCCACTCGTTCCTTCGCAATAAGTTCATTAAGAGCTTCAAAGACGTCATTTACGCCATAGGTATCAATGGGATTGGCTACCGTTTGCAGCAGGTCAGTGCGGGCCAGGCCCACCCACTTTGTTCCTACATCAACGCCTATAAGTCTGCTATATTCTGCCACAATTAGTCTTCTATTTCATCCTCATCAAGCGGCTGTTTCAAAAATTCTTTCAGCAGCTTGCTTGGTTTAAAATGTGTTTTGCGGTGCGCTGGTACATAAATTTCCTCATTTGTGCGAGGATTACGCGCCCGCGGCTTTGCTTTGGTCTTCTTCACTTCAAAAACACCAAAATCACGTAATTCGATCCGGCATGTGGGATCAGCATCCATCATCGTTTCTCGTATTGTTTCCAGAACTGCTTCAACCCATGGTTTTGAGTGTACCATTGGCTCATCCATTTTCTTGGCAACCCGCCGGACTAAATCTTTCTTGGTATACGTAATCATAATCTGTTTTTTGTGTATTAATGTGCTAAATATGATGTTGCTTTGAAGAACGCTTTGAAATACCTATAGTTTTCCCCTAAAAACTCATGAGGGTTTATGAGGAAGTATTTCTAACTCCCTTGAAGTTATTGAAAAGTGATGATGGGCCAAAATATATACCATCATTTGTTTCTTTATTATATTGAATTTATTGCATTTAGAAGTACTATTCGTATCTGAACACGCTCTTAACTCCTTCCACCTTATGTAATTTCTCTATTACCTGATCAAGATGCTTAATATCATCAACATATACGGTTAGCAGTCCTTCGAACATGCCGCTGTCACTACTAACATTGATGCTTTTCATATTCGTTTCCAGCGATTTAGATAAAATATCAGTAATATCATTGACCATTCCTACGCGATCCTCTCCAATAACTTTAACTGCCCCCAAGAATTTTGAATCAATATGCTTGGCCCATGATACATCAATAATACGTTCACCGTCCGTCTGAATAAGGTGACGGATATTTTTGCAATTAGAGCGATGGACCTTAACATCACCGGTACGGCTGATAAAACCAATCACATCATCGCCCGGAATGGGGTTACAGCAGTTGGCATAGCTGTATTTTATATTCGAAACTTCATCATCAATGACCAGCGCCTTTTCATCGCTTACCGAGCGGGCCGCTTCAATATAGGATTTCTGCATCTCATCATCAGTAATCGCGGGATGGTCAGCACTTTCCTCCTCTTCAATGCGTCCTTTGCTCGTAAACTGCTTTGCAGCCTTAAATAATTTATTAACGTCGAAACTGCCTTTGCCTATCTCGTAAAAAAGATTTTTGGTAGAATCAAAGCTCAGCTTGTGAGCAACCTGCATAAGGTCCTGGTCCGAAATCTCTATATGTCCCCGTCCTGCTCTTTTTTCCCATAGCTCTCGTCCTTCCTCCGAAACCTTGCGCTCTTCCTTCTTAATATACTGCCGAATACGCGACTTGGCCTTGTGCGTGACAACATCATCGATCCAGTCGCGATTCAAGTTAATATCATTCCCGGTAATAATCTCTACCTGGTCACCAATCTCCAGCTTCTGCCGCAGCGGTGCCATCTTTCCGTTCACTTTGGAAGCCATAGCGCGCTCTCCCACTTCGCTGTGAATATCAAAGGCAAAATCGATAGGCGTAGCCCCACGCGGCAGCGTTCTAAGCTCCCCTTGCGGAGTAAACACATAAATCTCGTCCTGATATAGGTTTAACTGAAAGTCTTTTACAAACTCCGTAGCGGCATCAGGCCGTGGATTATCCAGCACGTCGCGCACCCAGTGCACAAACTTATCGATGGTCTCAGAGCCTCCGGCCCCCTCCTTGTACTTCCAGTGGGCCGCCAATCCTTTTTCAGCAATATCATCCATCGGCCGCGTGCGGATCTGTACTTCGACCTTCCGTCCCTTTTTCGTAATAACCGTGGTGTGCAGCGACTGATAACCATTGGCTTTAGGTACCGATATAAAGTCCCGAAAGCGCTTGGGAATCGGCGTATACCAGTCGGTGATGATAGAATATACGCGCCAGCAATCCTCTTTGGTATGTGGGTTTTCAAGGATGATCCGGATCGCAAAGAGGTCGTATATCTCTTCGAAAGGCTTTTGCTGACGCTGCATCTTTCGAAAGATAGAATAAATGTGCTTGGGACGGCCTTTAATTTCAAAGGTGAAGCCCTGCTCCTGGAGTTCCTTCTGGATAGGCTTCATAAAGCGCTCAATAAACTCTTCGCGCGACTCTCGCTTCTCCCGCAGTTTACGCGAGATGAATTTATAAGAGTTGGGATCAATAACCTTGAAACTAAGGTCTTCCAGCTCACTCTTTATACTAAACAATCCAAAGCGGTGCGCCAGCGGGGCATAGAGCTCCATCGTCTCCGTGGCCTTCTGGAGCTGCTTTTCGCGCGGCATATGCTGAATGGTGCGCATATTGTGCAGCCGATCGGCAAATTTTATGAGGACCACCCGGATATCTTCGGCCATGGAAAGCAGCAGCTTCATAAAAGTCTCTGCTTGTTTGGTATCCCGGCTCTTAAAGACGCCGGATATTTTGGTCACTCCGTCAATGAGGTGCTTCACTGTCTCTCCAAATTTCTCGTGGATATCATCGAGGGTCACCTCGGTATCTTCTACCGTATCGTGCAGCAATGCCGCCGCTACCGAAACATCATCTATATTTATTTCTGAGGCTACAATTTCCGCCACCGAAACCGGATGCAGATAGAAAGGCTTTCCGGAAGCGCGCATAACCCCATCGTGAGAAAGATAACACAGCTTAAAAGCACGCGTCACCAGCTGCTCATCAACTTCGTCTATATGCTCCAGACAAACCGACAACAGCTGATCTAACACATTCTGCCGGTGCTCATCAAGCTCATAAGCATCCAGATCAATATTATATGTCGCTTTTGCTTCAGCCATAAGGGTTATTAATTATATAGGAAATGCTCACCAACATTATAATCCTATATTACAAGTAAATAAACTACTACATTCAAATAAAGGACTGATTAGCATTTTTACAATTAAAAAATAAAAGAGCGGATACCGTCGTGGCATCCGCTCTAAGAGGGAGCAAATAAAATTCGTTCAACAATAAATTGTTTGCTAACCAGCTCTACTGCATTTAAAAAGCAAGAGACAATCCAATAATGAAGCGCCCTGAACTGTTATCGAATTTGTCTCGATTTAAATCATTAATACTAAAAGCCTTATTAGTCTTCACACGGTACTCCACAAATGGGGTAATCAACGGAATAGGCTTAACCTTCGCTCCAATAAAACCAT
>Ga0079226_10002914_pt1 | contig 13170 bp, 12 predicted proteins | sample Poulit2014_FD_76345 | JGI IMG/M metagenome (GOLD analysis project Ga0079226, IMG submission 76345) | Agricultural soil microbial communities from Georgia to study Nitrogen management - Poultry litter 2014 | ecosystem: Environmental > Terrestrial > Soil > Agricultural land | place: USA: Georgia... | reverse complement strand
TTTGCCCTGACCTGCCTGGACCCAGATGCTCCCACGGGTTCGGGGTTCTGGCATATGTCCGCGTTCAATATCCCCGCCTCGGTGACCTCGATTCCCGGTGGTGCCGTCCGCTGGGACACCATCGACTGGCAGGCCTTCGGGGTTACTGGTCAGGGCCAGGGCCCGATTTTTGTGGGTAACTCGCGCAACGTGGCTGGTTTTACCGGTTCCCGTCCGCCGGTTGGTCACGGGGATCACCGGTATATGTTTGTCGTCCACGCGGTGGATACTGAGATCGCGCTGGGCCCCGATGCCACACCAGAACAGGTGGGTATGAACTTGTTTCATCATGCGATCGGCCGGGGTCGCATCACCGGTATATTCGGACGCTAACCTGCCAAAAGGACGGCGCCTAAGTACCGGGAAGGAGCGGATGGTCTGGTCGTATTGGGTAGTGCATTGATTTCCCATTCGCTTGAGCAGCTCCCGTGGCTTGGCTACATCAAGGCCCTACCAACGGGCGGCTGAAGTGCACGCTCCGGTCTTGGGCCTTTGCCTGGGTGCAGCATCAGGAAGCACCGCTATCGAACAGAACGCAATCGACCCGCAAGCTCGGCACAGGGTGCCAGCTTGCGGGTCGATTGCTTTAGACCGTGACTTTTCGGCTTAGGCGTCGATGGTCTGGCGGTTCTGGGTGCGTGTTTCGGCCAGAATGTCGGTGATGACGCTCAGGCCTTCTTTGAGGAGGTCTTCGCCAATGACAACCGGTGGCAGGAAGCGCAGGACGTTGCCGTAGGTTCCGGCGGTCAGGGTGATGACCCCTTGTTTGCGTGCGGCGACGGCGACTTCGTTGACCAGGTCGGCCAGTGGGGCCTTGGTCTCTGGGTCGACGAATTCAACGGCCATCATGGCACCGCGGCCACGGATGTCTCCGATGCGGGCGTCGTCCTGCTGGGCCGCAGCGAAGTGTTCGGTGATGATTTCTTGGATCCGTAGAGCTTTTGCGGTCAGGTTTTCTTCTTCCATCACGGCAATCGATGCCAGACCGGCTGCCACGGCAACGGGGTTCCCGCCGTAGGTGCCGCCCAGGCCACCGGCGTGCACGGAATCCATGAGTTCGGCGCGCCCGGTCACAGCAGACAGCGGCATACCACCGGCAATACCTTTGGCCATGGTGATTAGGTCGGGCTCGATACCCTGGGTTTCGGAGGCGAACCAGGCGCCGGTACGAACAAAACCGGTCTGGACTTCATCGGCAATGAACAGCACGCCGTTGGCGTGGCACCATTCAATGACTTTGGCCAGGAAACCTTCGGCGGGCTCGATGAAGCCACCTTCACCCTGAATGGGCTCCATAATCACGGCGGCCAGGTTGTTCGCGCCGATCTGGATTTCCAGTGCTTCGATGGTGCGTGCTGCGGCCTCTTCGCCGGTCAGACCGTCACGGAATGGGTAGGAGCCGGGCACTCGGTACAGTTCGGAAGCAAATGGTCCGAAGGAATCCTTATACGGCATGTTTTTGGCGGTCAAGCCCATGGTCAAGGTGGTACGACCGTGGTAGGCGTTATCGAATGCGGCAATGGCCTGTTTGCCGGTGTAAGCGCGGGCCACTTTGACGGCGTTCTCAACGGCTTCGGCGCCCGAGTTCAACAGCACGGTGCGGGTCTGACCGGAGATTGGGACGATTTCGTCGAGCTTCTGGGCCAGCTGGGCATAGGACTCATAGGGGGTGACCATAAAGCAGGTGTGGGTGAAGTTCTCCACCTGTGCTTTGACGGCTTCGACAACTTTTGGATGTGAAGCACCCACGGTGGTCACCGCAATACCGGAGCCTAGATCAATCAGCCGGTTGCCGTCGACGTCTTCAACAATGCCGCCCTCGGCGCGGGTTACAAATGCCGGGGTTGAGGGGCTGACAGCCTTGGGAACGTAGGTTTCCAGGTGTTCACGCAGCTGGCGGGCTTTGGGTCCGGGCAGTTCGGTGAGGAGTTTGCGAGACTGTTCCAGTGGTTCACGCGTCATAACGGAGTCCTTTGGGGATTCAAATACGAATAGGGATCAGTATCATTATCGAACATCCCGGCTATGTTCGGCCAATAGATTCTCGTCATTGTGGGTATGCTTAACCGTTATGGATGAACGGTTGCTCACGGCGTTTTTGACCGTGGCGGAAACACAGAATGTGTCGGTGGCTGCCGGCCAGTTGAATATTACCCAACCGGCCCTGTCTCGGCAGTTACAAAAACTGCAGCGCCACCTGAAAGTTGACCTGCTGCAATCGCACCATTCGGGTGTCGCATTGACTGCCGCCGGGGAGGAATTCCTGCCGGTGGCTCAACAAGTTGTCAACGAAATCCGCAAAGCCGAAGCATTTGCTCGCATGTTGGCCACCGGGCGTTTCTCCGAAATCACTTTCGCAGCACCCGGTACCACCCTGATCGACATTGTGATCCCGTTTGTGGCAACTCTGGATTCCTCCGAGTTGCATTCCCACGTGATTGAAACCCCACTGGCGGCGTCGTTGGAACAAGCCGTCAACACCGCGGATCTGGTGATCATGCCCTCGGCGCCGCCCAAGGAATTCGCCTCCATCGCACTGGTTGAATTACCGGTGTGGGCCTATGTTGCCCCGGGGCATCCGTGGGCTGATCGAGATGAGATTGCCCTGGAAGAACTTGTCGAAGACCGGGTGGTCGTGACGACCACGGACTTTATGTCCCGTCGCGTGCTGGATGGTGCTGTCGACGTCGCCGGGTTGACGGTGCCACAGATTGTCGAAACGAAATCCGGCCGGGTTGCCCAGGCGCTGGTGGCGGCCGGCAATGGGGTGGCGGTTGTCACCGAGGACGCCTATTTTGGGCTCAAACCGGCCAAGATTGTGTCGAATGGCAAGATTTTATCGGTGTGGTTGCACGCCGGATGGCGGGCTGATCATTACGCCTACGACGACGTCCAAGCACTCGCCGCGCGCCTGGCCAGATTTGCCCAGGCCCGGTATCCGGGACTCACCCCGGGGCCGATCGATCCCAGCGCAGGTTTGCCACGGTGAGCCAGGGGCGATTAAAGGGCCAAAACCGGACATAACGACGTCGTCGTCGGCCTCTGGGGGCTAGACTGTAGGGCGTGAATACGACCAACACCTCTGAAACGAAGACCACCGTTGACGCCGTTGAGAACACGCGAGATCAACGAAAGGTCCGCCAGGCCAAACGCCAAGAGCTGCTTGACGCGGGCCAACAGGCCTATCCGGTTGCCGTAGAGCGCACCCATACGCTGGCTCAGATTCGTCATAAGTACCCGGATTTAGCCCCCGGTGCGGAAACCGGCGAGGTGGTCTCGGTGGCTGGACGCGTCGTATTCCAACGCAACACCGGAAAGCTGTGCTTTGCCACACTGCAGGAAGGCGGCGAGACCGGTGAACATCCGCGCCTGCAGATCATGTTGTCACAGGCCAAGGTCGGTAAGGAATCGCTGGATGCTTATAAGCATCTGGTGGATTTAGGTGACCATATTGCGATCACCGGTGAGGTTATTACTTCCAAGCGCGGTGAATTGTCGATTATGGCTGACACCTGGACGATGGCTTCTAAGGCGCTGCGCCCACTGCCGGTATTGCACGCCGATCTGGCCGATGAGACCCGGGTGCGTCAGCGCTATGCGGATCTGATCGTGCGTCAAGAGGCCGCCGAAATGGTGCACAAACGTGCCGGAGTTGTCCGTGCGATTCGACGCACCCTGGAAGATCAGGGCTTTATTGAGGTTGAGACCCCGATTCTGCAGTTGATTCACGGTGGCGCCCAGGCTCGACCATTTGAAACGCACCTGAATGCATTTGATCAGAAGATGACCCTGCGCATTGCCACCGAGCTGTTTTTGAAGCGCGCTGTGGTGGGCGGTATCGATAAAGTTTTTGAAATCGGTAGGGTGTTCCGCAATGAGGGTGTGGACTCAACACACTCGCCAGAATTTACGATGCTGGAAGCCTATGAGGCGTATTCGGATATGTATGGCATGGCCGAACGCATTCGCGAAATCATTCTGGCTGCCGCCAAAGCCGCCGGTGTTGAAAGCGAACTGATCACCCCAGAGGGCAAGACCATTGTGCTGGATGGGCAGTGGGCTTGGAAAGAATTCTATCCGGCCGTTTCAGAGGCTGTTGGCCAAGAGGTTACCCCGGATACCAGCGCACAGGACCTGTTAGCACTGGCCAAGGCCAATAACCTTGATATCGACCCTGCCAAACATCACAACGCTGGGGAACTGGCGCTGGAACTGTTTGATGAACTGGTTGAGCCAAACTTGGCGCAACCAACCTTTATTTACCACTACCCGCAGGCTGCCCAGCCGCTGGCTCGCCCACACCGTGATGACCCACGCATGGTTGAGGCCTGGGATTTGATTATTGATGGTTTTGAAGTTGGCACCGCATTCTCCGAACTGGTGGACCCGGTTATCCAACGTGAACGTCTGACTTCCCAGTCCGAGGCTGCAGCTGCTGGCGATGAAGAAGCCATGCAGTTAGACCACGACTTCCTGCGCGCACTAGAATATGGTGCCCCACCAACCGGTGGCCTAGGTATGGGCGTGGACCGGTTAGTCATGCTGTTGACGGGAGCTGGAATTCGTGAAACTATTTTGTTCCCGCTGCTGAAGCCAGAAGGCGACGACTAAGGAGACACCGTGGACGTATTCATGGATTACTTCGAAGTCCTGGCCCCATCATTTGGGCTGTTCTTCATCTTCTGGTTGGTCATGCGCTCGCTATTCCGAGGTGACTCGGGCGAGCGTGATGCACGCCGCGACGCCGAAGAACGTGAAGCCCAAGCCTGGGCCGAAGCGCAGAAAGCCCAGCAGCGTGGTGACGACGTCGACGGGGTCATTGAAAAGCTTTAACTGTCGGAATAACGCGGCGCCAAACCTGGTTATCCTAGACCCCACCAATTACGTTTGTCTGAAAGGATACGGTTTGTGCAAATTTACCCCTGAGCCGACTAGACTCAGCTTTGGGAAAAGATGGCACATTTCCTTCGCCCAGCAGTGAACAGCAGTCTCAATACAATTTATAACTCAGTACGATCAGACCTATAGCCAGCAAGGAGCGTGCCTATGTTTGAAAGATTTACCGATCGGGCCCGACGAGTCGTAGTGCTTGCGCAGGAAGAAGCGCGCATGCTCAACCACTCGTACATCGGTACCGAGCACATCCTGCTCGGGCTGATCCACGAAGGCGATGGCGTTGCAGCCAAAGCCCTACAATCCCTTGATGTTTCTCTGGGCGCAGTGCGCGAACAGGTTCGAGAAATCATCGGCCAGGGTCAACAAGCCCCATCCGGCCACATACCATTTACCCCGCGTGCCAAAAAAGTTTTAGAACTATCGCTGCGTGAAGCACTGCAGCTGGGTCACAACTACATTGGCACCGAGCACATCCTGCTGGGTCTGATTCGTGAAGGCGAAGGCGTTGCCGCCCAGGTTCTGGTCCAGCTAGGTGCTGACCTGAACCGTGTTCGCCAGACTGTTATCCAACTACTGTCCGGCTACCAGGGCTCCGGCGAGTCAGAAGGCAAAGAAACCGCCGGCGTCTCAGGGTCCGGACAAAGCCAGGGCCAGCCAGCCGGTTCGGTCGTGCTGGACCAGTTTGGTCGCAACCTGACTGCTGCGGCACGTGAATCCAAACTTGATCCGGTTATTGGCCGTTCCGATGAAATGGAACGCGTCATGCAGGTGCTTTCCCGTCGCACCAAAAATAACCCGGTGCTGATCGGTGAGCCAGGTGTTGGTAAAACCGCCGTCGTCGAAGGTCTGGCACAGGCCATTGTGCGCAATGACGTCCCAGAGACGCTGAAAGACAAGCAGCTCTACACCCTGGATCTGGGTTCGCTGGTTGCAGGTTCCCGTTACCGTGGTGACTTCGAAGAACGCCTGAAAAAAGTACTCAAAGAAATCCGTACCCGCGGTGACATTATCCTGTTCATTGACGAGATCCACACCCTGGTTGGTGCCGGTGCCGCAGAAGGTGCCATTGATGCCGCATCGATTCTCAAACCAATGCTGGCTCGTGGTGAACTGCAAACCATTGGTGCAACCACCCTGGACGAATACCGCAAGCACATTGAAAAAGATGCGGCCCTGGAACGTCGTTTCCAACCAATTCAGGTCGATGAACCGTCAGTTGAAGACACCGTAGAAATTCTGCGCGGTCTGCGTGACCGATACGAGGCACACCACCGTGTGTCGATCACCGACGAAGCCCTACAGGCAGCAGCCACCATGGCTGACCGCTACATTTCGGATCGTTTCCTCCCGGATAAGGCTGTTGACCTCATTGATGAGGCTGGTGCTCGGTTGCGCATCCAGCGCATGTCGACCCCGCCTGAGATCAAAGAATACGATGCGCGCATCGAACAGGTTCGTCAGGAGAAAGAAGCCGCCATTGACGGCCAAGACTTCGAAGGTGCCGCCTCACTGCGCGATAAAGAGCAGCAACTCCAAGACGAGCGCAATACCAAGGAACGCCAATGGCGCGAAGAAGCAGCCACCGGCATTGCCGAGGTTGACGAAGATCTGATCGCCGAAGTGCTGTCTAAGTCCACCGGTATTCCAGTCTTCCGCCTGTCGGAGACCGAAGCCGAGCGGCTGCGCAATATGGAAGACGAACTGCACCGTCGCGTTATTGGCCAGGACGAGGCCGTCAAATCCTTATCGCGTGCAATCCGTCGTACCCGTGCAGGCCTGAAGGATCCAAACCGTCCAACCGGTTCGTTCATCTTCGCCGGCCCCACCGGTGTTGGGAAGACCGAATTGGCTAAGACTTTGGCTGAATTCCTCTTCGGTGACGAAGAAGCCCTGATCACCCTGGACATGTCAGAATTCCAGGAAAAACACACCGTCTCGCGGCTCTTCGGTGCCCCTCCGGGTTATGTTGGCTACGAAGAAGGCGGCCAGCTGACCGAACGGGTTCGTCGTCGGCCATTCTCCGTTGTGCTGTTTGACGAAGTTGAAAAAGCCCACCAGGACCTGTTCAACTCGCTGCTGCAGATTCTGGAAGAGGGTCGTTTGACCGACTCGCAGGGTCGCGTCGTGGACTTCAAGAACACCGTGATCATTATGACCACCAACCTGGGTACCCGCGATATTTCGCGTGGCGTGCAGACCGGTTTCCAATCGATCTCAGACACCCAGACCGGTTATGAGCGCATGAAGGCTACCGTTCAGGAAGAACTACGTCAGCACTTCCGTCCGGAGTTCCTCAACCGTGTGGACGACGTCATCGTCTTCCCACAGCTCACCAAAGACGAGATCGTGGAGATTGTCGACCTATTTGTGGCCTCCCTGCAGGATCGTTTGACCGAACAGAACCTGAGCATCGAACTCAACGATGCCGCCAAGGAACTGTTGGCCACTCGCGGTTACGACCCATCCATGGGTGCCCGCCCGCTGCGCCGTACCGTGCAAGACATGCTCGAAGACAAACTGTCTGAGAAACTGCTCTACGGTGAAATCCCAGCGCACTCACACATCGCGGTGACCACCTCGGGTGAGGGCAAGGACGCCATCTTGGAATTCGAGATCATCAAGAAAACCGAATCCATCGAAGCCCCACCAGAACGTGAGGCCATCGAAGCAGGAAGCGACAGCTAACCGCATACAATAACCGATAAGCGCCGGCATTCTCAGGGTGCCGGCGCTTATCGTCTGTGCCAAGAGTCTTAGGACGCCGCATTACGGGTCCGAGCCCCGACTACAGGGTGTGGGTCACCATTTCGAGGATGTGGTCGGCGAGTTCGGCAGGACGTTCAAATACGACGGCGTGGCCTGCGTCGATGGTGACAAACTCAGCATCAGCAATTGCTTCGGCAAGTTGTAGCTGATGGCGGATCGGCACCATGATGTCCTGTTGGCAACCAACCACCAGGGTGTGAGCTGAGATACGACCCAGCACCCCGGCGATGCTAATGCGACGATTGAGCTCCATCTGCTTGGCATCAAAGGCGGTTGTGGACTGCATATTGGCTACGATGCGCTCTACCTGCTCATCGGATATGGAGGCAAGGTAGGTGCCGCTGAACGCTGCCAGTACTTTAAACTGTGCCAATGCTTCAGGATCTGTTTCGGCAAGACGTGTCGACAACTGGTTTCGCAGTAGCTGCTGGTTATCGGTTTTCACCCACCCGGAAATAAGCACCAGGTTGCTGATCAGCTGCGGCTGTTGTGCGGCAACCAAAGATGCAACGACCGCCCCGAGTGAGTAACCGACCAGGGTGATCCGATGCTCATGCAGGCGTAATTGGTCAATAACTCCAAGAACCTGATCCACCAGTTGTTGGGTCTCCAAGGTTTCAGTGTCTGGATCGGTCCAATCCACCCCAACGACGCGATGGTACTGAGCTAACATCGGATACAGGTGAGTGTAGTGCGTGTCGGTGGTTCCGCCGGTGCCGTGGACCAAGACGATCACCTCGTTGCTGCCATAGTCGTCTTGGGAATCAACAAAACTGACTTCGAGGAATTCTGTGGTGTCGGTGGTCATGGTCCTCCTAGGAACGATCAGAAATGGTGACTTGGAGTGCTCGCATTGTCGATGCAGCGTATCCGGAGCCGAATAACAACACGTGAACTAATAGTGGCACCAGTTGGAAAACCGGGATGCGTTGTTGCCAACCGGCTGCTAGTGGAAAAATCTGTTCGTAATGTCTCATCACGGCAGGACCAAAACCACCAAAAAGGTGCATCATGGCGATGTCCTGTTCTCGATGACCCCAATGACACGAAGGATCAACGAGCCAATTCGCACCCGCAGCATCGATCACGCGATTTCCGGCCCAGAGATCTCCGTGCACCACGGTCGGGGGTTCTTCAGGACCAAGATGGTGCGGTCGAATAGCGTTTACCAGTTCAGCAGCCTCAGCTGCCAGGAGTCCGGTGCGTATCGCCTGCTGTGTTAGTGGGAGGATACGGTTGAGAACCAACGACTCATATAATGTTGACGCCGGTTGCAAATCGATCGGTACAGCACCTAAAAACCAGTGCGAAACACCATCCAGCGTACCGAATTGTTGTCCCGGTACAGCCGAGCGCTGACCGGCCAAATGAAGCTGAGCCAGTTGTTGACCGAACTCAGCCTCCGTATCAGTGGTTGTTTGTGCAGGCCCACTGGTGTCAATGAGTTCAAGAATCAGCTGGTCGGCGGTCACCTCAAAGACCCTAGGCACTCTGGCACCCAGTGCGGCCAGGGCTTGTAGTCCGGCGGCCTCAAAAGCAAAGAACCCTTCGGGCGCGCCGGTCAGTGCTTTACGGAAAGCCGCAGTGCCATCGTCAAGGCGAATGATCGAGGTCCTACCGGTTGGGCTCATTTGCCGCCGTAGCGTTGCAGAACGGTTGCCAGACTGTTTTCTTGAACCGCTTGGACGAGACCACGCGCGGCGTCTTCAATTTGGTCATACATGGCGATGAAAGCATCCTCTGGATAGCCATACGGGTCGGGAACGTTGGCAATGCCGTCTGATTCGACCGTGGAGGCGAAGGCGCCAAAACGTACGATCTTGGCGCGCTGGTCACCGTTTTTGGTCAGGGCGAGAATATTTTTCAGGTTGGAATCATCCATGGCTAGTACCAAGTCGACTTCGTCAATGTGTTGCGCGGTGATTTGCGCTGCCACAGAGCTGAACTCATAGCCACGTTCGGTGCCAACTTTGCGAGTCAAATGGTGAGCGTCTTGTCCAATGTGATAGTCGGATGTACCTGCAGAGCGCACGTCGGCGTCGATGCCAGCTTTGGACAGCTCATGGATCAGCACAGACTCAGCAGCAGGCGACCGGCAGATATTTCCAAGACAAACAGTCAAAATCTTCATACCTCCCATTGTCCCGGTCTGACATCAGGTTTTGCCATCTATGTGCCCAGATGTCGGCAACCGGCGAAGTTGTTGACCCGAATTGTGCTGAGGACGGAGAGATTTTGCATCGGTTCGCTGACAAATACGGACAACCAGTACAGTGGGTGGAATGGACATTCGTATCCGCCCGGCCCGGACCTCTGATATTTCGATCATTCGTTCAATGGTTCAACCACTTGCAACCGAGCGCGTGCTGTTAGATAAAGACAAGGTCTCCTACTACGAGGCGGTTCAAGAGTTCCTGGTTGCAGAAAATACCGACGACGAAATTCTCGGGTTTGGTGCGCTCCACGTGATGTGGGAGCACCTGGCAGAAGTTCGTACCTTAGCCACCGCCGATGAGCACCAGGGCCGCGGTGTCGGTGGCGTGGTCCTCAACGCACTGTTAGACAAGGCCGAGGATCTGGGCGTCCAGCACGTTTTTTGTCTGACTTTTGAGACCTCATTTTTCCAACGTCATGGATTTGAAATCATGGAAGACCAGTCTGTGCTGGATCCTGAGGTGTTCAATCAATTGTTGCGTTCCCCAGATGAAGGAATTGCAGAATTCCTCGATCTTGCTCGCGTAAAACCCAACACGTTGGGCAACACGCGCATGATTATTGATCTGGATAATCGCCGCAGCTAACGCGCTCGGGAGCGATGATCCCTCAGTTGGCACAGCTTCTGGATGTTTGTTTGGCTACCATGTCGGGGATTGTGGAGCGGTTGGAAAACCAGCATATGGTCAAGCGCGTTCCTGATCCCCATGATCAACGGGTCCGCCGGGTCCTGGCCACGTCATTGGGTCGTGAGACGATTCGTAAGCTGCTGAGTTCTCATCAGGAGCTTGAATATGCTCAGCTTGGCAAGTTGGCTTTAGCAGATTTGGCTGCTCTGGTGCAGGGTGTCCGTGCGGTAGCCAAAGTCATGCAGCGTAGCCAATAATTTCAGTTTTCGGTGCTCGGCAGGGTTAGAACCTCATTTTTTAGGGTTGCTAACCCGTCAGCAATTAACCCGTTGAGGGCACGATTCCATTGCGCATCTTCGGGAATATGTCGACCGAGTCGGCCGGTTGCCTCCACGGTTGCTTGTAAGCGTACGACGTCGATGGCTCCTTGAGCGCGCAGCACACCCATTATTGCCCCGCGGACTTGCCGGTCTGACCCATTCCACGACTGGGTCTTAGCCACGGTGGTAGGCGCTGGCTTACCGGCTGTAACCCAGGCGCACTGATGCATTACTGGGCAGTGTTGGCATTTGGGTGCCCGCGCAGTGCAAATTAGCGCGCCCAGTTCCATGGTGGCCACATTCCAGGTGTTGGCTTGGTCAATACCGTGTTGCGTTGTGGTGTCGGGCATCAGCGCGGCGGCCAGTCGGCGTTCGGCTGCGGTCAGGCTTGGGGCGGCGGCACCGTCGCCAGTAAATATTCTGGCGTGCACCCGGCGCACGTTGGTATCAATCACGACTTCCGGTATCCCAAATGCGAATGAGGAGACGGCGGCTGCTGTGTATTCCCCAATGCCTGGCAGGGCTATGAGTTTTTCGGGATCGGCGGGTAGTACGCCGTCATGGTGTTCGACTACCGCTTTGGCTGTTTCGTGTAGTCGCAGCGCCCGGCGCGGGTAGCCCAGCCGTCCCCACATGATTAACACATCGGCCGGTTCCGCTGCGGCGAGTTGGGCCGGGCCCGGCCAGCGTTTCATCCAAGCCAACCAGGGCTCCCATACTCGTGAAACCTGGGTTTGTTGCAGCATCACCTCGGAGACTAGTACGCCCCAGGCGGTGGTGTCTGGTTGTCTCCAGGGCAGTTTTCTGGCGTTTTGCGTGTACCAGTCGAGAATGCGGGTGCGCACCTGGTGTATGTGGGTGTCGTTGAGTTGGTGGGTGGCAGATGACATGGACACCATGGTAGTGCCAGGCGCATTTTGTTAGTGTCCATGGCTAAACTTGGGATTATGTCTGATCAGCAACTTCCCCCGCAGCAGTCACGTCCTCGTAAGATTCCACCGCATATTTTGCGCCGTCGGCGCATTGTTGCGGTGATCATTTTGTGCATTCTTCTTGCCCTGATCGGTTGGGGCATTTGGGCTTTGATTGGTTTGTTCTTGCCTGGTGACGACGATGAGGCGGTTTCCCAGCCGCAGCCTACGGTTACTGATACCGTTTCGCCGTCGCCGGAGGAATCTGGTGGGGGTGATGAGGAGCAGGGTGCTGTTGCCTGTGATCCACAGATGCTGACGGTTACCGGTGGTACGGATCAGGAATCATATGGTCCTGATGAGATCCCGGAGTTTACGTTGACGGTTACGCATGATGGTGATGTGCTGTGTGATGCTTCTCTGGGCTCGGATCAGCAGAGTTTTGTGGTTGCGGATGCTGATGGTGAGTTTGTGTTCTCTACGCGCGCCTGCCAGGTGGATCCGCAGGAGCAGGTTGTGGAGATGGAACCGGGTCAGTCTGAAGAGGTCAGTTTCGAGTGGGAGCGAGTTGGTACCGATGAGGGCTGTGAGACGATCGTTGAGGATGTTGAGCCCGGTGAGTATCAGTTGGTTGTTGCCATGGGGGAGCGCGAGGCCGAGCCGGTTAGGTTCGAACTTGAAGGGGACTAGTTTTCCCACACGTCGTCGGGACTGAGTTTGATGACGTCGGCGAGTTTCTGACTGGCTGATGGTCGCGGTGGTGGCCGGAAGGCCGGGTCGAAGAGAGCGGTCATGGCGTCACCTAGCGAATCGGTTTGGACTACACGCATGCCTTGCGGGGTGGTTAGTTCGTTTTCTTTTGGCACGATGGCGTGTTTGAATCCCAGTCGGAAGGCTTCTTTGAGGCGGCGTTCCATACCGGTTACCGGGCGGAGTTCGCCGGCTAGTGAAATCTCGCCGATCACCACTGTGCTGCGGGGGAGTGGGGTGTCACTGCGCGACGATAAGATGGCGGCAGCCAGGGAGAGGTCGGCGGCTGGTTCGTGCACGGTTATGCCCCCGACCGTGGAGGCGTAGACGTCCTGGTTGGTCATATCGATTTTGAAATGCCGTGACAAGATGGCCACGACCGTATTGAGGCGGGACTGGACTAGCCCGGTCACTACGCGTCGCGGTGAGCCGCCGCCACTGGTGGACACTAGCGCTTGGACTTCAGTCATCAGTGGGCGGTGCCCATCCATTGCCACGGTGATTGCCGTACCGGGCGCCGGTGTGGCAAAGGTGTTGATAAATAGCCCGGAGGGGTCATCGATTGATTCGATACCGGAATCGCGCATGGAAAAACAGCCGACCTCGTCGGTGGAACCGTAACGGTTTTTGACCGACCGAATAAAG
>Ga0079226_10002913_pt1 | contig 13173 bp, 12 predicted proteins | sample Poulit2014_FD_76345 | JGI IMG/M metagenome (GOLD analysis project Ga0079226, IMG submission 76345) | Agricultural soil microbial communities from Georgia to study Nitrogen management - Poultry litter 2014 | ecosystem: Environmental > Terrestrial > Soil > Agricultural land | place: USA: Georgia... | reverse complement strand
TTCAAGATACATTTTAATATATCGTTCAAGTTCCTCAACTGAATGTTTACTATTAGAACGCATTAAAAATCCCCCTAAAGTAGATTTTATTTTTTAAGTGTCTACTTTAGGGGGAGCATATCAGATAGCCCAAAACTTTTTTATATTCTTTAGTTGGTCACTAATATCTATAGATAGAATCATCACCTAATTATACTTGGCAGCCAGGTTGCAATTCCTGGAACTAAAATAATAATAACTATTAGCAATATACTTAAGCCTATAAATGGTATAGCAGCACCATACACATCTCTCATTGTCGTATCAGGAGGTGCGACACCTTTCATCGTAAAGAGACCTAATCCAAATGGAGGGGATATTTGTCCAATTTCAATTGTAATCAATATTAAAACTGCGAACCATAGTAAATTGAAGTCAAATAAAGTCGCAATTGGTATAAAAATCGGTAAGGTAATCATTAAAATTGATAAACCATCCATAAATGTACCCATGAAAATTGAAATTACCAACATAATGACTAAGATTGTTATTGCAGAGAATGGAAGTCCAGATACCGTGTTTACTAACTCACGTGTTATACCTGAGAATGATAATATTTGACTGAAAGTAGAGGATCCAGCGATAACTATAAATATCATCGTAGTAACCTTTACTGTACCAATTAATGACTCTTTCAGTCTCTCCCAATTCATTTCTCTGAATAAAAATGCCAGGAATATAGTTCCTACTACACCCATTGCAGCAGCTTCTGTAGGTGTTGCTAGACCTAAAAATATTAATCCTATCACTAGGAATATAATTAACCCTAATGGAAGAACATATTTTACGGTCGCTTTCACCTTCTCTGATAAAGGAACAGCCGTTGAATCGTAAGCTGGCGCTAATTCAGGTTGCAGCTTCACTCGGACAAATATGTAAACTGCAAATAATAAAGCCAAGCTTATTCCAGGTAGTATTATAGCAATTAAAAATGAACCTACAGATATTTGGGCAATAGATGCAAGTAATACACCAATTGCACTCGGCGGAATCATTGCAGCTAATGTACCACTTGCCATTATTGGACCAAGTGTCATTGGTTTTTTATATCCTCTTTGTTCCATATTCGGAACTAGTGAAGAACCTAGCATAGCTATACATGCTACACTTGATCCACTTAATGTAGACAATACAGTTCCTCCACTTACCGATAATAAACTTAACCTACCCGGTATTTTTCCTAGCCATAAATCTAATGTTTCGATTATCTTAGGTGCTATCCGTGTTACAAACATAATCTCTCCCATTAATATAAACAGTGGAATAGGAGCAATTGAAAAAGTTGTAAGAGAATCAAACATACTAATTACTATCTGTTTGATTCCTTTTTCTCCTCCCCATAAATAGATAGATACAACTATGTTAACGGAAAAAAAAGCAAATGCAACGGGGATACGCATTAACATTAGTGCAAATAACGAAAGAAGAATAAGTATTAGTAATTGCCACCAAATCATTCTGTGTTCCCCCTTCTATTCTTCATTGGTAGTTTTCTTAAATGATTGATATAATTTTCGGATCAATTCCAGAAATATAACAAAGAAGCTAATTGGAATTATAGAAATGATATAGAAAAGTTGTGTTTGTAAAACTGTGTTTGCTCGCATATTCATATCAAAGTACTCTAGTGAAACAATCGTGCCGTACCAAGTGAGTAATAGCGCAATAATCATGGCTACTAAAATAATGATTTTATCAAGAATTTTAATTATTTTTGCAGGGAGCAAATCCCCTACTAAATCTATTGTGATATGTCCATTCTTCCTTAGTAACCACGCTGCACCTAGAAGCGGTATAAAAATTAACGAATACTCGGTGTATTCTATTGTAAACTGGAAGGACCTACCAAAGAATACACGGAATATAACTTCAGTTACTATACCGGCTGTGAAAACAAACAGAATAAAGCAGGCGATAATTACAAATATATCTTCAATCATATCCAACCATCTTGAAAGTATCTTTAACATATTATCCCTCATTTTTATTCAAGATTGATAGATTAGTAAAGGTTTCACAGGTTATAATCCTATAAAACCTTTACCTTCATCCTTTATTAATTAATAAGTAACAGCTCTTCCAATTTGTTGAACTGATCCTCATCTACTGTTTCTTTTAATGTATTCCACTTCACATCTGTTACTAGCTGTTGAAGTTTATCAGTTTCATCATCAGTTAATTCAATCTTTTCTACTCCCTCTGATTCTAGCGCTTCCCATTCCTCTTCAATTTCCTTATCCATGTATTCCTTCAAGTCAGTTTCAAATTCAGCTGTTAATTCCTTAACTTGATTTTGTAAATCATCTGGAAGTCCGCCTAACACATCGGGATTCATCACTATAGTCGAACTAACTTCCATAATCGGTTCATTAATAATATAGTTTGTAACTTCTGTCCAACCGTCTACTCTTGGTCCATTTAGAGTAAAGAAAAATCCATCTACCATACCACGTTCTAACGATGTGTATACATCTCCTGGAGCAACATTAACCGGTGTCATGCCTAGTTCTTTTTGAACATCATGATACATTGGATTTGACCTGAAACTTGTTCCACTTAACTCGTCTATTGATTCAACATCTTTATTGCTCCAGATGTAAAATTGACCAGATTGCCATCTACCTAGATATGAAACTCCTTGTTGATCAAATCTGTCAGTTAGGTAGTCAAAGTAACCATGTTCTCTTTCTTCTTCTGCTGTGTAAGGTGAAACATACATCGATTGTGCTTCAGGCATCATGGAAACAAAATAAGCAGTACTTAAGAAGCCTACATCTACTAGTCCATTTCTTACGGCATCATATTGATTATCCGTCGGCATCGTTTCTGGACCACCTAACCAATCTATTGAAATTGCTCCGTTGGTACCGCTTTCAATTTTATCAATCCACATTGGCACAACTTCTTCTGTCAGCGGATGGTTTACAGGTAAGAAACTAATTAGTTCCAATTCATAATCTGCATCAGATCCATTTTCTGTTGCACTACCGTCACTGTCATTATCTGAACTATTCACTGCCGATCCAGTTCCACAACCGGCCACTATTAACAATAAAGTAAACAGTGAATAAAGAAAAAAAGTACGTTTAGTTTTCAAAAAATCTCATCCTCTCAATTGAAATATACTTAAATATAGTTTATTCGACCGATACATTTAATTGCTGTGCATATATTAACTGCTCCATTATGGAAGCTTTAGATATATTTAAGTTAATTTTTTCTTCTTCGGTTGTTTCAATTTCTATTATTTCTTTAATGCCATTTTTATTTACTTGTATCGGCGTACCTATAGAGACACCATCTTCATCAATAACGGAAAAAGGGATAACTTCATCCGTGTCATTAACTATTGTATAAACAATATGTGCAATACTAGTTCCAGATAACCAACCGGACGCCCTGCCTGAGTTAAGTGATTGGTAGTTAGACCACCAGTTTTTCACCATATCATCAATTTTTGGTCTATTTTCATTAGTAAGATTTATCTTTTTTCCCTTAATTTTAATATTACTATAAATAGGGCATTGAGTTTCCCCATGTTCCCCAAGTACATATGCCTCAATATCATTGAAATCTACATCAAGAACATTAGCTATTGCCCATTTGAAGCGATATGTATCGTTATAACTGTAGCCAAGAAGTCTATTTGAATCGATATGTGTATTTTTATTTAGATATACATTCAAGATATCTACCGGACTTGTCATTGTAATAACGATTGGGTTATTTGTATACGTATTTAAATTGTCAGAAATCTCTTTTATTATCTTTAAGTTTCCATCCAAATATTGTAATCGAGAAGATACCTTTTGCTGTGGTATACCTGCAGATATGACGACAATATCTGATCCTTCCAACTTCTGAAAGCTGCCACTACTCACCTTTACATCGGAACACTTAATTAAAGCTTGTTCCATATCTAGTTCGTGGCTTTTTGCAACATTTTCTTTTATATCAATCAAACATACTTCATCAACTAAATTTTTCTGTGCAACGAAAAAGCCTGCACTGGCGCCGAGTGTCCCAGCCCCACCTATTATACTAAGCTTCATGACAACCCTCCTTGATCGTCTCTAGAGATTTTGATAAAACTAATCATTACTTTAGATTCAAACATCAATCCTCATTAAGTCATGCGCCATTCTTAATGAACCGTCATAGTGCTTTCGAATATCTCTAACAATACTATCGATTAGTCCAGGTCCTACCATTTCAATTGGCATATGCATGCCGACAAACTTTTTAACGACTGGATTTGTAGTGTCAAATGTTGAAAAGTGAGTTGCAACTAAATTCTTTACGTTAGCCTTTGTTGCAATTTTCCCTAACTCTCCAGGACTTGTATGGGAAGCAGTTCCTATCCCTATTTCTTCACGGTAATCCAAAGCCTCTTGTGGAAATGTACATTCATGGATTAATAGATCTGCATCTTTTGCAAATTCAACCATAGAATCTAAAGGACTTGTGTCCCCACTAAAGACAACAGACTTTCCATCAAGTTTTGACTCCACACGATAAGCGAAACATTCACAGATTTCTTGTGGAATATGATTTACATAATCAGCAAAAATCTTAACGTAATCATCTTCATACACCAAACCTGGCCTTACAGTTCGAACATCCGGCCGTATCATCTCCATTGTTGCACCACGTCCGGGGAATTGAGCACGCGCAACAATATCTGTATCAAAAGCTCCGCCTTCAAATAAGCTATTTATAAAATGCTCTGTTTTTGGCGGTCCTAAAACGATAGGCTTTGATTCCCTGTTACAAATCCAACTAGATAGTGCAAAGAAAGGGAAATCTGCTATATGATCAAAGTGAAGATGCGTAAATAACACTACATTCACATCGGCTGGATCCACATGAGCACGTAACATTTGTCTAGTTGCTCCAGCTCCACAATCTAATAAGTAATGTTGTTCGTCATCTACCGTAACTAAAATTGAACTGTGTCCTCTATCTGGATCTGGTAAAGCTGCCGCAGTACCTAACATAGTAACTTTCATAATACATTTCCTCCCGATACATCTAAAATAATTTTTGTTTCATCTCATTATTTTTTAGTTTATTTAAAGTTGATGTATAAATCTAAATTATCCAAAAATTGTTTATATAATTTTCTATTTATTTCTCAACAAGTGCAATAACACGAACTGGACTTCCACTACCATCTTCTATTTTTAAAGGGCTAGCGATTAAAATTGAACCTCTAGGAGGTAGTTTGTCCAAATTTGTTAAAGATGCAAGACCATACTTGTTAGCACCATGGATAAAGTTATGAGCTGGGAAAGGTGGATCGAAGGTATCTGCAATACCTGCATCTGTACCTACGGGCTCCACACCAACACCTAAAATATCACGCTCTTCAGCTAAAAATTTCGCCGCTTCAACACTTGCACCTGGTGTATGTGGATGTCCATCTTCTCCCACATTGAAAAACATTTCATCATCAATATACTTAGCCCATCCCGTGTAAATAAGGAGCCAAGAATGTGCTGGAATTTCACCATGTTCCGCTTCAAACTCTTTAATATCTTCGACAGTAAGACAGTAATCTGGATCTTTTTCACACTTATCTTTTATATCAATGACTACCGCTTCACCTATCAATCTTTTTACCGGAATTTCATCAACATGCGTATGTTCTTTTCCTGAAACCCAATGAACCGGAGCATCGAAATGCGTTCCGCAATGCTCTCCCATTGAAATATTGTTCCAATAAAAAAACGGGCCATTATCATCATATTTAGAAATTTGTTCAATTTCAAAACCTTTCGTATCTACAAATGGATCCGGTAATGAAATAACAGGTGTTTCCTCATTCAATACATGAGTTAAATCAACAACCTCAATTGAGTTATCTAGTACTTTATCCATAAACTCCGTTAATAATGGTGATTTTGTATTACTCCCGTTCAATTCCCCTCTTTTTTATTTTATAAAAAATTTTACTACTAAAAACATTAAATCAATCAAATTTCTATTTTTATGAACTAGCACAACTTTCGGATGAAAGTTGTTCTAGTTATGATTAAAAATTAAATTACTCGAATGTTCCTAATGGTGGTCTGTTATAAGCAGCTACAATCGTTTTCGATTGGCTATATGCGTCTAATGCCTCTTTACTATATTCTCTTCCGACACCACTATTCTTGTATCCACCAAATGGAGCACCTGATTGGAAGTTAAAGTATGAGTTGATCCAAACACTTCCTGCTTCAATTCGATTTGCGACCTGTAATCCATTCTGTAAGTTATCTGTCATGATTCCAGCTGCAAGTCCATATTCTACATCATTTGCCATTTTCACTACTTCGTCAACTTCACTCCAACGTGTTACCGTAGCTGCAGGTCCGAAAATTTCTTCCTGGGCAATTCTCATGTTTGCTTCTGCTTCAATAATTGTTGGTTCAATAAAATACCCATGCTCATGTCCTTCTACAGTGACACGGTTACCTCCATATAGAATTTTAGCCCCTTCTTTTCGAGCAATGTCGAAGTAATCAAGAACACGCTCTCCCTGTCTCTTATTAATGATAGAAGCTAGTCGTGTCGAACGATCTGTTGGTGGACCAATTTTTACTTTTTTCGCTCTTTCAATCAACTTTTCAACAAACTCATCATAGATATCATCATGAACAAGAAGACGTGTACCGAGAATACAACTTTCACCATTAAAGAATGTATATCCTAACGTTGCATTTTCCACCGCACTATCTATGTCGACATCTGGGAAAACAATATGTGGCGCCTTTCCTCCCAGTTCAAGTGTGACTGGCAAAATACGCTCTCCAGCCGTTTTTCCGATTAAACGACCAACACCAACACTTCCTGTGAAGGCTAATTTATCAATATCCGGGTGGTCAATTAACGCCTGCCCCGCTTCATCTCCATTACCAGGAACCATATTAACGACACCTTTCGGTAAAACTTCTGATAGAAGCTTACCAAATTCCATTACCGATAAGCAGGCATCTTCTGCTGGTTTGAGTACAACTGTATTTCCTGCTGCTAATGCTGGAGCCAATTTAAAGGCTGTCATAATCATTGGAACGTTCCATGGAATAATTTGCGCACAAACGCCTAGCGGCTCTTTCTGTGTCATTAAATATCCATTTTCTACTGGACGTGATTCACCATCATAGTGAGTTAACACAGCACCTGCAAAATAGCGGAATTGGTAGATTGCTAGTTGATAATCTAAATCGAACTCATGGATTGCTCTTCCAGTATCCATACTTTCTATCATTTTGAGACGCTCCGCATTCTCCTCTAGCACATCTGCAACTTTATTTAACATAGCAGATCGCGCTTCAATTAGAGTGTTTGCCCAGTCTGGGTATGCTGCTCTTGCTGCCTTGACAGCTTTATCAACATCTGCTTCCCCGCCTCTTCCAATCTGTGCAAGCACTTCTCCTGTCGAAGCATTGACAGCGTAGATGTAACCGCCCGCAGCTTCCACAATCTCCCCATTGATTAATGGACCGTATTTCTCATCAAACTTAATGTCGTTCGGCGTAATCTGATTTGTTCCCATTAAAATCTCCTCCATTTTTTAAAATGTAATATATGGTAATGACTTTTAATCGATAACACTGAACAATTGCATAAAATAAACTGTATGTTCAATGTATTTACACTATTAAATAGTCTTACTTCATTTCTTCAACTGTCGGAATTCGAACATCTAATACCGCAGAGCGCCCATTATGGACATGATCCAACGCTGTCTTTAGTGCATCTCTTAATTTGGCAGGGTCTTTTACTGTTTCTGCATATGCATTTCCAGTAGCTTCCGCCACTTTTGCTAGTTCACTATTCGGATTAAAGTTTACCCAATATTGGTTTTCTTGCTTTGCAATTCCATCTGGATGAACACCCAATGTAGAGTGCTTAGGTGCATTCCAACCAAAGTTGTTATAGATAACAGTTAGAAAAGGTGTATCGTATTGTTCGGCCATCGTATGAACTGTTGCCGGAATGCTAAACAAATATGAACCATCCCCTGTTAGACTAATTACAGTTTTATCTGGACGAGCTAGCTTAGCTCCAATTGCCGCTCCACCATTCCAGCCTAATGAGCCTGCTCCGCTGCTAAAGTAAGATCCTGGTTGGGTTGCTTCTATGTGAGTTGTGATCGCACCATAGTTTGTAATTCCTTCATTTAATATAATTGTATCTTCATCCATAACTTCTCTAACACAAGCTGTTAAAAATTCAGGCGTGATAATATCCTTATATTGCTCTTCGACAGATCTAGCTTGTTTTTTAAGTTCGTTATGAAATTCAGTTACTTTATTTTTTCTTGCGGATACTGAAGATTCATTTACTTTATTCGAACTTTCTATTTCTTCATTTATTTGTTTTAACGCGACAAGAGAATCGGCACGGTAAAAACGCTTTGAAGGAATATACCATAAAGGCATTTCTTCTTTTAATGGATCAGCATCAATATAGTAGATAATTGCATCATCAGACGGTTTATTTTTTGTCGGAATCCAAGGTACATCACTATCTATTGCTAAAATAAAATCAGCTTCTTCCAATAGTGGATGTTGATGATCTTCGTTCCAACGATAACCAGTATGCATCGGATTATCTGCTGGAAAATTCATCGTTTGAGGAACGGACTCCAAAACAGGAATGCTGAGACGATCACATAAAGAGACTAATTCATTAACTGCCTCTTTTTCCCTTCCTAAATATGAAGTAACAACGAGTGGATCATCAGCCGATAATAAATCAGATACTAATTGCTGCACATCTTTACGCGGCAGTGCACTCGGGGCAATAGGTTGCCACAATTCGGGATCGATTTCTATTCGTTCTGTTTCTTCTTCCATCGTCTCTCGTGGTCCCATTAAATAAACAGGTCCTTGTGGTTCACTTTTAGCAATTTGTAAAGAACGGTGCACTAATTGTTTGACGTTTGCACCTGTTCGAATTTCATTATCATACTTAGAATAACCTCTCATAATACCCCGCTGATCATTTACATCTTGAAACCAATGAATAAATTCATTTCTACTACCTACTAGTTCTCCTTCTTGTGTATATGGAGAAGCTCCAGCGAACACTAACATTGGAATTTTTGCTTTAAACGCATTATGGATTGCCCCACCTAAATTTTGTGTTCCGCATTCCACATGCACAATAACTGCTTGTGGTTCACCGGTCATCTGTGCGTATCCCTGTGCCGCTGTCATCCCAACAAATTCATGGGGGCTTATAATAACTTGTGGTAATTCTTTATTTTGCCTTGCTGCATCCGTTAAACTTTCAATGATCGCCGGATGGTCACTTCCAAAGTTAGCGAAAATATATGATACTCCCGCCTCTTGAAGCGCTTCCAAAAAGGCTGTACTAGTTGTATACATCCTAATTTCTCTCCTCTCAATCTATCTTGTAACCTATAATAATACAAAATAATGACAACTAACTGTTAAACAATTAACATAATTCAAATTATTTATTTTAGCTTCATTTTTTGTGAGTACAGTATTACTAATTGCAGACTAGTCTTTATGTTTATTTAAAACTGAAGAGTTTGTCCTTTCCCAGATTCGACCGCAAGTTTGTATATGTAGTTGGCAATCATGATATCTGTGCTACCGATCCCATTCATAAAGACAATATTTCTTTCATCTTCGGACCATTCAAAGCCCTTGCTTTTTTCTAATAGCTCGCTCACGCCGTGTAGTTTACTTTCCTTCAATTCTAAATAACCATCTATTAATTCTAGAAAATAATCTTTATCGTCTGTTATGATTTTATCAGCATTTTTAAATGAACTCTTCCAAGATCTTATATCGTCCAACGATATTGCTAGTGCTCCCTCCTGTAGCCAATCGAAACTAATATAAGGTTCATCCGTATTTGACGTTATCGTTAATATAATGTCACTTTTATTTACGAGTGATTTCAAATTTGAATGCGGGGAAAATTTAATATCTTTATATAATTCAGACATTTCTGAGCAAAAATTATTGATAGATGATTTTGTTCTACTAATAACTTTTATTTCTTTAATACTGGGAAATACAGATTTTATTGCGCGAACCGACCATCGAGCAATTTTTCCAGCTCCCACTATCCCTAACACTGTTGCATTTGGATTTGCAAACTTTTTTGCAGCAATTGCTCCAGATGCGGCAGTTCTCATATTCGTTAAATGCATACCTTCCATTATACAATAGGGTAATCCTGTTTTTGCATCATTTAATGTCATCACACTTGATGCATTTGGCAAACTGTTTGTTCGGTTATTATCCGGGAAATAAGATACCCATTTCACGCCAGCAGATCCTTCGAAGTTTTCAAAACCTTCTACCATTGCCGGCATCGCATGAAAAAAATTCTCTATTTTACTTTTGGGGTATATACCAACTTTAGCAGGTAAATGTACCTTTCCTGACGCTTCTGCACCATAAGCCTTTTCTACGACATTGATTGTTTTACTCATCGGAATGTTTAACTTTTTTATATCTTTTTTACTTAAATATGTAACCTCTATGTTTGTCAAAGACATCCCCTCCTGTTGCTAAAAACTTGACATAGCAATGTAAACGTAATCATGTAGACGGATTAAAGAAGTACTCATAGACGAGTATGTTTTAGTACAGCTTTTATTAAGTATTATCTTATATATGTATGTTAGATGAATTATTTTGAAATACCTGTTAAGGAATTAACATAATGTGATTTTTTCACATTTTAAATAACTAAAAAATATCTAGTCGCATTAAAGAAGTTAATAATTACTAATAGACCAACGCCAGTATTAAACACTTTTTGTACATAACTTTCTTTTAACCATCCTGATAATTTACTTCCTACAATTCCTCCAAAAATTCCACCGCATACAATGAAACCTAGTGTGACATAATTAATTTCATTTAAATTAGTTGTAAAACCAATAATAAAGAGGGAAGATAATTGCGAAAAGAATATGATGAAGATAGAGTTTATAGCTGATTCTTTCACACTCATCGAATAAAATAACATTAACACTGCCACATTGAGCGGTCCTCCACCGATTCCAATGAATGACGCTATCATTCCTAGCAGAAATCCTATTATTAATATAACTGACTTATGTGTTAAGTTATATGTTTTTTTATCCTTCTTATTAACAAAATAGAGAATAAAAATCATGATTGTTCCTAGTAACGTAGATTGAAGTACTGTCAGTAATTCAATTGGGTCAATCAATTGTGCTACATAATTAAAAACTGTTTTCCCAAATAGACCACCAAGTATAGATCCAATCGCCAACAAAAAGCTAATTTTCCCATTTATTTTACTACCAGTTTTCAATGAAACATATAATGAAATACATGACATTGAAAATACAGTAGCAGCGGATAAAATACTAATCATTACAACATCATAATGTCCTAATAAATCTAAGACGGGCTTAATGATAACGCCCCCACCAATACCGGCAATAGATCCGAATACGGATGCTAGAAATCCTATTAGAAAATATATAATACTAATACCGATTCACTCCTATCCATTTGTGCAGATTCGCTGTTGACTGTTAAGGAGATTGGAATCTCAAAACATTCACAGTATAGTTTATTTTATTTTTATCCTGACTTTAATTTCTGTCGTAATTGATTAATGTTTTTAATGGTAATTGTCTGATTTTTTATTTCAATGACTTTATCATTTCTCCACTCTTTCAATACCTTCCAGACAGACACCCTGGACTTGCCGATATATTTAGATAGAGATGTTTGGGAAAACTCTAACACTTCAGTATTTTCCTTTTCGTATAAGTTCAAGATAAAATATGCTAATTGAATTTCTAACGGTGCATTTAAAATCGAATTTATGTTTGCTAATAAGCGAATTTTCTTTATTAACGATGTTTCGAAATGTTGAGAAACTACCGGATGTTTATTCACTAGAAGTTCATACTCTTCTTTTGAAAAGTAAAATAAAGTTGAATCTACTATTAATTTTGCAGTTGTAAATGAAGCTGTATTATTAATCATTTGTTCACCAACAAGTGACCCAGGAAATACAAAGTCAATAATCCTTTCATAACCATCTTCTCTCAGCACACTAATCTTTACTTTTCCATCTTTTACATAATAAAACCCACTTGTTCTATCGCCTTGTCTGAATAATACGGTACCTTTTTTAAGTTGATAAACCTCCGCATAAGCCAAATACTTAGACCAATCGAACATTCAAGCATCCCCTCTATAGTCACAATTTTGATTGAAATACTCTATTAAATAGTAGCTATCACTTTGAGTTTACTAATATTTTTAATTGTAATCACTTTATTTTCAAGTGAGACTACACTGTCATTCCATTTTTTGAAGAAGTTATGGATCGTAACTCTATTTAAGTTAGTATAATGACTTAACTCTTGTTGGGTGAATGGAATTATATTACTAGCAAACTTTTCGTTTAGGAGTAAAATTGCATGTGCTATTATCTTTTCTGCTGGCAATGAATCATAAAGAAGATTATTCGATAATACTTTTAATTTCTCCGTTAAGTTTTCATAATATAATTCTCTAAACCCATCATCTTTTTTCATAAGTTTATTAATTTTTCCGTATGGAAAAAAATAAACGACACTATCTATCATGGCAGATGCTGTTGAAAAATAAACTCCTCCATCAACCGCTTGTTCTCCAAATAATTTCATTTCAGACACGATGTCAATAATACGCCCTTGTCCCATGTCAGGGTTCACCGATATTTTAATTAATCCCTTTTCTAAATAATAAAACCCTTTTGCGCTATCGGCATCTTCTTCGTAGATAACTTGACCTTTTGCTATAAACATTCGCTCAGCATATGATAGATAATCTTTCCAACAAATGAATGATTCTGTGAGAGTCATGGAAAGCCTCCTGTTTTTAATAGTAAAATTACAAATATCAGCCTTTAGAGTAGTGGAAAAACCATAACTATGTTGAACCTGTTTAAGTCGTTCATCATAATTATGGCATTGGACAGGTTACACTAAGTTAGACAGATTTATTAAGGTCATATAAACTTGATTCAACAAACAGAGGAGAATCAGTTATGACAAAAAGACAAAGAAGAACATTCACAAAAGAATTTAAAGAGCTGTTGGTCCAGCTACATTTAGCAGGTAAACCT
>Ga0079226_10002912_pt1 | contig 13173 bp, 11 predicted proteins | sample Poulit2014_FD_76345 | JGI IMG/M metagenome (GOLD analysis project Ga0079226, IMG submission 76345) | Agricultural soil microbial communities from Georgia to study Nitrogen management - Poultry litter 2014 | ecosystem: Environmental > Terrestrial > Soil > Agricultural land | place: USA: Georgia... | reverse complement strand
GAAAAAGAATATGCAGGTTATCTTGCGGACAACCTGCACATTAGAACGGTGTTATTTTATAAAAGGAGGCTTTTTAACAATTGCTTTGAGCTGCTTGTTTCTTACCGCTATAAATATATCGGTTCCTTCCTTTGCATATTCTGTTTTAAGGTAACCCATGCCAATGGATTTCTTTAATGTGGGTGATTGAGTACCGGAGGTAACTATTCCTATCTCTTCCCCTTGGGCATTTAAAATAGGGTAGTCTTTCCTAGCGATACCTCTATCGATAATTTCAAAACCTATTAATTTTTGAGTCAAACCAGCTTCTTTCTCTTCTTTTAATTTTTCGTGGTTGATAAACGGTTTGGAAAACTTGGTTACCCAGCCTAAACCAGCTTGAAGTGGAGAAGTCGTATCGTCAATATCATTACCGTATAAACAAAAGCCCATTTCAAGACGTAGAGTGTCTCTCGCCCCAAGGCCAATTGGCTTTATACCGTATTCCTCGCCAGCTTTAAAAATAGCATCCCAAATTTCTCTAGCATGTTCACTATCTACATAGATTTCAAATCCTCCCGCACCGGTATATCCCGTAGCAGATATCAACACGTTATCAATCCCAGCGAATGTTCCTTTTACAAAGGTATAATAGCCCATCGATGATAGCTCGATATCTGTTAGTTTGTTTAAAGCGCGTGCTGCCATGGGACCTTGGACGGCAAATAAAGAAGTGCGATCAGAGATATCCTTTATCTCTACGTCAAACTTGTTGTGCTTGTTCACCCATTCCCAATCTTTTTCGATGTTTGCAGCATTGACAACAAGCATGTAGGTTTGCTCATCAAGCTGGTAGGTTAAAAAGTCATCTACTATGCCGCCATTTTCATTTGGAAAATAAGCGTACTGTATTTTTTCAGGGTGAAGTTTACTGACGTCGTTGGAAGAAATTAGCTGAAGTAGGTCTATAGCTTTTTCTCCTTTAAGAATAAACTCTCCCATATGGCTAACGTCGAAAACTCCCACTGATTTACGAACTGTTTCGTGTTCATCATTGATACCTGAATATTGAACTGGCATTTTGAAACCAGCATATTCTACCATTTTCGCACCAAGTTCGGTGTGTAAATCAGTAAGTGGCGTGTGTTTTATCATTTTTTAAAAGCTTAACTTATTTTTGCTAAAAATACGTAATTTTGCGGATATTAACTGAATGATATTTGTCAATTACGTATTCGCAAAATTAGTCTTTAGTTGATTCCATTTACGTGTGGCTACAAATGAGTAGCTCTCTGTCCAGAAAGCCACAGCAAATGCAATTATTTTATTTCAAAAACAACGTCTATTTGAACGGAAATTTTCATGGGATGGATGTCTATATCTAAAGAGTTTTCCTCTAGGCCATCCATATCTGCGCTTGCGCTATATGCTCTCATGGTTTTTGCCGCTACAGGACGGAAAGTTACCGACGATAGATTGGAATTGTCATTAATTGTTAATGCATCTCCGAGTTGGCTATCTGCATTTTGTGCTAAGGTTTGGGCTGTTTTTTTTGCTTTTTGAAAAGCCTCAGCCTTTAACTGTAGCTCTACAGATTCCTTTTCAGAATAATCGTATTCTGCAATAGATGTATTTTGAATTCCTTTGGAATCTACAGCATCTAAAATTTGGTTCAGTTTACTTAAATCGGTCACCTTAATACGGTATTGACGGGACTGAAGGAAGTCAACTTCTTTTTTCTTTTTGTCTGGATTATACTGGTAACTGTATATATTTTGAATAGTTAAGTCGTCTTCTTTGATGCCGGCCTTGCTTGTTGCATCGAAAAGTTGTTTTTCTAGATCTTTTATTTCAACTTTTTTCTTCATGTTTCCACCTAGGTAATATTCTTTGAGAGATACTGATAGGTATATAATATCGGGAGTAACCTCTTTTTCAGCAGTTGCTTTTGTTGCTATTTTCCTAAGCACAGTACTTCCTTCAGTTCCGATCTGAGCCTTTGCGGTTGAAGCGATTGTCAGTAAAAATAGGAAAAGTATCCCTGCGTATTTTACAATAGAATTTTTCATGTTTTTTATGTTTTAGTATATTCTATAGACTGTTTTTATCTTTTTGGGTTTAAAAGTTCAGATAATATTTCTTAGTAACAAAATAGTTCATACCTTTATACAAATAAATTTTAATAAAATAATGCAACAAGGAGTAGTAAAATTCTTCGATGAAACTAAAGGATTTGGTTTCATCATTCCAGAGTCTGGTGGTTCAGAAATTTTTGTTCACGTATCAGGCTTAATTGACAAGATTCGTGAGAACGATACCGTTTCTTTCGAAGTAGAACAAGGACGCAAAGGTCCTAATGCGGTAAATGTGAAGGTAGTATTATAATACATATATAATAATAACCGAGAAATTTATTGTAAAACGAGGTTGTCTATGGGGGCAGCCTCGTTTTTTTATGCGTTAAATTTCTCGCCCTTTTAAAGATTTTATTGTACGTCCTTAAAGGTATTTCTGCATTATATTGTATAAAATAGCAAGCTGATCAGCGCTCAATGCTGGGGACTCGTCTTCTTGAATATAGTGTATTTTAAAAGCCCTGATTGCTGCATTTAAGTCTGAGACATCGTAGCCGATAACTCTTAAAGCTATTTTGGGATCGAAATCTTTAGGCACTGGCGGTAGGTTGTCGTCATACCAATATCCAAAACCGCTGTCTGCTAAGGTTTTCCACGGGAATCTTGAGGGGTCTATTTTTCTTTTTGGTGCATAATCCATATGCCCTATAAAATTCTTTTGTGGAATATTATAGGATGTTTTTAAATAATCCAATAGAGCTAATAAAGCATTTATCTGCTCTTCAGGCCACGGATCTGTTGTTCCGTTGTTATCTAGTTCAATCCCGATAGAGGAGGAGTTTAAATCCGTATCGTTACCCCATTTTCCGGCGCCAGCATGATGTGCCCGGAAGTAATCATTGACCATTTGTACTACTTCACCGTCTCTAGAAATCACATAATGTGAGCTAACTTCGGCCTGTTCATTATGAAACGTTTTAATGGTTTGATCTAGGGAGTTTTGAGCAGTATGGTGAATCATTACATAGTTTGGCTTTCTAACTCCAAAGTTTGGTGAGGCAATCCATTGTTTCTCTCCAACTATTACCTTCTCCAGTTGTTTGCTGGGGGTTTCTGAGTAGGTCTTTGCAAATACCTTAGCTTTTTTATGGTATTTCTTTTCAGTTGTAACGTATTTACCGGTTGAACAACTGGTAATTAGAAAAAATATTAGGGACCATAGGATGCCTGTGTTCTTTTTGTACTTAATGCTCATTTTCTATTCTTTGTTTTTTTGATTAATCACACTGTTTTGGAAGTGTATTTTTATATTATCGTGTTTTTAATATTCTAAAAAAAGATAGGCGATATCCCATCAGAATAACTTTTAAAGTTAAATGTTTTTAGTAATTCCTCTATAGTGAGTTATGTTCAATATCAAAGCTAGATAACCATGCATTCACCTGAGTCTTTAGGAAAGTCAATATCGCAAAAAATAAGATGTGTGACAATGATTTGTTTAAAATATTTCTAGGATATAATTTGATCCAAGAATTAGCTTCCATCCTAAGTTTTATGAAGTCTTGTTTTCTTGCTTTTTCAGGTGAATAGTAATGGAGGTATCTATAGCTAGGTGACTTGGCGGATTGATATCGCTCTGTAGGTTCTAGCGGGCAAAAAATACAGAAAAAAAAGAGGTCCAATCTTTATGATTTAGATGGACCTCTTATTGTGTTTGTTTAATTAGCTTTGATAAGCCTCAATTGGAGGGCATGAACAAATAAGTACTCGATCTCCTTGCGACTCATTAACACGGCTTACTGCTGGCCAAAACTTATTGTCTTTCAAATAGCTTAAAGGATAGGCCGCTTCACTTCTGGTGTAGGGTTTATCCCAATTGTCAGACAGTAAAGCTGTTGCGGTGTGTGGTGCATTCTTAAGGACATTATTTTCCTTGTCTGATTGACCCTCTTCAATTGCTTTAATTTCTTCTCTAATTGAGATCAAAGCATCACAAAATCTATCCAATTCGCTTTTAGACTCAGATTCTGTAGGTTCTACCATAAGCGTTCCCGCAACTGGGAAGGAAACAGTAGGGGCATGGAATCCGTAGTCCATTAATCTTTTCGCAATATCAGCAACTTCAACTCCAGCTGATTTAAAACCTCTACAATCTAGAATCATTTCATGTGCACAATATCCATTGGCACCGGAATATAAGACAGGGTAGTGGTTTTCTAATCTGCTCTTTATATAATTAGCGTTTAGGATAGCCAACCTTGTTGCATTGGTTAACCCTTCTACACCCATCATAGCAATGTATGCATGTGATATCAGTAGAATCGAAGCCGATCCATATGGTGCTGCCGAGACAGCAGTTATGCCTTGATCACCTTCAGTTGGGACCACAATATGGTTTGGTAAAAACGGAACTAAATGTTCTGCAACTCCAATAGGCCCCATACCTGGACCTCCACCTCCGTGTGGAATAGAGAATGTTTTATGTAGGTTTAGGTGGCAAACATCTGCGCCGATAAATCCAGGGCTTGTTAATCCAACCTGTGCATTCATGTTCGCACCATCCATATATACTTGACCTCCATTTTCGTGGATGATATTACATATTTCAACAATTGGCTCTTCAAATACACCGTGTGTTGAAGGATAGGTAACCATGAACGAGTTTAGATTCTCTGCGTGTTGTTCTGCTTTTTCCTTTAAGTCACTAACATCAATATTTCCTCTTTCATCGCACTTGACTACAACGACCTTTAATCCGGCCATAGCTGCGGAAGCTGGGTTTGTACCGTGTGCTGAAGCTGGAATCAAGCAAACGTTTCTGTGCCCTTCACCTTTGCTTTCGTGGTATGCACAAATGGCTTTGAGTCCTGCGTATTCACCCTGAGCTCCTGAGTTAGGTTGGAAGCTCATTTTGGCAAATCCTGTTATCTCACAGAGCCAATCGTTCAATTCTTGAATGAGCTCCATGTATCCCTCAGTTTGGAATTTTGGTGCAAATGGGTGAACATTAGACCAGTTATTCCAAGTTAAAGGAATCATTTCAGCTGTAGCATTGAGCTTCATGGTGCACGATCCTAGAGGGATCATGGAATGGCAAAGTGATAAATCTTTTCCTTCTAAGGACTTGATGTATCTAAGCATTTCATGCTCAGAATGGTAGCTGTTGAAAATAGGGTGCGTTAAATATTCGCTTTTTCGTTCAAGCGAAGTAGGTATAACTGAGCTCTTAGCTGTCTCTTGAAGGTCTTGCTTGTTCAGCTCTGCACCTTTTGCCTTTGCAAATACTTCTAATAATTCAATGACATCATTGAATTCAGTTTTCTCATCTAAAGAAATCCCTATGGCATTTGCTTTATAATGGAAGTTTACTTTTTGCGCTTCGGCAATTGTTTTTATAGCGTCTAGCTCTTTTTCTGTAACCTCGATGTTTAAGGTGTCAAAATAACTTTCGTTGGATTGCGTATATCCTAGGGATTTTAATCCTGCATCTAAAAGTTGAGTTAGCTCATGGATTCTAGAAGCAATTTTCTTCAAACCTTTAGGGCCGTGGTATACTGCATAGAAAGAGGCTATGATTGCTAACAAAGCCTGTGCTGTACAGATGTTTGAAGTCGCTCTGTCTCTTCGTATATGTTGCTCGCGAGTTTGAAGCGCCATACGAAGTGCGTAGTTTCCTTCGGCATCAGAGGTGACACCAATGATTCTTCCTGGAATATTTCTTTTGTACTGCTCTTTGGTTGCGAAGTATCCAGCGTGTGGACCACCAAAGCCCATAGGTACACCAAATCTTTGTGAAGTTCCTACCACGACATCTGCCCCCCAATTTCCTGGTGCTTCAAGTAATGTAAGGCTTAACAAATCGGCGGCTACACCTATAGATACCGAATTATCTTTACAAGCAGATGCAAGCGCTTGGTAATCTACTATTTTGCCGTCGGCAGCAGGATATTGTAAAAATATTCCGAAAACATCTTCCGATATTGAATCTTTTGTGATAGCATCTATTTTGACATCGATTTCAAAAGATTCCGCTCGGTTTTTAATAACCTCTAAAGTTTGAGGGTAAATATTTTCATCTACCAAAAAGGTATGCGCCTTTTTGTTTTTGCGGGTATTGTATAACATGTACATCGCTTCTGCAGCAGCTGTTGCCTCATCTAATAGTGAAGCATTTGCAATTTCCATCCCGGTTAAATCAGAAACGGCGGTTTGAAAGTTTAGCAGCGCTTGAAGCCTGCCCTGGGAAATCTCAGCTTGATACGGAGTGTACTGCGTGTACCACCCTGGATTTTCTAGAACATTTCTTAAAATCACGCCTGGCAAAACAACATCATTGTAACCTTGACCAATGTAAGATTTGAAAACTTTGTTTTTTTGCGCCTTTTCGTGAATCTTTTTAAGATACTCTTGTTCACTTAAAGCTGCCGGAATGTTTAATGTTTTGTGATGCCTAATATTTTCAGGAATCGTTAAGTCGATAAGTTGATCAATATCATTTAGTTTTAGCTCCTTGAGTAAAGCTTGTAAGTCCTCTTTAGTAGATCCATTGTGGCGATCTTCGAACTTTTCTTTGTAATGTATATGATTCATATTTTTTATTTAATCAATAAAGCATTTTAATACTTTGAAATAGTCTAAAAAATGATTGTATGAAAATCACCGCAAAGATACGAAATGTATAGACTATAAAAGAATCAAAACTTACACCAATATTTCAGTTAGGTAGATACTATATTTTTAGTTTCACTTTAATAAATTCGAAAATAATTCTATATTTACAGGGGTTAACCATATAAAATTTTGTGTTATGGCCGTAATGGTGAAAAATGAGATGTCTAAGCTAAAACAAGTAATAGTAGGGATTGCAGACTTCAATGGACCTATTCCAAAAGTTGAGGAGGCATACGATCCTCAGTCCCTTCGACATGTGATAAAAGGTACCTATCCAAGTGAAAAAGAATTGGTGCAACAATTGGAAGGTTTATGTGATGTTCTTAGAATACACGGGGTTGAGGTTTTTAGACCACAACTCATGCGAGGCGTTAACCAAATATTTACGCGCGATGTTGGGTTTGTCATATCCAATCGGTTTTTTAAATCGAATATTTTGCCCGATAGAGAAGAAGAATGGCTGGCTATAAAGCCGCTTATAGACAGTCTGGATATTCAAGTACACGTTTTGCCTGAGGAAGTTCACGTTGAAGGAGGCGATGTAATTCTTTATGACGATTTCCTATTTGTGGGAACGTACTATGGAGCGGATTACGCCACTTATAAAACTGCAAGAACTAACCCTCTGGCAGTAGCATGTTTAAAGGAGCAATTTCCTAATAAAACGGTTGTGGGGATAGATTTATTGAAGTCTGATGTAGACCCTAGCGCTGGTGCTCTACACTTAGACTGCTGTTTTCAACCTGTTGGGCAAGATAGTGCCATAGTGTGTTTTGATGTATTTCGAGACAAAAAAGATGTTGAGTTTATTAAGCAGCGGTTCTCCGACGACAATCTTTATGTTTTACAGAAAGAAGAGATGTCTCAACTACAAACCAATGTGGTTTCTATTGATGCAAATACGTTGATATCTGATTTAAGATTCAAAGGGTTAAACGATTGGCTGAGGTCTAAAAATATTACCGTAGTCGAGCTGGATTATTCGGCAGTAGGAAAATTAGGAGGGTTGTTTAGATGCTCGACTTTACCTTTAATACGAGAATGAGAAAAAAACAGACTACCGATACTATTCTGCTGGTTCGGCCTAAAGAGTTTAGGTTAAATGAACAGACTAGCACAAGCAATTATTTTCAAAAAGAAAGTAGCTTAAATGATCTACAGATAGCAAGAAATGCCCAAATAGAGTTCGATAACTTTGTTGAGATGCTTCGGGAGAATGGCGTTAATGCTTTGGTTTTACAAGATGAAGGGGCTTATAATACTCCTGATAGTATTTTTCCTAATAACTGCGTGTCTTTTCATCAGGATGTAGGGGTTATTTACCCCATGCTTGCGGTAAATCGTAGGAGAGAAAGAAAGTTGGATTATTTTCGCTTTCTGGCAGAATATAATATCCACTTTAAAAATCAAGTGGACTACAGTTATTTCGAAGTTAAGGGCCTATTTTTAGAAGGGACGGGCTGTTTAATTTTGGATCGTATAAATAAGGTCGCTTATTGCTCTTTATCACCTCGTGCTGATCGGGAAGTAGTAGAGCTTTTCGCAAAAGACCTCGGCTATTCTTTTGTTTTATTTCGAGCGACGCAGACCGTTGATGGGGAGTTTAAAGCAATCTATCACACTAATGTGATGATGAGTGTAGGTCAAGGTTTTGCGGTTGTTTGCATGGATTCTATCAGAAATTCTGAGGAAAAGATACTGCTTGAGGAGACTCTTCTGCAATATAATACTGAAGTAATTGCTATTTCTGAGGAGCAGATGAATCGTTTCTGTGGTAATATCTTGCAAGTCCATAACAGCAAGGGAGAGCCGCTTATAGCGATGAGTACGCAAGCCTTTAAGGCTTTCACGAAAGAACAAGTTGAACGGCTTAACCAATATGGGAAATTAATCCACAGCCCGTTGGATGGTATAGAAAGATCTGGCGGTGGAAGCGCAAGATGTATGATGGCAGAGGTATTCCATGCCGCCGATTAAACTGAACGTTTTATTTTGCGGATAAGATTGCGCTCTAGTTTTATGGTGCCTTGTTGTTCCATGCTTTTTAGGAGCCTAGAAATGACCTCGCGCGAAGTATTCAGATCGTTAGCAATTTCTTGATGCGTTATGGTTATGTCGGAATTGCCTGTGGTGTTTACTCTGTTATCAAGGTAGTACTCTAAACGCTCATCAAGCTTTTTAAAAGCAACATGATCGATAACTTCTAAGAGCTCTTCAAAACGGGAGCGATAACTCTCCAATACAAAATAATACCAGGATTTGTACTTCCTCGCCCAAATATCCAATTTTTCATTTGGAATTAATAGGGCGGTAGATTTGCTGGTTGTTTTAGCGAGTACTTCGCTTTTAACATTTTTACTAGCGCAAACCAGGGATAAGGCACAAGCCTCACCTGGGAGTAATTCGTACATTAAAAACTCCTTGCTATCTTCATTTTCTCGGTAAATCTTGAGGCCTCCTTCTACTAATAAGAGCGTGGCTTTAAAATATTGCCCTGGAGATAGAATGGTTGTTTGTGCATTAAACTTTTTTAAGGAACTACTTTCGAGGATTTCCTGCTGTAATTCAGGCTCAAAAAAGGGGTAATGTCGGTTTAAAAGCTGCGTGATTTGATGTTCTTCGTCCAACATTGTTTTGGTTTTACTTTCAGCGGTTTTGAAATGTATAACGTGGTTTTATCTATTGGTATTATTTTACCATTGGGGGTAGTTGGAAAAGCACCTCCAATGGTAAAATTGATTTACTGAGATAATATGTCCACTATTTTTGTTAAGTGGGTGTTTATTTTGTCAATATGTTTAATGGATTTTTCAAAAGGAGAATAGGCTACATCACCCCCTCTAACACCGACCATTTCCCCTCTTCTTCCTTCAATTAATCCTTCTACGGCAGAAACCCCTAACCTACTAGCCAAGACGCGGTCCATACACGAAGGCTTGCCTCCTCTTTGGATGTGACCAAGAATGGATACTCTTACGTCGTAGTGTGGGAACTTTGCTTTAATTTTTTCTGCTACTACTAATCCACCATCTTTATCCCCTTCTGCAACCATTATTATTCGTGAAGACTTGTTTTTTCTAGTCTGATCTAGTCTTTTCATTATGGCGTCGTAGTCGACTTCAATTTCTGGAATTAAAACCGCTTCTGCACCGATGCTTATACCAGAACGCAGAGCTATTAAACCAGAGTCTCGACCCATGACTTCTACAACAAATACCCTGTCGTGACTTTCTGCGGTATCTCTAATTTTATCTACTGCATCCATCACCGTGTTAATGGCTGTATCGTATCCGATGGTATAGTCTGTTCCTGATAGGTCGTTGTCGATTGTTCCTGGAAGACCGATTATAGGAAAATCGAACTCTTTTCCAAAAACCGATGCACCCGTAAAAGTTCCGTCTCCACCAATGACAATTAAGCCATCGATACCCAGCTTTTGAATATTTTCATAGGCTTTTACTCGCCCTTCTTTAGTTTTAAATTCAGAGCTTCTGACAGTTTTTAAAATGGTGCCGCCTCGTTGGATGATGTTCGCTACCGATTTGGCATTCATTTCCACTATACTTCCTGAGACTAAGCCATCGTATCCACGTTGAACTCCATATACTTCAACGTTATTGTATATGGCAGTTCTAACAACGGCACGAATGGCTGCATTCATTCCGGGGGCATCGCCTCCGGAAGTCAGTACAGCTATTTTTTTTATTGTAGACATATAGAATGCTTTTTTATTAAAAAATTTCTTGTCAACTATTAGTTTTGTGCTTTGAAGGTTTCAATTCCCTTTTTCAAGTAGTTCGCATAGCTAACAGGATCGTAGTCAGCACCACTAGGTGGAATTAAAAGATTCCCGTCTCCATCTAATATTGCGTATAAAGGTTGAGAGTTACTCTCGAAACGATCCGCCTGTAGGTCACTCCACTTTTTACCAAGGGTATTAATGGTTTTGCCGCTAAACTCTGAAACATACACTTCACTTTCATCAAGTTTTGTTCGGTCATCGACAAAAAGCTCAATCATGACAAACTCACCTCTTAGCAGTTCGGCAACATTGGGATCAGTCCAAACATTGGCTTCCATTTTCCTGCAGTTTACACAGCCCCAGCCAGTAAAGTCTAAAAGAACAGGTTTGTTGGCAGCTTTCGCAGCCGCTAAGCCTTCTTCAAAATCGTAATAAGGATCGAAACCTTTTGGTGTTCCTCTCTCGTGGAATATTTCGTAATACTTTCTTGTGCTGCTTGAGCCTGCTTCAATACTTCCATCGCCCGACATCGGTACGCCCGATACCTGGATGCTGGATAAGTCAAAGTCTTGCGTGGCCGAAGGAGGTAAGAATGCTGAAATTGATTTCAGAGGTGCACCCCACATGCCTGGGACCATATAGATAACAAAAGAGAATGTTATTATTGAAAGAATAGTTCTTGGCACCGATAGGAACTTCACTTCGCTGTCGTTTGCAAATTTTATTACTCCAATTAAATACAGACCCATCAGCGTAAATATGGCTATCCAGATCGCTAAGAAGACTTCTCTATCTAGCCAGTTCCAGTGGTAAGCTAGGTCTACGATGGATAAGAACTTTAATGCCAATGCTAACTCTAAAAATCCTAAGACTACTTTAACGCTGTTAAGCCACCCGCCTGATTTAGGCATAGACTGTAGCATGGATGGGAACATAGCAAATAGAACGAAAGGTAGGGCCAGGGCTATTGCAAAACCGAGCATCCCTATAGCTGGGCCTAATCTTTCGCCTTTAGTAGCTGCTTCTACTAGCAAGGTTCCAATAATAGGACCTGTACATGAGAATGAAACTAATGCCAAGGAGAAAGCCATAAAGAATAAGCCTACAAATCCTCCTTTGTCGGATTTGGCATCTATTTTATTTACAAATGAACTCGGTAAGGTTAATTCAAATGCTCCAAGGAATGATGCAGCAAAGAATACAAGCATAAGGAAAAACAGGAAGTTAAACACCCCATTAGTACTAAGCTGATTCAATGCATCGGATCCAAAGGCAATGGTAATTAGCATACCTAAGGCCACGTAAATAACTATAATGAATAGTCCATAGAGCAATGCTTGCGATACCGCTTTGGCTTTACTGCCCGATTGTTTTGTAAAAAAACTAACCGTCAATGGTACCATAGGGAATATACACGGCATCACAAATGCTGCGAATCCACCTAATATTCCGGCTATAAATATAGTCCACAAGGAAGCGCTTTCTTCGCTATCGTCCGCTGCCTCTAGCAAAGCATCTTCATTTGTGTTTTGATTTTCAGAAATTACTTCTTCACCATCACCAAACTCCAAATCGTCTGGTATTTCTATTAATTCACCCTCTTGTTCTTGGACGTCGACTCCTTCTGTGAACTCTAGATCATCAAAGTCAATGAGTGTATCCTCTTGCGCCCCTGCGGTTGAAAAACTAAATAATCCAATAAAGAGTAGGATTAAATAAGATTTAAATAACTGTTTCATGTGCTTGTGTTAATTTAGGCATAAAAATAAAAAAAAGGCAGGATTTCCCTGCCTCTGGTATGAAATAAACTACCTTTCTCACTGAATTTTTACAGCAAAAGTATGTTCATCCGGTGGTAAGCACTGATCTGCGTCACAAGCTTGCCACTCAACTGTACCTTTTACCACTGTCTCACCTTTTTTATTAAGCTTGACTTTTTGCTGGAAAACTACTTGCTTTGCGAAGTATGCAACATCCATATCGAAAACCTCTTCGTATTTACTTTGAGCTTTCGGTTCTGCGATGTCTCCAACTAAATTGTAATCTTTTGATTTTTCAAATGTAAATGAAGTTGCTATTGGACCACCTTCTTCTATTTTTGTAGAATAGATGTGCCAACCGTTGTCTATTGTTCCTTTAATAAAAACAACTGCTTCGTTTTCTTTGTTGTCTAGTTTTTTAACCGCAACACTCCACTTTACTGGATTGAAAATTTGTGCTTGTGTGCCAAAGGCAAAAAGCATCATGAATACTAATATTGCATTAATCTTTTTCATAAAACATTTTTTTCAAGTTCAACCTATAATTTTCGACGTTTTTATAGGGGAAAGGTTTAATCTTTACCTACACAAAAGTACTACTCTTTACATTTACAAGCAAATGTTGGTTTTTAAAAAATGTAACGAAAGCCTTGAGGTTGTAGACGTAAGGTTTTGTTTTCTAGCTTTAACGACGCTAAACCATCGATTCCTACAGGTTGTAATGCTGCTGTAACTTTGCTGTTATTTATGATATAGGGCCTTTTTTCATGGATTTGAAACAATCTTTTGTTGTATTGCTGCAGTATTATGTCGTGTTTATTGTCTATCAATAGCTGAATTGAAGAAGATAGTTCTTGACAAAGCTCCGAATACAGTTTTTCATTATCGAATGGCTCTTGCTTATTTAAGGCCTTTCTTAAGGAAGTAGCATTGGGCAATTCTTCGG
>Ga0079226_10002910_pt1 | contig 13183 bp, 10 predicted proteins | sample Poulit2014_FD_76345 | JGI IMG/M metagenome (GOLD analysis project Ga0079226, IMG submission 76345) | Agricultural soil microbial communities from Georgia to study Nitrogen management - Poultry litter 2014 | ecosystem: Environmental > Terrestrial > Soil > Agricultural land | place: USA: Georgia... | reverse complement strand
TAAGAAAACACAAAAAGCACCGACATTTCTGCCAGTGCTTTAAAGGTGTTTTTAGCATTGTATCAAAATTTGCATCAAAAGCACATGCAAACCCTTGATACGACATCATTTCTATTAACGCTTCGAGAACTGTCCTGCACGACGAGCTGAACGTAAACCGTATTTCTTACGTTCTTTCATTTCAGCAAAAAAGCGTTTATAACAAATAATAAAAGAACATGAAGCAATGGACTCTGGAGGGTATTCCTACCCTCTTTTTTATATATACTTATACCTGTATATATAGCTTTTGGATTCAAAATGGATTCATTTTAGTGAATCCAAGCATTACTTTTCCATTGATTTCATCCAATCCTCTAACCATTTCCATTTTTCAGAAGAAAGGTCTAGAGCTTTATTGGCTTCTTCTTTTTTATTTCTCATCATTTCCTTGCGTGCATATCTTTCCTCTTGCTCTAATACTTCCAAATCCTTATCCGAAATAAAATGGTTATCAACATTATCTGGATCATCAAAATTTGGTGCCGCATCCGTTTCTTTGCTCTCGTGATACCTGGCGTTCTCTTCTTCCCACCGTTCCCACTCTAACCATTCTTGCCATACCTTTTCTCGTCTTTTTTTATTTAATTCTTCACGTGTATGAATTTGAATAATCTTTCCTTTGTTCATTGATATCCACCTCATTTTGTAGGCGCTGTTTAACTTAAGTATATGTTATGATTATAAAACTCTACATTTTGGTGCAAATTGATATGTTATTTAACTATTTGCACCACTGAAGAGAGCCCGTTATTTTTTAAAGCTACTCCCTTTCATTCAAATACTTTTTTCAAACCTTCAAAACTTAATATATCTCCTGAAATCTTTTCTTGTTCAAACGATTTTAACTGTCTTCTATACTTAGAAAGTCTAGGCATATGTGAATCTAAATCAGATGATTTTAATACATATTGCCACTCTTTCATATCTCGTATTAAAAACCTATATATAGCAAGATGTTCTGCTTCGTTTTGACCATCAAAACCAGCAAGAGTTATTTTATGCTTAGATATCTTTTGTTTTTCATCTTCTGATAACTTTTCATGACTTATAATAGCCCTATCGTACATATAAAGAATGTCACGGACTTCTCTAACTATTTCTTCTGGAATACTATAATTTAAATTATATAAAACCTTATCATATAAACCTTCATAACCCTCATGTAATATAGTTATAAAATTATCATAATCATTCGCATCATAATGACCAGTATCATTATTCTTATCTAACTTTTTTAATATTAAATACTGGTTAATTAATATTTGTCTTTCTGTAGGACTTAACTTCATTTTTCATCCCCCGTATTCTTCAATTTCCGTTTCCCCACTAAAATTACTTCATATTCTGATGTGATTTTCAATATAGACACCTATAAAGCAATCTCGCCATTTAGTTGAAGAGAAAAGTTAACTTGTATACACCAAAAATTTCTAAAGAATAAACCTTGTTTATATGAGGTTTAAATTACATTTCCATATTGATTCTTCACTTTGTATGATAATTCTAGAGGTAATGAAGAAAGGAAATTAGTAATTTTATCTGATTCATATATTTTAAGTAAGTGAACAATTTCATTGATTATTTCAATCTCTTTTGTTTCTCTATTCCAAACAATAGTACTCTCTCCAAAAAGTTCTTCTTCTATTAAAATTACCCTTTGAGAAGAATCATAATAATACCTTAATAATACATCATGTAAGCTATTCCCAATCATTTCTGAGAAAGTTAATTCTCCAACAGTCATTTGATTCCTTTTAAAAAATTTGATTGTTTTATAATCCTTTAGGAATATATTATCAGCTAATTCAGATGGTTGAACCCCAGATGTAAGCATTAATTTGACAAGTGTATTTAACTTTTCTTCAATAAACTTTCTTTTTTCAATCACTCTATATCATCCTCCTTATCTCTTCTATGATAACTTCTAAATATTTCTGAGATGTTAATAACTGTTCAGGTTCTCTATTCTTAACAGGACCAAACCTTTTCGTAAGGCGTGTATTTATATACCATACAAGGATACCATCATTAGTTGTTGTAGGAGTTAAGCTGAAAATAAGCTTTTTGAATTTGCAATACAATGTATTCGCTTTAGGATCTATGCCTTTTTCATCTAATAAAGCGTTGGCTGCCTCATTAGCATTATTATATAAGAATTCCCTAGACTTCTTTCTAAGAGCCTCAGGCCTTTTAGACATTAATATTTCATCTAATTGTCCTTTCTTCTTATGAGTTTCTCTTTTCCTTAGAGTATCGGCAGTAGCAGCTACCTCATCCTCCGATAAAATACCTGACTGTCTTAAAGCATCAATTTTTTCATTTACTTTTTTATCAACTTCTGCTCTTGCACTTGAGAAGAGCTCGTTAAAGTCAATATCCTCTAAAAAGGAATCCTCATTACTAATATAATATTCGCCTTTCTCAATTGTAGCATATTCTATTTCTCTCTTGACGTATTCTTTATCAGAAATGGTATATTCCTTTACCGGGATTTTTTTACTCTTTTCAACCTCATTTGAAAAGTAATCCCACATCGTATCTAATCCAATTTCTTGATGATAAATTACAACTGCATTGTTGTCTATTGCGAAATCATTAATTTCATCTTCAGGAATTGCTCTTAAAACCCTCCCTACAACCTGTGCAAAAGCGTTTAAACTTCTGTATGGTCTAAATAAAGCAAGTATAGTTAAATATTTATGATCGTAGCCTTCCTTTAACATATTAACGGATACTACTACTTCACATTCATTGTTTTCAATCTTTAAAAAAGCATTATCTAATTCTTCAGATTCCATACCACTGTGAACTATAACTACTTTTTCCCCTCTTATTTCATACCAATTAGAAATATCTTTAGCATGATTTATACTACAAGCTACTGCAAGTATCTTATGGGGTACGCTGGGTGAATAGTGTTTGATATCATGTAATTGATTTATGCTTTCATCAATTACATCAAAGGAACATTCTTTTGACAAAGCAACTGATTTTTCTAACCACTCTTTTTCTTTTAGTTCCAATACCTCTTCTTTCGTTAATCGATTATCATGACCTGGTATTGTAAAAAACAAGTTTGGGTTAGTTATCGTTTTTTTTCTTAGCCACTTCACATATTTTAAAGCCATTACTTCTGCTAAAGGAGTATTATGTATTTCTGCTCCAGGTAATTCCTTCTTATCTCCTCTAAATGGTGTCCCAGTTAAATGAAGCTTTTTTGCATTATTAAAATAGTGTAAAGCATCTTTCCACGTGTTAGCAACAGAGTGATGTGCCTCATCGACAATAATTAAATCAAAAAAGTCACTCGGCACTCTATTTAGTAATGAGTTCTCACTTTCTTTATACAGTTTATGTACATTCGCAATTACAAAATCACATTTTTCCAAACTTGAATCCAGCATATCTGATTGATATTCCTCTACTACTGGCATATCTATAGGGTCAAAAATCACATCAAGATTTAACCAAAAGTTTTCTTCCATTGGGTGAAGAGTATTAATTACACTCTGTTTTGTTACTAAGCCAGGTGTAATAACTAGGACTCTCTTTCTAGCAACACCATAGGGAGCAATTGCAATAAGCCCACTTTTTCCTGTTCCCGTAGGTAAAACAACCAATGCCTCTCCTGACTGGTTATCCTCGAAATATTCCCTGATTTTTATATAGGCTTCAATCTGCGGATCTCTTAATTTACTATTATTTTCTATGTTAGGTAATGTATCAAAAAAATAACTCAATTAATTATCCCCTCTTCTAATAAATTTGATTTAAGTATAAAAAACAAAAGGTGTTTCGATGAAAAATCCATTAATTAAACTATTAAACTCTATATTCCTGCAATTTAAATTCTATTTTTGCAGCAAAGTTTTTTAACAATTTGGCCTAATTCGGGCACAGTGTTTCCTCAACAACTGCGCCTATTTGCTGAATACCATAAATTTGACCTTATTGAGGCGATAAAGGAACTTAATGAATACAAAAGTAATTAAGTAATTTAATTGATTTTATTACGTCTGGATATCAAAAGGTACCAAATAGTTATTTGCAATACGATCAGAACGAAGATTTGAGCCGTCTAATAGACGATTACACTCCACTTCCAGCATTTCAACATCCAGTTGTGAGTCACAAAGGGAGGATAAAAGCAAACGTGCATCTGAAACCAAAGACATAAGTTTCTCATACGTGAGTGCATGGGATGCTCCTGCTACAGCAGCAGGAGTAGCCATATTCTTAGGATGCACACTAACCCTTACACATTCGTATTCCGGATATTCATTTCCAAACCACTCAGCGGCTACCAGAAGTTGACCATGTTGTCCCTTTGTAAATGCATTTTTTTCCTTTTTTCTACTCTTTGCTTCTATAACAAACCCTACCTGGTCCGGTAACAGCCAAAGCACATCAGGACCCTCACCATCCTCATCGTGACGTTCAGAACCAAGTCCTATCATAACAGCCAAATCGCAAAGTGCTTGTTCAAATCTATTCGCTGTTGCATCCTGATGCAGATGCGCCACAACTTCATCGAATGATTGTAAATATCCTTGCCGAAGACGATAGTCGCCTATTTTTTGAGTAATCGCTTTTGCTTGTGATCCTGGTTTATGTAATGGACGATATGGTGGAAGGATTTTTGGTCTAATTAAGTTTCTGTTGTTGCCAAAAGCTTGACGTTGTAAATCCAAAGCTCTATCAATATTACCCCATCTATCTGCTATACGAGCTGATAATTGTTGAAACCATCCAATCATTTGTGTATCAAGGGCCAGTTTATCATCATTTACTGTTTTTTCTAACTTGGCGATTGCTTGTTCATAATAACCGTCATTCCATAAATTTACTGCCTTCCTTTCCATCTTGGCTTGATTAAGGTGAGAATCATTAAAATCATCTCCATCTATCAATTCAGCTAGAGTTTCAGCGTGATATTCAGTCCAATCTTTATCACGGTCAATACTTCTTTGAACGGTTAGGGCTAAATCTTTTAGGCTTTCTATTTCCTTACTAACTTCTATACCCATATCTAATTGTGCCCTAGTTGCACTAGTAAGGAATTGAAAGTTTGCATCTTTTGAAACCCAGGACGAAATATCTTTCCCCACTAGCAAAATCACGCAATGATCACCTGCTCCACGCGCTCCCCTACCTATTCCTTGCTCAATTCTTTGTGCTATCATACGTGTGATACTTGTCCCTCCGTATAATGTACTTGCTCTAAAAAGCTCATAATCAGACGTTCCTGATGGTAAACCATTCATAAGGAGTATTCGACAAGAATCACCTGGCAAATCAATTCCATCATAGCGATTTGAAAATACAACTGGGCCCCTAATTTCTTCTTTTTGCAATAGAGTGACCAATCTTTCAACCTCTTTTGATCCCTTTGCAACAATAGCCGCTTCTGACCAAGCCTCTGCGGCTGTATCTGAAGAAACAAGAACAACCGATCCTACACTCTTTTTATCTGTTGCCCATTGAATTATCCTTTTACCATGTTCCTGTTCATAATCAAATGACATTAATTCAGGTATAAGAATCATTCTTTCACTGATACCTGCCAAAGAACGAGATTGAAGAGCACTTTTAATAGAATCAGGATTTGCACCAAAAGTTCGAATAATTTCACTATCATCGGCTATGGTTGCTGACATATAAATTTTTCTAGGTGCTTCATCAAATGTTGGAAATGCATTTATTAAAGGCAAAATGGGTGTAATTGTAAAACCATCTTTGCTCACAAGTGCGTGGCAAAGATGAAGTTGATCTCTCAATAATGGCCAAATCAAACCATACTTATCCGAATCAGACTTTAATTGCTCTCTAACCACATCTAATTGTTCATGCCAAGCCCAGTAGGGCACTTCCAGGATTGAATAATCAGAACCTGATACTATATCTTCCAATGTCCCGAGTTTATCAATATCCTTAAAGGATTTTCGAAATAAGTCAACTAACTCTAAATAACGTGAATAATTATCCTTAGTTTTCACTTTAAGAGTAAACGAATCACGTACTACCGAAAAAGCTGCATGTGCATCATCAAGAATAACTGCTGCTGCCTTCTGAGGATTTGCTTCACCCCGAAGACCAAATTTACTTCTTCCATTAAAAAGCGCCTTATATGTTCCGACCATAATAGCTTTTCCATTAGTAAAATCTTCGTCAAGTGGTTTACCTGTTACGTATGGTACAGCAGGGATTCCTAATTTATCCGCGTTTTCAAGTGTCTGCTGAACCAGTTGTCTGGTAGGCGCTAAATAGAGAACTGGTTCACCAAGTTCATTTAGGGTGGATTGTGCCATTAGTAAACCCACTAAAGTCTTCCCACCTCCAGTGTGTAATTTAAGAACAATATCTTGATCATTTCTACGTTCAAACCATTTTTGAAGAATTTCGGTTTGACTAGTATATAAATCATTAATACCTTCTGGTTTTGGCAACCTTCTAAATATCTCTGTTGGTTTAATTGATTTCGGTTTTATTTTTTTTGATTTAAGTTTTTTAAAATCCACCATAATATTCACTTCTCCATGTTTAATTTTTTACATAATATATTATTTATTCATCTGGCCAGTGGACACTTTTCTGATCCCATTCGTAATACTGTCCACCTCTACTTGAATAAACATGATTAAGGCTGGTTGGGACACAATTCCGTATAAAAGCAAAGCCTATGACACTACAAATGATGCAGGGATGCACTGGTGGATCTATTGAAAGAGTTGTGATTTCTATGGAAACTGATAGAGGCTGCATATATATTTCTATTGTAACATAGTGATTCCTTTCCTTGATGCGTTTAGCTAATTAAGATAGCGTACTTTAAAACCTCGCAAACAAATTGACACAGGGAATATTAAAAACAAATACAGCTGAAATAACAATAAAATTAGGCTGCTATTTTCCTGTTATACTATCTAGTAAATAAAGGATCAATCCTTGTTGTATCAATAGAATAAGGAGTGCCAATACCTCTGTTATTTGCACTCCCTATCAATATGTTATTTTGTCTTTTTTAGCACCATAACTACCTTTAAAGCAATACTGAGACTTATTCTATCATCAAATTTCAAAAGCGGTATAACCGCCTTCATCATTTAAATCATCTATTTGTATCACTCTATCTGAAAATCTTCGAGGAGTTGCTATTCTCTCTCCCATTACCAAAGACAAAACAGAAAACTCTTTTTCCTTTTTAACCTGGTTGAATTCGTTTAAAAATGATTCATTTAATCCATCTTCTCCATCTGTCACAAACACAATATCACTTTGTTTAAAACGACTTTCATTTATAATCTCTATTGATTTGTATAGTGGTAATTCGAAGTTTGTTCCGCCACCTAGAAAGTTTTCGCTTAATTGAATCATTTCGGATGAACTGATATTACCTTTTACAAATCGATACACTTGTGTTTTTGTTGAAAAAGGAATGTAACAAAAATCACGTTTTTGCCTTTTTGCAATGCTCATCAAGGCTAGTGCAAATCCTTTTGATTGATAATCTAATTTGTGCATACTCCCTGATTGATCAAGACAAAGTATAATTGGACCTTTGCCTAAGGACTCCTTTCCTTTTGTATCATATTGCATGGTCTGCCCTTCTACAAAGCGTCTTAAAAATTCCAACTTTGTACTTTCATTTTTATATAAGGATAATTCTGATGGAAGTAACTTTTCAATGTCATTTCCTAAACCAACACCACTCCGCTCTATGGAATTTTGGTAAATTGATTTCTGTTTTTGCCTTGCTATCTGCTTAAATCTTCCTGCCCATTCCGCAATTGTTTGAAGATGTTTATTACATGATATTTTCTCTGCTAATCGAATTTGCTCCCTTAAAGGCACCTTCTGTAGTTCGGCTTCACCACTACCTGCTTTTGTTCCACCTAATAGCGACTTGACACCATCTTTAGTTTGCTGGGTTTCTTTCATCGCCTGAGAAATCATATTAGAAAAATGCTGCCTATCATTTTGAAGTTCTTTGCTAATATGATTGTGCAGGTTTTCCATAGCTTGCTGTAAGGCTTTTTGAAGCTGTTCATTCACTTGTCCTGCCCCATCTTGTTGCTCTTGTTTTTTTTGTTGTTGCTGCATATGCTCAATATCACGTAAACTTTGATCTAATTTGTTGTTATCTTGTCGCTGTTCTTCTAACCATTCTTTTGTTTTTTCTCCAAAACGAACTGTACCAATTGCTGATGAAAGTTCATCTAACTTTGTGTACTCGCGGTACCTCTCTATATCTTCATCCGTAAGAATTTTCTCCATAAAGGAATGATTTGTTTTGAGTTCATCTTTTATATGCTTTCCGTCATGTAATTGAGGCGACATTTTATATAATGCTCCCCAAATATCTCCTAATAAAGGCTCGAATGTCGGAAAAGGTTTTTCAAAATTATTCAAGTCTTGTAATGACCGAGACATGTTATACACTTTATTAAATCTTCTTCTGTCGAAGTTGTCGGAATTAATGACGGATTGATTTCTATACTGTTTGTAAAAGCTCATTTTATACACACCCCTGAAAGGAAAAGGAATGTTAGAGCATTTTATCCCCTCCAACATCCCTTCCTTCATTATTTTATGGTATATCGACTGGTTCCAAAATTAAATCGGTAATTTCCTTTTGTAGATTTTTAAGTTTTTCTTCGGCTTCAACAATCTCTGTTCTACCTGGATGTTTCATTTTTAAATCACTTAATTCCCTCAACATTTCTTTCATTTTTTTATTTACTTCGAGCACATTCTCAGTTGAAGGGCTATTTTGGGTAATTTTTAGAAATCCCTTCGTATCCTCTTCAATCATTTTAATGGTTTTTGAAACGATATCTAATGCGTGGTTATTTACTATTTCAGATACGAGTGATTTTTGTTCAACATTTTCCCATAGCGTATGTTCAAGCATAAGTATGTCTTGTATTTTGACATCTTGTCTCTGTTCCATTAATGCTTTTGCCTGAAGAATAGTCAGAGATTGCTTGAATCGTCTATCAGAAGGGCGTATGCCTTCATCTTTTAAATCAACACGAATTGCTGAGAGAGTTGAATACACTTCATCTGGAATATTAACCATTTCACGTAGGAATTGTAGATTTTCCAATTCTACTAACGTCATTTTAGGCATTTGTTGTTCTTGCCCCCGTCCTTTCAACATCGAAATAAAATTACTTTCATCACCAATATAATCAATTTCAAAACGTAAAAGGAAACGATCAAATAACGCATCCAAACCTTCATCTTCAGGGTATTCATTACTTGAACCTATCACAGACATTAAAGGGGATTCTGTTGGCTGGCCATTATTATAAAACAATCTTTCATTAATTAACGTTAATAGACTGTTTAGAATAGCCGAATTTGCCTTAAATACCTCATCAAGGAAGACGAGATGTGCTTCCGGCATTTTAGATGTTGTATTTCGCTTATAAACCCCATTTTCTAGATCCTTCAATGACAAAGCGCCAAATACCTCTTCAGGTGTACTAAATTTTGTTAGTAGCCATTGGAAGTATTGCGACCCTTCGATAATATTCGATAGTTCAGCACTTAAAGCACTTTTAGCTGTACCAGCAGGTCCAATCATTAGCAAGTGCTGGTTTGATAATAAGGCAATAAGCATTGCTTCAACCTCTTTTTCACGTTCAATGAATTTATTATTTAACGCATTTTTAATATCACTCAGCTTTTCTAAATTTGACATGTATACATTCTCCTTTGAGTAGTTTTTATTTAAGAAAAAGAAGCGAGTTGCTTCTCTTTTATGATGACAATGACCTTTTAGCGATAAGTTCCTGATGTTTCATTTCTAATTCACGTTCTTTGAGCTCCAATTCTTTTTCTTTTAATCGATTACTATGCTTTATTTCTGAAGCTACTTCATCTAAAGAATTGATTATCTTAGGAACCTGACCTTCAAAAAAGTTTTGTTCCATAAGTGTTTGATAGAAATTTGACATGGAACATGCTCCTTTACGTTATTTTTAATATCAAAATGTGAAGGTTATATATTCTTGTTCATTTCATTAGCAATCAATTTATCCCAATACTCTTTTTGTTCATCTAAAAAGGCAGGACATTGGTATTAAACCCATTTATCCCTAATAATTAAGCCAATATGAGTTAATTCATTAAGGCTGGTTTCTTTCTTTTCGAGTTGCCATTCAAACATGCGTAAAAAGTAATTTACACTTCCATAAATAGAATCCTTTGCACCGTTTTTACGTGCCTGATTCGTTGCAATGGATTTATCACATTTATCCACTCGGTCATAAAATAGACCCCAATTTGAATACGCCTTTTTCAACAAAACCAGTCGCTTTTCATTAACGTGCTTCATTGTATATCAGCCACCATCTGGGAAACTTCATGTCGAACATTCATAATGACTTGTTCGATATGCTCCGTTTCTTCCGTGACAATCGTTTTATAATTACGATAATCCTTGATCACTTTATTCGCTTCATTTATAAGCGCCTTGACTTCTCCCTTTGTCAGGCTTGTTTTATTCCTGCAATCGTATAATATGGAATCAAAATGGTCATAAATTTTCTTGCTCACCATAACCCGATTATCCGTTGAATCAATGACAGGAACTTTATAGCCTTCACTATTATCAAGAAAGCCTAAAAATTGGATTAACTGTTTTAGCCGTGTGTTTTTTGTGGCTGGTATAAAATATATACCGCCATTCTTTCGTACAGGCGTTGGAGCTAAAGATTGCATTATTTTATTAACCATAACTCGTAATTGCTGTGCTGAATAATGGTCTTTATAGATATTGAATTTTTGCTCAATCTGTACGCATACCTCATTTATAGAGGAGTCGTCAGACAGGAACGTAACAGAATTATTCTTCTTATCTAACGTAATAACTCCTGCTTTTGAGTTATAAGACAGGCGTTTTCCGTTTTGATCAACCGTTTCAACCACTAAATTTCGTTGCACAGCTTGTTTGTCGGAAAACACTTCCCGAACAAGTATATTTTCAAATACATTAGGCCGAGATGTGGCTTTGCGTTGTTCGACTTCCTTGGTTGCTCTTCTGAAAGCATCCGTAGCCCTAATTGGATTGGGAAGCCATTCTACCTCCAATCCGGAATTCAATAGTCTTTGTCTAAGTTCGTTTGTTTTAATTAATTGTTTTCCAACACTGTACCAGGCCAAGTGACCTAAAAAGTCATCCTGTTCGTGACTTACCACAGCTAAATTTTGAACTTTTACCATGAAAAACACTCCTTATTTTTATTTTTTAAAATAAAAAACACATTAACGAGTTAGCTTTTTGCCAAATCCATCAATGTGTTTTAAATAACATCTCAATTTTTGCACCTATTCATTTTCATACTTCACCTGATTGCCATTCAGTTTGTTATACATTCCATAATTTCGCCATGCATGCATTTATACGAAGGGTATCCCTCTCTGTATATAAAACATACAGAGGGCTTCCCTCCCTCGACCTTTATTTTCATATAATAAAAAAGCCGACTAATCCCATAAATACGTGGAATAATCGACTTTTTATAAACTATATATTAATGGACATACTTATCCTTTTTGTGACAATGCGTCTGCCTAACTTTTCCTAAATATGGAATACAAAGGCAACAAAAAATTTATGCCGAATCTCTTTCTTAGAACCAAAAGTATAACGACTTCTACTTATTAGTAAGTAGCTCAAAAGATAAAACGACTATATTCTCATAATAGCAAAATGGTATAGTATGTCAAGGCATTTAAGCCATCAATTCATGTTAGACGTTTTTAGTACCCATCAGCGTTCACTGTAAAAAATAATGGTTATACAATCTTGTTAAGCTAGCGGACAAAAATAGTTTAATCTCCCCTTATTATGCAGATGACGCCTAAAAATAGCGCATAATAGTGTTGAAATTGACATTTTAGCTTATAAAACCATTTTCATCCTAACTTTGGTATAAAATAATAGTTTATTTAACTAATGCACTAAAACTGCTTATCAGGGTGTGTGATATAACATCAAGGCGAGTTTTATTTCTTTATTTTTATCATCATTAATATGAAATACGTAGTTTATCCACGATGCATCATATGTCTTTTCATACTTTACAAAATTATGATGCATCACAATCGATTCCTTTGCAATAGTTACCACACTAGTAAAATCCTTATTTGTTACAAACATTATTATCGCTGTCTTTGAGTCCCGCCATGTTAGATACCCTAAAAGCTGGTCAATAGTCTTTAAAAGTGACTTTTCACCTTTCCAAAACTTACATTCTGCTACAAACACATTACTACCATCATGTCTTAATAAGATGTCAGTCTTTCCACTTTTGTTAAATGTCTCCCCCGTTGCACTTCCATCAAAATTTGGCTCTAACATCATTATAAAATGATCCCTTAAATCTTCTTCCCCCTTATTGGAGTATACAGAAGGTTTTCTTTCAAACTCTTTCCCCATGTCATTAATAATTTTTAATATATCTAGATAGGTTGTATTATCTAAAGTTGGGTCGGGGGTATACCCTCTAGTTGTTTGCACTGGTTTAATATTTATCTTCTTTTTAATTTTTGGGGATGGAACAGCAAAAGTACTTGGTACATTGGTTTTCTTTTTTAAAGGAACGATTAAAGATGATTGTTGTTCTCTTCTTTTTAGTAGTTCATTTTTCCTAGTTGTAAAAATAGTTGCTATGTTTTTTTCCAGAGTATCATTAAATGCCTTTAAATCTTTATTAACATTACCTATCATCCCCTCTAAGCTTTTAATGAAAGACTCATACTTTTTATTTAGCTCACTAATATCGTCATGAAATTGAATAAGTTTTAAAACAACCTCATTATCTTTAACATTAGCTCTTGGAGGAGATAACGAATATGTAGAAGGTCTGTATCTAAAAAATCCAGAATTACCTTGAAATGGAACATGGAAATAATATACTAACCTAGGATAACTCTTATTTGGATACACGTGAAAGAAAGAAGGAAATTGCTCAGCTGGAATATTTTCTTCTTGGGATGTTGCATAAGCATCGTTGATATTTAATTCTAAGTAATCACAGGAATACTTCCGTTTCAAATGCAAGATATAGCTCTCTTGGCCGACATTTAAAATGTAATCTTCTTTTTCATTATTTATACTTTCCTTGATTTC
>Ga0079226_10002909_pt1 | contig 13187 bp, 3 predicted proteins | sample Poulit2014_FD_76345 | JGI IMG/M metagenome (GOLD analysis project Ga0079226, IMG submission 76345) | Agricultural soil microbial communities from Georgia to study Nitrogen management - Poultry litter 2014 | ecosystem: Environmental > Terrestrial > Soil > Agricultural land | place: USA: Georgia... | reverse complement strand
CCTCATCGAACTCCACCGACGCCTGGCCCGCGGCTACCGCAACCGAGAGAACTACCGTCTCCGGATGCTGCTCATCGCCGGCGGGCTACCGACATGACCCCACGCTAAGATACGAAGAGCCCCATTCCAGTTCCGGAGTGCGCCGCTCCGACCCCGGAGCCAACCTCGGCGATTCACGGGGTTAGCTTCGCCGCCGGTATTTGGGCCCGCCGAGAATATCATTGATGTTGCGGCCTTGCGGATCCTTCCACTCGACACGACCACCAGCAGTTCTTCCAGTAATGAGGCAGGCAGCTGATGACACACTCCTGAATCTGCAGTCGCGGGTGAAGACGTAGCGCCCGGATACCTCTCGAAGTATCCCGCGCCTCAAGAGGTCGGTCCGAATGGCTCGCGCTTCAGGTGGCATCGACTCGAGTGTTGCCCGCCGCGCGGCGGAACCCGACTTCACAACAATTGTCTCGCCGTCCCAGTCCGCTCGCGCAGAAAAGTTCGAACTCTCGAGAGCCAGACGAACCGGAGGGGCGAATCGCGCTTCTCCTCCGATTCTCGCATCTGGATTGGAGCTCGCGCCTCGCCTTTCACGCGCGTCAGCCACACCGGTCCTCAAGGCCGTCCCATTATTAGGCTTCGGAAGGTTGGGACGCTGTGGCTCCAGTCGCGCAGAGACGGCAAGGCTGTGGATCTGCTTCCACAGTTCACCGACCTGCCTCGCGAGGTCGGCTCCGCTACGCCTTTCCATCGCGACCAGCAAGTCTTTGTGAGCCTCCGGCCCCAAGCCACTTTCGGCTTCCCTTTCGAGGACGGTGCGCATATACGACTTGAGTGCGTCTCGCTGCATGTCGTACTCAATCACGAGTGCGTGCGTCCATCTTTTCCCTGCGACACTCTGTTCGGTGACCTCCTCGGTCGGCGAGATCGCCGATACGGATTCCCACCTCCTTCCCTTTTTGAACTCGGACACCAAGACCACGATCGCGACGCGTGTCCGCTTGCGTTCACGATTGAATCGACGGACAGCCTCGTGGGGCACCACGGTGAGCGCGCAGTCTCCCAGTTCAGACCACAGAGTCCTTACTCCTGTAAGCGAGTGTGTCGGCTCGACCGATCCTTGTACTTCGGACGAGTCTTCTGGGGACGTGTCCTCTTCTGGCCGTTCGGCGGGATCACCGGAAGTGGCTTGCACTTCGGCGTCAGCCCACTCCTGATCGGGATCTTCTGTCGGGTGCGGTGACGCGTCGTCACCCGGATCGACCGCCGGTGCGGACTCGTCAGCTGCGTCGTCTTCCCAAGTATCAACAACTCCGGTGCCATCGACGCGATAGACAATGCCTCCCTCGTCGCTCCCGGCCGATGTGTGCTCAACCAGCAACTCTCCCTCTTCCAGGAAGACTCTGAAGTGGTGGCCACTGCCGGTCAGGTCGAAATCCATCTCGCCGCCGGCTTCAGCGATCACAGCTACCTGTGGTGTCCGGAATCGCGGGACCGAATCCTCCTTCATGACGTCGGCCATGAGCTTGCCCAGACGGTGGGTGAGCACCCTGAACAGAGCTGAATCGTGTTGTCCCACCTCCACCGGGGCCAACAACGCAGCGAGTTCACTTCTGCCGTGCAGTAGTGCCAGGTCCACGGGAAGCCAGCCTCTCGAATCACTGAGGCTGGGCCAGGCACCGAGCTCGATCATCGTTTCCACCACATCAACGGGTGCACCATGGATCGCCGCTTGGTGTAGCGGCGCCACCATTGACACTCCCCCGGGGCGCCAGGTGTTTATCAGACATCCGGTCCTGTTGTGCGTCTCCAGCTTCTCAATAACTGCTTCCCAGTCACCGACGGCTGCGGCGTCTGCGAGTTCGTGACTGCCACTAGCGAGTTCGGCGTCCAGGATGCCCGGCCAACTCGGCCGGCCAGAAGGCTCATCGGACCGCTCATCCACGAGGTGCTCGAGAGCAAACCCGTAGAGGAGGTCGTCACGGGCCTCCCCGTGAGGAAGTAGATTGGCAAGACTTCGTACCGGGTCTCGACACTCCTCGTCGTCTCGCACGATCTCCAGCAGAATCAACGCGAGACCACCGGCCGGATCCATTCGCGCACTCTCACTCGGCCCGAGTTCATAGCTCGCGGAGACGTCCGATGTCCACCAGTCGGAGGCCCTCACGGCCGCCCACGCCGACGCTGCATCCGGAGCATTCGGCGGGTCCACGAACGGCGTCAGGTAGTCGTCGAGCTCAACCTGTTCTGTGAGGAACCGCGTGGTCGTGTCATCTCTGATCCGAGCGCGAGAAATCGCCCACAACAGAAGGACCGCGACCTGACGCTGCTCGAGCTCAGTGAGTTCGTCGAGGTCAAAACCGTCCAAGGGCATAACCAATGATCCGCTGCTACTCGTCATAGTTCGCAAACTATCAAGCTGCACCGACACCAAACCGGCGTCGGACGAGACCGCCTGCGTACCCTTCCGGAGCTGACCGCCGGAGACCGGCGCACGTCCATGTCCTCTCGGTGAGCGACTTGGTCTGGAGCGTGTCAAGGATTCTGGACAGTTCTTCGGTGATTTCTGAACTGACAGGCTGCCCAGAGCAGCACCTGGGCGGCGTCGTGGATGGATGACCATGCTGAGTGGTCCGATGTTCCGGACGGGGTCGCATCGTCAGCGCCGAGTGTGTTCGGAGAGGACACGGTAGAGAGGCTCATCGCTGGCATCGTAGGAGACCCCACCGACATAATCAGACGGGTCCAGCCCACTTCCGCTCTGTTGTCACAGACGACAACTAGAGTCCCTTGTACCCCCATTCGCACAGGAAGGCGTGACATGACCGCACCAGCATTGCGCTTCACGGCTGCACCCGGGTCCATCGTGTTCGTGCGCGATGAGAGCTGGTTGGTCACCGCGGTGGAGCAAGCTGCGGACGGATTCTTTGTGCACACTACCGGCCTTTCGGAACTCGTACGCGATACGGAGGCCGTGTTCTCGACGGCCCTCGACACCATTGTCGAGCACGATCCGACGCAGGTCGACGTGGTCGCCGACGACTCCGAGCGGTTCCGCCGCTCCCGGCTCTGGTTGGAGGCGATGCTCCGCAAGACGCCGGTGGCGATCGCGGATCCAGACCTGACGACAGCCCACCGAGGCCTGGCGCGCCCACTGGGCTATCAGCTAACCGCTGCCGCGCAGGCGCTGGCCCCGGACAAGCTGCGCCCCCGCATCCTGCTCGCGGACGCGGTGGGGCTGGGCAAGACGATCGAGATCGGCATGATCCTGTCCGAGCTGGCGCGCCGCGGCCGCGGCGACCGTATCCTCATCGTCACCCCCAAGCACGTGCTCGAACAGATGCAGATGGAGCTCTGGACACGGTTCGCCCTGCCGTTCGTACGCCTGGACTCCGCCGGCATCCAGCGCATCCGCCAGGTGCTGCCCGCGAACCGCAACCCATTCGCGTACTACAAGCGCGTGATCATCTCGATCGACACGCTGAAGTCGGACCGCTACGTCGCCCACCTCGGCAAGCAGCGCTGGGATGCGGTGGTGATCGACGAGTCCCACAACGTCACCAACGTCGCCGCCCAGAACAACCGGCTTGCCCGCACGCTGGCCCCGCGCACTGACGCCCTCATCCTCGCGTCGGCGACCCCGCACAACGGCCGCGCAGAATCGTTCGCCGAACTGATCCGGCTGCTCGATCCCAGCGCCGTCTCACCGTCGGGCGAGCTGGACTTCGACGAGGTTCGCAAGCTGGTGATCCGCCGCCACCGACATCACCCGGATGTGGCCGGGGAGGTCGGTTCGGATTGGGCCGAGCGCACCCCGCCGCGCAACATCGAGGTGCCTGCCACGGCCGCCGAGGACGCGATCGCCGCGGAGCTGGAGGATACGTGGCTGTGGCCGGCGGCCGGGGCAAGCCCGTATTCCGGCAAGGCCTCGGCGCTGTTTCCGTGGACCCTGGCCAAGGCGTTCCTGTCCTCGCCCGAAGCGCTGACACAGTCGGTGCGCGAACGCTCCCTTCGCCTGGGCGACGAGCCCAAGGTGTGTAAAGAACGCGCCGCACTGGAACGCCTCGCCGAACTCGCTGCGGCGGTCCCCATCGGAAAGTCCGCCAAATACCGCCGCCTCGTCGAGCATCTGCAGGAGATCGGCGTATCCCACATCGGCGACACCCGCGTGGTGATCTTCGCCGAGCGCGTCGCCACGCTCAACGCCCTCGCCGCGCAGTTGGCGAAGGACCTGTCGATGACGCGCGCGCAGGGCGCCGATCCGGGCCAAGTGACTGTCATGCACGGCGGCCTATCGGATCAGGAGCAGCAGGCGATCGTCGAATCGTTCAAGCTCGCCTCCTCCCCCATCCGCATCCTGGTCACCGGCGACGTGGCCTCGGAGGGGGTTAACCTGCACACCCAGTGCCACCAGATGGTGCACTACGACATCCCGTGGTCGCTCATCCGCATCGAACAGCGCAACGGCCGCATCGACCGCTACGGGCAGCGCCACCGCCCGCAGATCGCCACGCTGCTGCTCACCCCCTCGACGGGCCGTTTCTCCGGCGACATCCGGGTGCTCACCCGGCTGGTCGAGCGCGAGCACGAGGCGCACAGCGCTCTGGGGGATTCCGCCTCGCTCATGGGCACCTACGACGTCGACGCTGAGGAGCGCTCGGTGCGCCAGGTCCTCGCCGGCAACCGGGAGCTGAGCGATGTGGTGCGCACTGTCGAGGAGGTCACGCAGTCAGGTGGCATCGATGGATTCCTCGCCAGCCTGGCGAGCGGGGCACCGTCACCCACTGAGGAGGCGAAACCCATCTCATCCGACGCCGGCGCCACTGGCACCGGCTCCGGATCCGGCTACGTCGGTCTATCCGCCATGCAGAACGCCGCGGCGGACAGCGCATCCCTGTCCGATCAGCCTCTGACAGGCATCTACCCGAGCGAAATCGAGTTCCTCGCCGATGCCCTCACCGAGTTCGAGAAGACCCCGCAGCTTCCGCCGCCGAACGGCGTGGACTGGCGGGTCCACGAGCGCCAGTCCATCGCCTCGCTCACCCCACCGAAGGACCTGCGCCAACGCCTGCTGGCTCTGCCTCAGAACTACCTGCATTCGCGGAAGGTCACCGAGCAGTTCAAGTTGGCCTACACGCGGACGCGCGGCGAACAGGAGTTGGCGCAGGCCAAGGAAGGTGCGTCCACTTCCTCCTGGCCCGAGGCTCACTACCTCGCTCCGCTGCATCCGATTATTGACTGGGCCGCAGACCGTGCACTGGCCGAGTTGGGACGTGGACAGATCTTCGCGGTCCGAGGCCAGGGAGATCTCACGTCCGTGCTGGTGCAGGTCACCCAGACGAACACGCGTGGTCAGGTCGTGGCGTCATCGTATTTCACCGTCGACTTCCTCGACCCGGCCGCACCTGACGGTGCGCTCGTCGCACCTCACGCCACGGCTCGCGACGCGGTGGCGCACCTGGCGATCGCTGAGACAAACCGAGGCGTGCTCGCCGACGCCGAGCGGCTGCAACCGCTGGTGGCCGCCGCCGTGCGCTCGTCTGACGCGGCCGCCGCCCGACAGGCCGACGCGATCCGTATCGAGACGCAGGAGCGCATCGACGCATGGCTGGCGCGGTCGCAACGGTGGAAGGCCGAGGCCGGTGAACTCATCCAGCGCGAGGAACTCCGCCGGCGCGCGACCCGCATTACCGAGGAGGAGGAGCTCGCGCGGGCGATGAATCCGGAGCGCCGACTGGCCCGCCCGCTGATCGTTGCAGTGCCCGACGGCGCGGACCTCGCACAGATTCCGCCGCTCCCCGACCGCACTGCCAATCACACACCCGAGGAGGCCTGACGATGGCGACCGTGTCCGATGCGCTGATCGTGGGCGAGGACTTCGTCAGCGAGCACTATTTCACGTCGGAGGCGAAGTCCGAGTCGTTCCACGGGAGGGTCCTGACTCGCCGCAAAGAGTGGGATGAGGCGAAGAAGGACGGCGCCGAGACGGTCCGCTCCCGCTACACCGCACAGCGCGGCGACCTGGGCGCTGCGTTCATCGCCCTGGCCGAGGAGGCAGACGCCGCCACCATCGATGCGCTCTACGCCCGCCTATGCACGATGCTGGGGTACGACAACACCGTGCTGTGGCAGACCGAGCGACTCGGCGGCGATCCGGACGCGCCGGACTCCCCCGGTCCGGCGATCGCCTACCGTTCACGCGACCTGGCCGGCCCGGCTCCGTTCGTGCTCGTCGAAGCCCACGCCGGACTGGATGTGGCGGACCTGCTGGCGAAGAAGGAAAAGACGCTGCTGCGCGCGTTCCACCCGGCCGGGGACACGGCCGCCGAAACGGAGCCGATCGTGTCTGTCGCCGGGCTGCTCTCACATCTGTCCGTCTCCGACGACGCCCCGCGCTTCGCCCTGGTGCTCGCCGGGTCGCTGGCGCTGATCACCGAGCGGGAACGCTGGCTCGAGGGCCGCTACATCGCAGTGGATCTGCAACTGGTCGGCGAGCGCGCGGACACGTCCCGCGGCGGGGAGATCGACCGGGCGCTCACGCTCCTGTCTGCGCAGTCCCTCGCCCCGGATGCCGAGGGGAACATCTGGTTCTCCCAGGTGCTCGACGACTCGGTGACTCACACGGTGGGCGTGTCGAAAGACCTGCGCGAAGGCGTGCGTCTGTCCATCGAGATCATTGCGAACGACGTCGTTCAACGCCGCCGAGCCGAGAAGCTCGACCCGCTGCCGGACGATCACGCCCAGGTGCTCGCCGGCCAGTCGCTGCGGTTCCTCTACCGAATCCTGTTCCTGCTGTATGCGGAGGCAACGCCGGAGCTGGCGGTGGTGCCTACCGGCGAGCCGGCCTACGAGCGCGGCTACAGCCTCGACCGGCTGCGGGAGCTGCTGCCCGTCGAACTCACCAGCCTGCGGGCGCGGACTGGCACCCACTTCTACGACTCGCTCTCGGCTCTCTTCGCCTTGGTGGACAAGGGCCACGACGGAACCGTCGCCCCGGACGGCACGCCGAACGAGGACGCCGCTGCCGAGGGGCTGAGCTTCGAGAGCCTGCAGGCGGACCTGTTCCTGCCCACGGCCACGGCCCTCATCGACGAGGTGAAGCTCTCCAACGAGGCGATGCAGAAGGTGCTCCGTCACCTGTTGCTGAGTAAGCAGAAGAAGGGTCGCGACCGCGGCTTCATCTCCTACGCGGAACTGGGCATCAACCAGCTCGGCGCCGTGTACGAGGGGCTGATGAGCTACACTGGTTTCTTTGCGCACCAGCGGCTGTATGAGGTGGCGAAGAACGGCGACGACGAGAAGGGATCGTGGGTGGTCCCCGAGGACCGCATCGGCGGCATCGCCGAATCCGACTTCGTCCGTGCGCCCGACGACACCACCGGCGAGTTCAAGCCCGTCTTCCATGAACCGGGCTCGTTCGTGTTCCGGTTGGCCGGTCGCGAGCGCCAGCAGTCCGCCTCCTACTACACCCCTGAGGTGCTCACCCGTTTCACCGTGGGCCAGGCGCTCGATGAGCTACTCGACCAGGACGGCCGCACCACCACGGCCGAAGAGACCTTGAGCCTGACGGTGTGCGAGCCGGCGCTCGGCTCGGGGGCGTTCGCCATCGAGGCCGTGCGCCAGTTGGCCGAACAATACCTCGCCCGCCGGCAGGACGAGCTGGGCAAGCGCATCGAGCCGGAGGACTATCCGGCCGAGCTGCAACGGGTGAAGGCGTACCTGGCGCTGCACCAGGTGTACGGGGTAGACCTCAATGCCACGGCCGTGGAGTTCGCGGAGATCTCGTTGTGGCTGGACACGATGGGCAAGGACCTCAAGGCCCCGTGGTTCGGGCTGCACCTGCGCCGCGGCAACTCCCTCATCGGAGCACGACGCGCCGTCATCCCGAAGCGGGCGCTGACGGAGAAGGGATGGCTGGACGCGACGCCGGTGGACGTGCCGCTGACCCGCGCCCTCGGCGAGTCCGCGGCGGACGCCGCAGCAGGGGTGGGCGCTGGCGTGCACCACTTCCTACTGCCCACCAGCGGCTGGGGCTCGACCGCGAAGGCGAAGGAGGCCAAGAACCTCGCCCCCGATGCCCTGGACGCCATCAAACAGTGGCGCCGCGCCATCAAGAAGAAGCCCACCAAGACGCAGGTCAAGGTACTCCAGGCATTGGCCGAGCGCACGGAGGTTCTGTGGAGATTCGCCCGCCGGCGCCTGCAGATCGCCGAATCCGAGATCCGCCGCGACATTCCGTTGTGGGGCCACGAGTTCGCACCGACAGAAGGGGCAGTGACCCGAACACAGATTGAGGCGTCGCTGGCCGACGAGCTCGGGGCGTACCGGCGCCTGCGGCGGGTCATGGACGCGTGGTGTGCCCTGTGGTTCTGGCCGCTGACCGATATCGACCGGACTGTGGACAGCGAGATTGCGGCACCGCCGAGTCTCGACGGCTGGATCGACGCGCTCACCGGCCTGCTCGGCACCCCGCCGAAATCGGGCAACTACGAAAAGCACGGGCAGGCGAACCTGTTCGACGTGACCGACTGGGCCGAGCTGGGCGACGCCGAGGAGACCGATTTACTCTTCGCCCAGGCGAAGGACCCGGCCGACGTGCTGCGCGAGCATCCGTGGCTGGTGGTGGCCGAACGAATCGCAGCCCAGCAGGGGTTCTTCCACTGGGAACTGGACTTCGCGCCGGCCTTCGAACGCGGCGGCTTCGACCTGCAGGTGGGCAACCCGCCGTGGGTGCGGCCCCGCTCGGACGTGGATGCGCTGCTCGCAGAGGGCGACCCGTGGTTCCAGTTGGCCGTCAAGCCCACCCGCGCGGAGCACATGGCTAAGAAGGAGGCGACGCTCGCGCAACCGGGCATGCTCGATCTGGTCTTGGGCGGCACGGCGGACATCGCCGGTATCGCCGCATTCGTCGGCGACGCACGCATCTACCCACATCTGGCGGGGCTGCAGCCGGATTTGTACCGATGCTTCATGGAGCAGACCTGGCGGCACAGCACAGCAAGCGGCATCGTCACCCTGGTTCATCCCGAGAGTCACTTCACCGACGAAAAGGCCGGGCTGCTCCGCGAGAGCGCTTACATCCGGCTGCGTCGTCATTGGCAGTTCAATAACGAGTTAAGGCTGTACGAAATCGATAATCATGTCACTTACGGCATCCACGTGTATGGGTCTGAGCGAGACCCGCGCTTCCTCAATGCATCATCGCTGTACCACCCGGACACGGTCGTGCGTTCATTCGCCTACGACGCGGACGGCCCAGAGCCCGGGTTGAAGAATGCCGAGGGGCGCTGGGACCTGAGCCCACACTCCGCGCGCATCATCACCGTCGACGATACCATGCTCGGCGTGTGGCGCGACGTGCTCGAATCCGATGACGTTCCAGCGCGGCGAACCCGCATGGTGTACACCGTCAACCGCTCGGTATCCGAGGTCTTCCGCAAGCTCTCCGGTGCCGAACGCATTGGCTCGCTTCCGCTCCAGTTCTCCCGCGGGTGGGACGAGTCTATTGACCGCCAGAAGGGATACTTCGACGTCTCATGGGGCGTGCCTGAATCCTGGGACGACGTGATCCTACAGGGGCCTCACCTATTCGTTGGAAACCCGATGAACAAGACCCCAAACAAGACAATGCGCAGCAATAAGGACTGGTCGGCGGTCGATCTGGAATCCCTCCCACCCGATGCGATTCCCGTCACCAGCTACAAGCCCACCGGAAGCCGTGACCGCTACGATACCGACTACACCACCTGGGAGGTTCCTGACGAACACGGCATCATGCGGAGTGTCCCCGCGCGCCACTGCTACCGAGTTTCATGGCGTGCCATGACGAACAACACCGCAGAACGGACGTTGATCCCTGCGTTAATACCCCGTAATGCGAGCCACGTCGATGCCGTTAAGAGCCTTATCTCTCTTGATCTTTATCCACAAGGTTCTCTTTTGATAAGCGCGATGTTGTCATCATTGATTAACGACTTTTCGGTACGCGCGGTTCCAAAGGGAAAGATTACAGAATCGACTGCCGCAAGACTATCACTTGCCGCGAAAATCGTACACGAACAATTGATCTTCCGTTCTCTCCGCCTGAATTGTCTCACCGAAGCTTATGCCGACCTGTGGCGCGACTGCTTCGCCCCCGAGTTCCTGAACGACTTGTGGGCCGGCGGCTTCGCCCACCACCGTCGCCAGCCCCTCGGCAACATCGGTCCCGAGTGGACGTCCGACACTCCCCTGCGCATCGACGCCGACCGCCGACAGGCGTTGGTGGAGATCGACTCACTCGTCGCCCTCGGCCTCGGCCTCACCGCCGACGAGTTGTGCACCATCTACCGCACCCAGTTCCCCGTCCTCTACGGCTACGACCGCAATAAGTACCTGTACGACGCCAACGGGCGACTGGCACCGCAAGAGGTCCTGGTGGCGTGGCGCAAGAAGGGCGATACACTGAGCGAGGACGAGCGCACCGCCACCAACGCGTCCGGCAACACGTACGTCTACGAGGCGCCGTTTCGGTTCCTCGACCGGGAAGCCGACATGCGCGAAGCCTGCGCCGAGTTCTCCCGCCGCCTCGGCAGCACCGCCGACGATACGGCGGCCCCACCATCAGGCAGCGTCAGCGCAGGAATATCCGGCAAGCAGGCCGTAACCCGATCCGCCACTAGTGAGGAGACACGCTGACCGTGGCGGAACTGATCCCGCTCGCCCAGGCGAAGACCATCCAGGCAAGCCTGCTGGACTACCTGGGCACCACCTTCGCCCTGGCAGACCCGGACGCGCGCCGGGTACTCGACGAGTTCCTGCAGGACCGCGACACCGGCATGTTCCGCGGCCCCTATATCCGCACCAGGCTGCCGTTCCGTCCCGCCGACGTCGGCTGGCGCGAGCACCTTGAGTGGTACGAGGGCTTCACTCCGTACGGCCACCAAGCGGCGGCCTTCGCGCGACTGAGCAGCTACAATCGCCCCGCCGACAATCCGCGACCCCAACCGACACTGGTCACGACCGGTACCGGCTCGGGCAAGACCGAGGCGTTCCTATATCCCATCCTCGACCACGTGCGCCGCGCCAAACGCGACGGGCAAACCGGCACCAAGGCGCTCATCCTCTACCCCATGAACGCGCTGGCCAACGACCAGGCCCAGCGCCTCGCCGGACTCATCACCGGACATTCCGCGCTCGCCGGCATCACTGCGGCTCTCTACACCGGCGAGGCCGGCCCGCAGCGCACCATCGTCGGCGAAGACGGGCTCATCACCTCCCGCGAAGTCATCCGCGACAGTGCCCCGGACATTCTGCTGACCAACTACAAGATGCTCGACCAGCTCCTGCTGCGCCCCGCGGACGCAGGCCTGTGGAAGCAGAGTGCGCTGAGCCTGCAATACCTGGTACTCGACGAGTTCCACTCCTACGACGGCGCCCAGGGCACCGACGTGTCCATACTGCTGCGCCGCCTCGGCCAGACGCTCAAGAGCTACTGGCAAGACGGCCACGACGTCCCGACAAGCCCAGCAGCTGCCCGCATCACCGCAGCCGACCGCGCGCGCCCGCTCGGCACGATCACGCCCGTCGCCACGTCTGCGACCCTCGGCGACGAGGGCGATCCGTCGGTGATGTGCGGGTTCGCTGAGACCGTGTTCGGCGAACCCTTCGGGCCGGACGCAGTCCTCACCGAGTCCCGCCAGTACCTCGACGACTGGGCCGCCGGTGCAGCTCAACGCACGGTCGAAGCCGGCTACTACGCCGTGGACTCGCCCGATACAATCGCAAACCTGGCCGGAGCGGTCAGCGACCAGGCCGAACCCGCCGACACCACGGCGATCGTGCTGCACCGGCTCTACACGGGAGACCACTACGCGATCCGTGCCGCCGTCGAGGCCGGCGACGAATTGGTCCTCGACCTCGTCAAGGCGCATCCGCTGTTCCACCGCTTGCTCGATGCCAGCGGCAGCTCCGTCACACTGGACGAACTCGCCCGCGCGATCGCCGGCGTGACGGAGCCGGACCAGAAGCCGGACACGGCGACCGAGACCGAAGGGGCCGGACCAGGCGCGGTTTCGACTCCGGCCGACGCCACCGCCCTTGCCGCAGTCGAGGCACTGCTGACCACACTGAGCCACGTGCGGGCGACCACCGGTCGCGCGGCGGCGTCGGTGGATGTGCACCTGTGGATCCGCGAACTCACTCGCATAAACCGAGCCGCTACCGGCGAGTCCCTGTTCGACTGGCACGACGACGGCGTCCGCCTCACCGACGAGGCATCGGGCGCCCGAGCACCCCTATTCCTCCCGGCCCTGTACTGCCGACACTGCAACCGCTCCGGATGGGGCGCGGTGCTCGCCCCCACCGGGGCAGGGCTCGACACTGCGGACCCCCAGATGATCCGGCGCGCCGCACTGCAGCGCAGCGATCGTTTTCGCGCCCTGATCCACGCGCCCGCCGAAGCGGAGGACCGTACGAACGAAGGCGCGTCCGACGGACACGCCCCCACAGGCGCCGGCCCGGCGCTCGTGTGGTTCCACGTCGACGAAGAACACCTCACCCCCACCCGGCCGGACGAGGCCGCGCTGTCCGAGGGCGGCGCCATTCCCGTCCTCGCCGATCTCGCCGACGACGCGGGCGAGCGCGCCAAGAAACAGACGTGCCCGTCCTGCCGGCAGGACGACGGCATCCGGTTCCTCGGCTCCGCGATCGCCACCATGCTCTCGGTGTCGCTGTCCACCCTGTTCGGCACGCCCGGCCTCGACGAGCGCGAGAAACGGGCACTCGTGTTCACCGACAGCGTCCAGGACGCCGCCCACCGGGCCGGGTTCGTACAATCCCGTTCGCACGCACTGACGCTGCGCACCCTGCTGCGCCAGGCCCTCGCCGACGGGGAGACCGACCTGGAATCGCTCGCCCACCGGATCCTCGACATCGCCGGCGACGACCCGGGCGCCCGCTACCGGCTCCTGCCGCCCGAGCTGGCCGAGCGCGCCGATTTCGAGAAGTTCTGGACCGCCCCCACTGCCCGCAGCATCCCCACACGGCTGCGCCGGTTCGTGCTGCGCAGGCTGATGCTCGACATCCAACTGGAGTTCGGGCTGCGGGCCGGCGTCGGACGCACCCTGGAGCGCACTGGTTCCGCCATCGGCTACGTGGACGCCGGCGTACCCCTTCTGCTCGCCGCCGCCCGGGCTGCGGTCGATGCGCCGGACGTG
>Ga0079226_10002908_pt1 | contig 13191 bp, 12 predicted proteins | sample Poulit2014_FD_76345 | JGI IMG/M metagenome (GOLD analysis project Ga0079226, IMG submission 76345) | Agricultural soil microbial communities from Georgia to study Nitrogen management - Poultry litter 2014 | ecosystem: Environmental > Terrestrial > Soil > Agricultural land | place: USA: Georgia... | reverse complement strand
GATCGTGACCACGCCGTACCGCATTGCTCCCAGCATCACCTCCCACAGCACGGTCTGGTTGCCCAGCATCAGCAACAGGGTGTCACCGGCCTCCAGGCCGCGGGCGGCCAGCCAGTTCGCCATCGTGGCGGCCCGTTCGGACAGTTCGGTGAAGGTCAATGACCGTTGCGATCCGTCGTTCTCCACCACCACCAGCGCGTCCTGGCCACCGCGCTCGGCCGCCAGCCCGTCGAACCAGTCGGTGACGAAGTTGTACGTCGTCGGGTGCGGCCAGCGGAACTCGGCCGCGGCAGCGTTCGGATCCGTCCGGTGCTCCACCAGCAGGTCACGGGCCGCCTTGACCGAGGGGTGCAGCGTGGCGGGTGTGGTCATCTTCGTCCTCCCGAGCGATAGCGGTTGGGCTCACTCTAGGACGTGATGGACGTCACCGCCGGTGGTTGACGGACGTGCTCGGACCGTCTCGACCTCGCTCGACGGGCGGGACCTGATCCCCGAGCGGAGTCGAGAGGATCCCGGGCCGGCCGGCGGCGGCGGACTGGAGCCGGCCGGTAGGCTTTCGGACGTGAATCCAGCGGATCCGCCCACGGCACCGGAGCTGCCGGCGGACTACCCGGTCGAGTGGGAGGCCGACGTCCTGCTCACCGACGGCAGGACCGCCCATCTGCGCCCGGTGCGCCCCGACGATGCCGATGACCTGGTGCGGTTCTACGACCGGGTGTCGGCCGAGTCGAAGTACCTGCGGTTCTTCGCCCCGTACCCGCGGTTGTCACGGGCTGACGTGCAGCGGTTCACCCGGGTGGACTACGACAACCGGGTCGCGCTGGTGATCCGGCTGGCCGACGAGATGATCGCGATCGGCCGCTACGACAAGGTGGCCCGTGACCAGGCCGAGGTGGCCTTCCTGGTGGAGGACGCCCACCAGGGCCGGGGCATCGCGCAGCTGTTGCTGGAGCATCTGGCCGAGGCGGCCCGGGAGCGTGGCATCACCCGCTTCCTGGCCGAGGTGCTGCCGCAGAACCGGCGAATGGTGAAGGTGTTCGCCGATGCCGGCTACCACGTCACCAAGGACGTCGACGACGGTGTGATCGCGGTCGACTTCCCGATCCTGCCGACCACCACCCTGATGGGGGTGATGGAGCGGCGTGAGCACCGCGCCGAGGGCGCCTCGATGCGCCGACTGCTGCACCCCAGCTCGATCGTGGTGCTGGGTCCGGCGGCTCGTGCCCAGGTGCTGGTCGGTGCGCTGTTGTCCGGCGGTTTCGACGGGCCGATCACGGCGGTGTCGACCGACGGGGTGGAGGTCGCCGGGGTCCGCAACGCCGCCAGCATCAACGACCTGGCGGCCGATCCGGATTTGGTGGTGGCCGCCATCCCGACCGCGGAACTTGCCCAGACCGTCATCGAGGCAGCCCACCGCCGGGCGCACGGCATCGTGGTGCTCACCGGTGCCCGGCTGGGACGCAATGACTCCCGACGGGTGGTCTCGCTGGCGCGGGCGTACGGGTTGCGCGCGGTCGGGCCCGACGCGCTCGGGTTGATCAACACCGCCCCGGAGGCGAGCCTGAACGCCACCCCGGCACCGATGCCGCGCACCGGTGGGGTGGGTGTGCTGTGCCAGTCGGCAGCGGTCGGTGTCGGTCTGCTGAACGCGGCGGCCGATGCCAACCTGGGCATCTCCAGCTTCGTCTCCACCGGCGACTACGCCGACGTCACCGCCAACGACGTGATGCAGTACTGGGAGGACGACGAGACGACCCGGGTGTGCATCCTGTCGCTGGACAGCATCGGCAACCCACGCAAGTTCTCCCGGATCATCCGCCGACTGGCTCGGCGCAAGCCGGTCATCGTGTACGCACCGGGCCGTGCGACCCGCGGCACCCACGCCGGTGACCGCGGCGGCCTGCACCAGGTGCCGGAGTCGGCGGTGGACGCGATGCTGCGGCAGGCCGGGGTGATCGTGATGCACCGCCGTGATGCGATGTTCGACGTGGCGACCGTCCTGGCCCGCCAACCGTTGCCGCGGGGGTCACGGCTGTGCGTGGTGACCAACTCCGCCACTCTGCTGCGGCAGGGCGAGCAGACCGCCGGCCGGCTCGGCCTGGACGTCCGCGGCATGGTGCTCGGCCCGGACGTCGGCACCGAGGAGGTGGTCACGGAGGTCGCAGCCCAGCTCGCGGCGGACGGTAACGATGCCGTGTTGTGCGCGGTGGTCGACAGTTTCGGCACCACCAATCGGATGGTCCTGGACGGCCTCACCGAGGTGGACAACCACGGCAAGCCGTTGATGGCGTCGTTCCTCGACTTCGGCGACACCTTCGAGGCCGTCGAGGGCCCCGACGACCCGGGTGGGCTGCCGGCATTCCCGACGGTCAGCGATGCGGTGCAGGCGTTCGCCGCGGTGGTGCGCTATGCCGCCTGGCGGGACCGGGACCCCGGCGCCGTCCCGCTGTGGGAGCACGATGTGCACAGCGCCCGACACGTGGTCAACAAGGTGCTCGGCGAGACCCCGTCGGGTCGCGAGCTCACCCCGGCCGAGACCCGCGACCTGTTGCGGGGCTTCGGGATCCGGGTGGTGCCGGCCCATCCGGTCACCACCTACGCCGAGGCGGTGGCCAAGGCCGAGGAGCTCGGCTGGAACGTGGTGCTGAAGGCGACCGCGCCCGGCATCCGCGGCCGGCAGGACCTGGCCGGGGTGTACCGCAACATCGACGATGCCGACGAGTTGAGCGACGCCTGGCGGGACCTGGCGACCCTCACCGAGATGCTCGGGCTGGTGTCGGAGGCCGGGGTCAGCTCGGCCGACGTGCCGCCGGGCAACCTGGCGGCCGCCGCGCCGGTGATCCAGGCGATGGTGCCGGTGGGGGTGTCGGTCGCGGTCGAGTCGCACGAGGACGCCGCGTTCGGTCCGACCGTGCAGCTCGGACTGGTCGGGTTGCCCGGTGATGTGCTCGGCGACGTGGTGTACGGGGTGCCGCCGCTCACCACCGGGGACGCCTCCCAGTTGGTCCGGGACCTGCGGTCGGCCCCGGTGCTGTTCGGCTCGTACGGCGGCGGCCCGGCCGTCGACGTGGCGGCCCTGGAGAACCTGGTGCACCGGGTGGCGCAGTTGGCCGACGAGCTGCCGCAGCTGGCGTCGGTGAAGCTGTTGCCGTGCATCGTCTCGCCGACCGGTGTGAGCGTGGTCGGGGCCCGCGTCGTGGTGGCGCCGACGGCGGAGCAGCGGGACTCGCTGGCCCGCGCGCTGGGTTGATGCCGGCATCGGTCACGGCCTGTGCAGGGTCGGCCGGACGAGGCCCGACGCGTGCAAGGATGGGGCCATGAGCACGAGCACTCGTGAAGCCCTGCGCGCCGACGTCGAGACCTGCGGCTACTACCCGGACCTGGTCCTGGACTCGGTGCTGCTCACGGTCGGTGACGAGGACGTCCTGGACTTCGTGGTGCACCACGAGCCCACGTTCAACCACGACCAGATCCATCGGCACGTGACGATCCTGGTGCTGACTCCGACCCGGCTCGTCGTCGGCCACACCGACGACCATGCGGCCGACGACCATCCGGGCGGGGCGCTGCAGGCCGCGACCTCGGCGGAGTCGGTGCCCCTGCGGGCCGTCGACACCGTGACCATGACCAGGGTGATGGCCGAGCCCGACCGCTACGACCGTGACGCCGTGGTGGAGACCTGGCTCACCCTCAACTGGGGATCACTGCGGCGCATCGAGCTCGAACCGGCGACCTGTGCCGACCCGAACTGCGATGCCGACCACGGTTACAGCGGTTCGTTGGTCGGCGACGACCTGGTCGTGCGGATGAGTGCTGCTGCGGACGGCAAGCAGAACGTGGATCGGCTGATCGCGTTCGGCCTCCGGCTGCAGCGGGCCACCGCATGAGGAGCCGAGCGGAGTCCTCAACCGCCCCTCGAGCGGAGTCGAGAGGACCGCAGGCCGACGCCAGCCCGGTGCTGCCCGACTTCGCGGGCCGCTGCCTGACCAACGTGCTCGCCTCGACCGCAGCCAGCATCGGGGTCGCCGGCCACCACGACGTGATCGGCTTGCCCCCGCTGCGTCGCTGGGTGGTGCTGCTCGTCGACGGGCTCGGTTGGCACAACCTGGGCAGCGAGCCGCAGCTCGCCCCGTACCTCACCGGGCTCGCCGCGACCGACCGTCCGGCGACCGTGTCGGCACCCAGCACCACCATCACCAGCCTGACCAGCCTCGGTACGGGCGTCGCGCCCGGGCAGCACGGGATGGTCGGCTACACCTTCCGACTGCCCGGTGCCAAGGGTGCGGTGCTGAACGCGCTCACCTGGCAGCTGCCGCACAGCCCCCGGACCGTGCAGCCCGTCCCGACCGTGCTGCAACGGCTGCAGGACGAGGTGGCGGTGACGACGGTGTCGTTGGCTCGGTTCGCCGACACCGGGCTGACCGAGGCAGCGCTGCGGGGCGGTCACTTCCGGGGGGTGGTCGACGAGCACGATGCCGCCGAGCGACGGGCCGCTGTGGTGGCCGCTGCGACCGCGGCCGACCGGACCCTGGTGTACGCCTACGAGCGACGTCTCGACATGGTCGGTCACACCGACGGATGGTGCAGCGAGCTGTGGCGTGACCAGCTCGCGACGGTCGACCAGGAGGTCCGGGCGTTGCGGGCCGCGCTGCCCGATGACGTGGGCCTGCTGGTGACCGCGGACCACGGCATGGTGGACGTGCCCCGCGACCGGATGGTGATCGTCGAGGACCATCCCGACCTGGCCGCCGGGCTGGACTGCATCGCCGGGGAGGGCCGGTTCCGCCAGCTCTACGCCGACGACGAACCGGTCGACGCGGTGGCGGCCCGGTGGCGGGACCGGCTCGGTGACCGTGCGTGGGTGCGGACCCGCGACGCTGCGATCGAGGAGGGCTGGTTCGGCCCGGTCGACGACCGGGTACGGCCCCGCATCGGTGACGTGCTGGTGGCGGCCCGCGATGCCGACACCGCGGTGATGACCCGCACCCTGTCGCACGAGCTCGCGCTGGTCGGCATGCACGGATCGCTGACCGCACAGGAGATGCTGGTGCCACTGCTGGTGATCCCCGGTTGAGCCGTCCCTGTCGACCGCATCCGGCGACCGGGTGTGGCAGGATCGTCCGGTGGCACAGCTGACCTTCTTCACCGGGCCGATGGACTGCGGCAAGTCAACCCTCGCACTGCAGCTGGACCACACCCACACCACCGCGGGCCGCAAGGGCCTGTTGTTCACCAGCCAGGACCGTTCCGGGACCGGACGGATCACCAGCCGGCTCGGGTTGACCCGACCGGCGGTGGAGGTCAGCACCGAGTTGGACTTCTGGGAGCACGTCGTCGGCGAGCTCGTCGCCGGGCGCCGGGTCGACTACTTGGTGTGCGACGAGGCCCAGTTCTACACCGAGCACCAGATCGACCAGCTCGCACGCATCGTCGATGAGCTGCAGCTCGACGTGTTCGCCGTCGGGATCCTCACCGACTTCCGCACCAAGCTGTTCCCCGGATCGCAACGGCTGGTGGAGCTGTGTGACCGGATGGACACCTTGCAGGTGCACGCGCTGTGCTGGTGCGGCGCGCGGGCCACCCACAATGCCCGTACCGTGAACGGCGGCATGGTGACCGAGGGCAGCCAGGTGGTGCTCGGCGACACCGTCGACGAGGACTCCGAGGGCCGTGCGGTCCCGCCACGGGCCGGGGAGCCGGTGATCGCCTACGAGGTGTTGTGCCGACGCCACCACCGACGCAAGATGACTCGTGCGGTGGCGCAGGCCACCCTGAACCCGGATCCGTTGCCGTTCGACCAGGAGACCCCATGACATCGCCGACGCCCGAGCTGCTGGTGCAACCGACCCAGCTGGCCGCGGAGCTCGCTGAGGACGACGGCTCGCCGCTGGTGCTCGACGTCCGCTACAACCTGATGGGGCCCGACGGCCACCAGGAGTACCGGGAAGCGCACGTCCCAGGTGCGGTGTGGGTCGACCTCGACGCCGAGCTCGCCGGTGCCCCGGGCAGCGGGGGCCGGCATCCGCTGCCGGAGCCGGACGTGTTCGTCGCCGCGATGCGGAGGGTCGGCCTGACCAACGCGACACCAGTGGTGGTGTGCGACGGCGGCAGCCTGCTGGGGGCGTCCCGGCTGTGGTGGCTGCTGCGTGACCACGGGCACACCGACGTGCGAGTGCTGGACGGCGGGTTCGCTGCCTGGCGGGACGCCGGGCTGCCGCTGGAGTCGGGGGAGGCGCCGGTACGGGCCACCGGTGACTTCCTCGGGGAGCCGGGACACCTGCCCCGGGTGGACGTCGCCCAGGTCGCCGCGGGGGAGCGGCCCCTGGTGGACGTCCGTGCCCCGGAACGGTTCGCCGGCGAGTCCGAACCGGTCGACCCGGTCGCCGGGCACGTGCCCGGTGCGGTGAACGTGCCAGCTGCCGGGTCCTTCCGGGACGGTCGGTTCCGGCCGGCCGGCGAGCTCGCAGATCACTTCGCCACGGTGCCGTCGGGTGCCGCGATCTACTGCGGGTCCGGGGTCACCGCGACCCAGACCCTGTTGGCACTGGCGCTCGCCGGGCGCACCGACGCCGTGCTGTACCCGGGCTCCTGGAGCGAGTGGATCACCGACCCGGACCGCCCGGTCGCCACCGGCGACTGAGCCGGACCGAACGACCGGTCAGCGTCGTCGCGGCGAGCCGAACATGATCTCGTCCCAACTCGGCACCGAGGCGCGCCCCTTGCGCTTGCGGGGCTTCGGGGCCGGCTTCGACTCAGGTTCCTGATCGGTCTCGGCGTCGTCGGGCTTGTTCCCGGCGGCGTCGGGCTTCGAAGCGTCGTCGGGCTCCGCGGATCCGTCGGACCCCACCTTGTCGTCGGACCCCACCTTGTCGTCGGACCCCACCTTGTCATCGGGCCCCGCCGACTCGGGTTCCTCGGTCTCGTCGAGGTCAGTGCCGAGCGTCCCAGCCTCGTCGTGTCCGTCCTCGACCTTCGCCGGCTCGGCCTTCCCAGCCTCGGGTTCGACCTTCTCAGCCTCGGGTTCGGACTTCTCAGCCTTCGCGACCTCGGGCTCGACGCTGCCAGCATCGGCCTTGACCGTCGCGGTGCTGTCCGCTGGGGTCGTCGCGGTCGCGTTCTTGCGGCCCTTCCGCTTGCGTTGGGGACGCTTGCGGGTCCGCTTCGGCCGCTCCGGCACGCTGAAGCGCGGGTCGTCGTCGAACAGGCTCGGCTCGAGCGGCATGGCTGCGGTGTCCTCACCGGGCAGATCACCGCCGGTCTCGACGTCGGGCACGGCAGCCGCGTCACTCAGCCCGGCGTAGATCGGGCCGGTGTCCTCGGTGGTCTCCTGTGCCGCTGGCTCGGCCACCACAGCGTCCTCGGCAGGCCCGTCGAACATCGCGAACAGCCGATCCAGCTGGGAGGTCGTGGCGTCCTCGCTCAGCTCCGGCGCCGCGATCGGCGGCGCCGGCTCCTCGACTGCGTCCGGGTCGTCATCCTCGGCCGTCGCCGCAACTGGCTCGTCCTCGGGTGCTTCGTCCTCGGGTCCGCTCTCGCTGGTCGCGTCGGTGTCCGGGACGACCGGCGTCATGGGAGACCCGGCCGCCTCCGAGCGATCACCGTCGGACGCCTCCGAGCGATCACCCTCGGCCTCGTCCGGCTGGTCCACCTCGTCCCGGTCGGACTGCTGGACGGCCCGGGCCAGGGCGAACTCGTCAGCGAGGTCGACGGTCGGCTCGTCGTCGGGGGAGTCCTCCCCGGCCGGCGGCCACGCCTTCTCGCCCACCAGCCCACGCGCCTCGTCGTTGGCGGTCACGCTGAACCGGGACGCCTGCTGGTAGCGGAACTCCGCCACGTGGGTCTCGTCATCGATCTGGTAGGTCGCGGTGATGGCCCACCGGCCGTCCGGTGCGCGGTAGGCGTCCCACTCGACGGCGTCCAGGTCGACCCCGGCCAAGCTGAGTCGTTCGGCGACGACCAACCGGAGCGTACGGTGCGAGGTCGACTCGCCGCTGCGGCGCAGGGCGCCCGACATCGCCGTTCCCGCCACATGGGCGCGCTCAGCGAGCACGGGTGCCGCGAACCGCTCCACCATGGCCGGTGACATCCCTGTGTGGCCTGCGAGTTCCTCGACCGAGACCCCGGCGCGGACGCGAGCCTGGACGTCCCGTGGCCTGAGTTCGCTCTCCATCAGTTCTCCGCGATCCCCTTGGTGCTCGTTCCAGTGGTCCCCCACAACTTACTGGCAGACCGTACCGTGCCTCCGCAGCCGCGCCGAAGTGGTCACCGGTCGGTTCGCGGACACCCCGCTCCCACGGCCGTGCGCGGCCGCCACCCGATGACCGGTCGATCCGCGGACGAATGGCAGGATGGCTCGGTGCCCGAACAGGAGATCACCAGCCGTCCCGACCACGTCGACTGGACGCTCTCGCCGCCCTCATTCGCCGCGGACCACCCCGACGCGCTCGCCCCGTACGACCTGGTGGTGCTGATGTCGTTCGGCGGACCGGAGCACACCGACGAGGTGATGCCGTTCCTACGCCGCGTGACCCGCGGACGTGGCGTCCCCGACGAACGGCTGGCCGTCGTCGCCGAGCACTACTACGCCCACGGTGGGCGCAGCCCGATCAACGACCAGTGCCGTGACCTGGTCGCCGCGCTGCGCTCCGAGCTCGGCCGTCGCGGTCTGACCACCGAGGTGACCTGGGGGGCCCGCAACTCCGCCCCGTTCATCTCCGATGTGCTCGCTGACGCCGCCGCCCGGGGCCACCGACGGGTCGCGGTGCTCACCACCAGTGCCTATCCGTCGTACTCGTCGTGTCGCCAGTACCGGGAGGACCTGGCCGGGGCGCGGCCCGACGGCATGCGGGTCGATCGGATCCGACAGTACGCACTGAGCGACGGGTTCCTCGCCGCCAACACCGATGCCGTCGAACGAGCCCTGCACACCCTGCCGCGACCGGACCGGGCACGGGTGTTGTTCGTCACCCACTCGATCCCCACGGCGATGGCCGGGACGGCCGGGCCTGCGAGCCGCCCGCCGGACGGGTCCTACGTGGCGTGGCACCAGCAGGTCGCCGCCCGGGTGCTGGCGGAGTTGCGTCGGCGCCACACCCCGGACGCCGGGGCCGATGATGACGGCCTCGTCGGTGAGCTCGTCTACTGCTCGCGGTCCGGGCCGCCGGCCCAACCGTGGTTGGAACCGGACGTCAACGACCGGCTGCGGGAGCTCGGCACCCAGGACCCGGACCGTCCGGTGGTGCTGGCACCCATCGGGTTCGTCAGCGATCACATGGAGGTGATCAACGACCTGGACGTGGAGGCGATGGAGTCGGCCACCGAGGCCGGCCTGAGCTGCGTCCGGGCGGCCACCGCCGGCACCGACCCACGCTTCGTGGCGCAACTGGTGGACGCACTGGTGGACCGCGCGGAGCAGGCCCGGAGCGAGGACGCCGCCGGATCAGTGGCGACCGGACCGACTGCGGGGCAGGCCGCCTCCGGGCCGGGCTGGACGCCGTGCCCGACCGAGTGCTGTGTGAACCTGCGACGCCCCGAGACGCCCGCGATCCCCTAGGACCCGCTGCCCGGTGTCCAGCGGCGGGCCAGCAGTTCCCCGGCGCGGGCCAGCCACCGCTGCGGATCGGCCAGCGGTCCCTCCGGCGAGCCCGCCAACTCGGTGAGCGTGATCACGGTGGGGCCCGGCAGGTCCTCGGACTGGCCGGCGACGATCCGGCACGGGACCCCGGCCGCCCTGGCCAGGCCGAGCACGTGGCCGACCACCTTGCCCTCCAACGAGGTCCGGTCGAACCGACCCTCCCCGGTCACCACCAGGTCGGCCCCGGCGACCGCGGCGTCGAGCCCGGTGCGTCGGGACACCCAGGCGGCCCCGTCGACGATCTCGGCACCCAGGCCGCGCGCCAGCCCGTACCCGACACCGCCGGCGGCACCCATCCCCGGCCGGTCAGTCGGGCCGCCCAGCAGGTCGGCCCAGTGAGCCAGACCCCTTTCCAGTACGGGGATGTCGTCCGGCCCGGCGCCCTTCTGCGGGCCGAACACCGCAGCGGCACCACCGGGCCCGAGCAGGGGAGCGGTGACGTCGGTCACCAGCACGACCTCGGCCTCGGGTCGCGGCTCCGGGGGCCGGACGGTGCGGATCGCGGCCAGCCCGCCACCTCCGTCGGGCACCGGCGTGCCGGCAGCGTCCAACAACTGCCAGCCGAGCGCGGCCAACGCCCCGGCACCGCCGTCGGTGGATGCCGAGCCGCCGAGCCCGACGTGCACGGAGCGTGCCCCGGCGGCCAGCGCGGCGGCGATCACCTGCCCGAGCCCACGCGTGCTCGCCCGGTACGGCTCCGGGCGCGCCATCATCGGCAGGCCGACGACCTGGGCGAGGTCGCACACCGCGGCATCACCGACCTGGTGCCAACGGCCGAGTGTCGGTCCACCGTCAGGGCCGGTGGCGGGCACCTCGTGCCAGTCACCCTCACCGGCCGCGGCTGCCACCACCTCGGTGGTGCCCTCGCCGCCGTCGGCCTGGCCGAGCACCACGACCTCGTCGTCGCGCCGGACCCGGGACCACCCGGCGGCCAACGCACCTGCGGCGCCCGTTGCGGTGGTGGAACCCTTGAACGAGTCGGGGCAGAACACGATGCGCGACACGGTCAGTCACGAACCTTCCTGTGCGGTGGGCGAGAGATGGGCAACGGATCGTGTGAAACATCGTCAGGACGGGAACAAATTGGTCGCAGATCTGTTTCACAAGGGCGAGTGGCATACCGGAGTTGACGCGGTGTGGTAAAGATACGCCGAGCACCGCGCACCCGCAGACCGCAGCAGGCGGAACGCCGACGGGCTCCGCAGACGGGCACAACCGCCGTGTCGGGTGACACGGCTCCGGGGACTGGAAGGAAGAGATGGCGACCGATTACGACGCCCCACGCAAGACTGATGAGGACGTGAGCGAGGACAGCATTGAGGAGCTGAAGACTCGCCGCAACGACAAGAACTCGGGCAAGGTCGATGAGGACGAGGTCGAGGCGGCCGAGTCGTTCGAACTGCCCGGTGCAGACCTGTCCCACGAGGAACTCACCGTGCGGGTGCTGCCGCGCCAGCAGGACGAGTTCACCTGTGCCGGATGCTTCCTGGTCCGGCACCGCAGCCAGATTGCCGAGAGCAGGGGCAACGACCACTACTGCTTCGACTGCGCCGGTTGACCACAGTCACGACCAGTCTTTGCGCCGCAGCAGCCCGGGCCGGATGGCCCGGGCTTTGCTGTGCCCGCTCACATCCGGATCTTGACCTGACCCAACCCGGGCGCCTTGCGTCCGTCCCGGGCGAAGTGCTTGGCGGCCAGTCGGGCGGTGACCAGCTGGGTTGCGCCGAGGCCGACTCCGCTGGCCAGGGCCCAGGTCGCGGCCACCCGCAGCGGGGTGTCGGGGTCGGTTGGTGACGGCGGATCCTCGCCGGTGACCTGCTTCCAGGTGAAGCTGATCAACTTCTGTGCCGCGATCGTGGTCACCGCGCCGATCGCGCCGATGTAGACCTTCCACACCAACTTCTCCGAGAAATCCATCGTGCCTCCTGGGTGTCGCGGCCCGCGGACGTCCGGGGCGTTCCTGCATGTTGTGATGGCTGGTACCCCACCGCCGTCCGTCCCACCGTCCGACGGGCGGTTAGGGTGGGCGCCATGGCACCGAGCACCCCACCAACCTATCGCGAGACCCTCGCTGTCCCGTGGTCCTGGTGGCTGGTGGGGGTCACGTTCGCCGCATCACTGTTCCTGATCGCCCTGCGCTTCCTGCACCCCGGGGTGGCCGTGGTGGTCGGCCTGGTGGCGATGCTGCCGATCGGCCTGGGCCTGCTGGTGTACGGCGGCACGGTCGTCCGGGTCACCGGGGACGGCCTGCACGTGGGCCGGGGGGTGCTGGAGTGGCCGTGGGTGGCCGGAGCGACCGCACTGGACGCCGACGGCAGCCGGGACCGGATGGGCCCGGGGGCCGATGCCCGCGCCTGGCTGTGCGTGCGTCCGTACCTGCACCGTGTGGTGGAGGTGCAGCTCGACGATCCGGCCGACCCGCACCCGTACTGGTTGGTCGGCACCCGGCACCCCGAGCGGCTGGCTGCTGCGATCGCTGTGCAGCTGCGCGCGTCCGGGCAACCGCAAGGTCGTAGGGTGGAGCCGATCGACCCCACCGGGGTCGCAACGGAGGAGTGACGTCCATGGGCCTGGGCAGGCTGTTCGGCAAGCGAGGCGATCGTGACGAGGACGAGGCCGTTGACGACGACGCCTCGCTCGACCACCGCACCGACGAGCTCGCCGACGACGATGACGGCGACGCCGAGGCTGCTGGGACGGCCGAGGACGGGGTCGATGCCGAGGGTGGGGCCGATGCCGAGAGTGGGGCCGACCGCGGTGTGGTGGCCTCCGAGGAGGCCCGCGCCGACGACCGTGACTGGGAGGCATTGGACGACCGGGAGTGGCGGACCGACGGTCCGTGGGACGTCGACGAGATCGATCCTGACGAGTTGGCCGAGCCGAACCCGATGCGTATCGACCTGGGCAGCCTGCTGGTCACCGGGTTCGAGGGCATGGAGCTGCGGCTGCAGATCGCCGAGGAGAGCGGTCAGGTGGTCTCGGCGTTGATGATCAACGGCGAATCGGCGCTGGAGGTGGCTGCGTTCGGTGCGCCCCGCAGCGGAGGCCTGTGGGCCGAGATGCGTGAGGAGATCATCGAGGCGACCGCCGAGGCTGGTGGCACCGTCGCGCACGCCGAGGGCCCGTTCGGCACCGAGCTGCGTCGGCTGCTGCCGGTGACGACCCCGGACGGCCAGCAGGGTTATCAGCCGTCACGGATGTGGGTGGCACAGGGTCCACGTTGGTGCCTGCGGGGCGTGCTGTACGGCGAGGCCGCGGTCACCGAGGGGCTCGACGGTCCCGTCGAGGTGCTGTTGGACACCTTCCGCTCGATCGTGGTGCGGCGCGGCGACGAGGCGAAGGCGCCCGGTGACCTGCTGCCGCTGAACGTGCCCGAGGGCGCCCAAGCGGCTTCTGGCTGAACCCTTCGAGGGTTGGTGGTGCTCCGGCCCCGCGACCCGGGCATCGCAGCGGTGATGTGCCAGCGCCGTAAGGGGTTTCGGCGGGCAGCGCAGGGGTGTCGTGAGCAACGCAGGGGTGTCGTGAGCAACGCAGGGGTGTCGTGAGCAACGCAGGGG
>Ga0079226_10002907_pt1 | contig 13193 bp, 10 predicted proteins | sample Poulit2014_FD_76345 | JGI IMG/M metagenome (GOLD analysis project Ga0079226, IMG submission 76345) | Agricultural soil microbial communities from Georgia to study Nitrogen management - Poultry litter 2014 | ecosystem: Environmental > Terrestrial > Soil > Agricultural land | place: USA: Georgia... | reverse complement strand
GACCGCATCATCGGTGGACAAACGGAAGAGGCCACTAAGCGAGCAACTGCTATTTACGCGACATTCTGCAAAGCCGAATTACTCCCAACAAATGATGTGACTGCCGAGATGGCGAAGCTTACGGAAAACTCTTTCCGCGATGTCAACATCGCTTTCGCCAATGAGCTTTCTCTCATTGCCGACAATCTTGGAATCAATGTTTGGGAGCTTATCGAACTAGCGAACCACCACCCCCGCGTGAACATTCTCCAGCCTGGCCCTGGCGTCGGTGGACACTGCATTGCAGTAGATCCTTGGTTCATTGTCGCCTCCGACGCTGAGAATTCCAAGCTCATTCGGACAGCTCGACATGTCAACGACGCCAAGCCACAGTGGGTCATCGAAAAGGTTAAGGAAGCAGTTGCCGAAACCAACACTTCCAAGGTGGCTGTTCTTGGGCTTGCCTTCAAGGCCGATATCGACGATCTTCGAGAGTCCCCGGCTCTCAACATTGCTGTAGATCTCGCCGAAGAACTCGAGAACATCCAATTCCTCGTAGCTGAGCCGAATGTGAACGAACTACCAAAGCGTTTACAAGGCTTCGACAACGCGGTCCTCAGACACTACAGTGAAGCAATTTCAGAATCTGACGTAATTCTACTACTCGTCGATCACAAAGAATTCAAAGGATTTTCATCAGCTGACTTCGCGGGGAAGTCCGTGGTCGATACTAAAGGGCTTTGGGTCTAATTTTCCAGAATACGAGCGAAAGGACCAGCTGAACAAAAATGTCCCTTAAATATCTTCTATTTTTGGTATGAGATGAAAATATTGAATACGAAGAACGAAAATAGCCCTGCAGCGAGAGAAGAAACAGCTCGAAGGTTTATCGGAGAACTCGCTTCCGAATTGGAGTGGGCTTATACAGAACTCCAACGAGAAATCGACAGAGATCTTCGGCTTCTATCAGGAATCGAAATTCGCGAGAAGAAGATTCAGGAACAGACAGAAAAGATCAGCAATCAAACCATCGAGATAGAAAGACTCCAAAAGCGTTTACTGGGATTGGAAGGCAGCAAATTGATGCGATTCCAACGTAAATACTGGAGGATCCGAAAGAAAGTTAAAAGGATAGTGCCATGGACCCTGACGGAATTAAAAAACAAAAAACGCGATTGGTGGAGCTAAGAAGGAAAGTCGCTCTAGCTCGAACAAAAGCTCAAGAATTAGTGACGCAGACGAGATCTCAGGACTTTTGGAGTGCCATCAAAGGGGACACGGCAGTCCCCACTCCTGTCCAAACCCACGCAGATTATTTGGCACAGTATCAGCAGATCCGAAGTGTGAACGAAGCTGCAATTTCAGCACTCATGAAAGAGTCCGAATCCCTCCCAAAGGCTACAGGACAGCACTGGGATCAACCTCGAAGCTTAAGGATTGGAATTGTAGCTGACGAATTTCTATATCGTTCGCTGCAGTTGGCCGCAGATTTCAGACCCATCACCCCCGATAACTATGAACTAGTGGCGGATGAAATTGATCTTTTCCTCGTTGTCAGCACTTGGCGAGGTCTCAATGGAGAATGGACTGGCGTCGCCGGTCAGAAGTCTGCCCGGCGAAAGCTCTTGGAAGAGACAATTATCCCGCTTGTAAAGGGGAAGGGGGTTCCCGTTGTGTTTTACTCAAAGGAGGATCCTCCGAATTACAAACAATTTCTTTCGTTAGCGATGAAGGCTGACTATATTTTTACTTCAGCTGAGGAAATGATCCCCCAGTACAAGAAAGATCTAAATCGTGAGGTACCAATCGAAGCCCTACGATTCGGAGTAAACTATAAACTTCACAATCCCCTTGGCTGTCTCCGGCATAAGGGTCGTGAATTAATATTTGCAGGGTCTTGGATGGCACATAAGTATCCGGAGCGGGCAGAAACAGGCACAAAAATATTCGATGGCATTCTCGACTCTGATTCACCCTTCTACGTCGTAGACCGAAATTTGGATCTGGATCCAAAAAAATTCAAGAACCTCGAACGTTATATGTACCCGGAGAAGTATCTTCCGAACCTTCACGCTCCTATCGAACATGAATCACTTCAACGACTGCAAAAGTTACTTCCGCTAGCCATAAACTTGAACTCTGTGGTTAACAGTCAAACTATGTTCGCCAACCGAATCGTTGAACTTCTCGCAATGGGGACTTTAATCCTGTCCAATCACAGTGCCGGAGTCAATACCCGCTATCCTTATGTACAAATACTGGATTCCCAACTTGATACGGAACAGTTTCTCAATACTCTTACGCCTGAGTACCTCCAGCTGTGCCAATCTGAGGGAATTCGAGACATATTCCTAAACGACACCGCATTCGATAGAGTTGACCAAATCCTTAACCTCGTAGGATTTGAAAGCCAGAAACCTACGCACAGGATCATTGTCGTGTGCGCAAACGAGCAAATGTTTGCGGACTTTAAAAATTCCCAAGCTACAGAACTTCCGCTCACTTTCGTTAGCAACGCGAACGTAGATAAAATCGTTGGTCAAGGAGATGGGGACGTAGTCCTATTCCCAGAGAACATTAAGTTCCGCAGTCCCGATTTGGTTAACGATGCGGTTGCGGCGTTCCGCTATTCCAATGTAGATGCACTTATTTACTCAACGTACGATGATCTGTCTTTCCCCGCTTACGAACCGTCCTCAGAGAACCCTGGAAAAGGGCATCCGCATGTGATTTGGCTACAAAATCGCGAAACCCTTAAGGATAAGAGTATAGAATCTTATATGGGTGTCCTTACCAGCGAGGCTCAAAAGTCTGCATCCCGAACACAGTTCGACCCCTCAATCTCAATTGTTGTACCAACTTACAATAATGGGAAACATTTAATACATAAGTGTTTCCAGTCGATTCGCAGAAGTTCTATTTTTTCCAAAGCCGAAGTAATAATTGTCGACGATGGATCTACTGACACAAAAACTATTGCGTCGGTAGATTTGCTCGAAAAAACGCAGCCGAACGTGCGTGTGTTTCGGTTTGAAGATGGCGGTTCTGGGAGCGCTTCACGTCCAAGGAATAAGGGTCTCGAGTTAGCTCGAGCTCCTTACATAACTTACCTAGATCCTGACAATGAACAAGTAAACGATGGGTTTTCGGTTCTTCTCGATTTAGTGCGTAAAGAATCAAGCGATTTTGCGATAGGAAGCATGATCCGCTTTAAGAGTGGACGGAGCCTAGTGAACAACTCGCGATACCTACGAAATGCCATTGCGAAAAGCCCAGATCTCAATGGGTTTAACCAAAAACTACTAATGAAGTTAGATTACAAACCGATGAGTATTCAAGCTCTGGTTGCGGATACAAGCTGGCTTCGTTCCATCGGCATTAGTCAACCAATTGGCGCAGTTGGTCAAGACTCGTATTTCTTCCAACAGATGCTGTTTTACGCCAAAAAAATCGAACTCACCACCCTACCTATTCACATCTATTACGCTGAGGTCGCTAATTCAACGGTTAACTCAGTGTCACCCAATTTCTACCGTAAATATCTTCCTCTAGAGAAGGCTCGTTCGGAATGGCTGAAACAAATTGGACTTTTCGACCATTACAAGGCAACCCGGTTTAGGGATTTTCTCGAGCATTGGTACATTCACAAACTTCAGTACACAGCTCCAAATGACCTCCACGAGAGCATCAGACTGATTGAGCAACTGGCTGGTTTTTATTCAGATGGGAAAGATGAAGATACAGCGATCTCAGATCTCATCCAAAAAGCTAAGGAGACGACGAATGAATGTTAGAGACGAAGACGTTGTACTACTACACCCAGGATGCACGTTTCCGTCTTCCAGCTCTAGGGTCACTCGATTCAATTTCTTGAGCGACTTAGTCTCGCTACCGGGAATGCTCATTGAACAAGAAACGCACAGGAATAACCTTATTGTGCTGTTCAATGGCGCAGTTAATCGCGACCTGGGCAAGGACCCTCGAGACGTCTTTCAAAGACGTACTTGGAGTAACCGACTCAATGCCAACTTACTGTATTTGTCAGATCCAACCCTCAATTCAGAAAATCAAATAAGTATTGGTTGGGGACAAGGCTCAGGACATAACAAACCGCTCGATGTCATGGTTAAATGCACCGCTTACATCCAAAATCACCTTCATATCAACAATGAAGATATACTTTTTTATGGAAGCTCAGCCGGAGGATTTCAAGCTACATACGCCCATGCCTTTTTCCCTGGTTCCACATTCCTGGTGAACAATGCACAGTTTGACTGGACAAAGTACTATCCACGGTTCGTACAGGAAGTTGCTGATTATGCTCACGGTGGGATGTCAATTGCAGGTCTAGTTCAATCCACCGAGGTAGTCACTAATGTATTGGACGTGTTCCTTCAACAAAATGTGAGGATCAAAGGCTCCTACTTGGTAAATCTAGCGAGCAGCATCGATTACCAAGCTCAGCTTTCGGTCCTAAAAGAATTTCTCGACAAGAGAGCGCACTCCCATGAACCTCTTTCAACTGAGGTTAGCATCAACATATATTCAGATAAAAAGCTCGGCCATATGCCCCTACCCAAAGAAAGAACACTATCTGTTATCAATAGTGCTCTGAATACAATGAATCTTGGTAGGAAGAATGCAAACTGACATGGAATTGATCGAAGTTACTATCAAGGATTTTGTGTTGAATTGTACTGAAGTCAATCCCAAGAAAAGAGCGAAACTATCATCAAAGATATCTTCTGTGCTATTCAACCAGCTCGCAAATCCCCTATGCTTGCGTTCCTTGATCCAGTTTGCATTGCGGTGGGATACAACCAAAAACCGAGCCCGATTTCTCTCAGATGCAATCGTTCGCACCCCCTACATCTGGGTTGGAAAGATTTTTGCTATACATGGCATTACTGACCCCGACAAACCGTGGCAAACCAAACGCGCTAATCTTCTCCTCCACGCAGAAAGAGACAATCAGCCCACAGTATCGCACCCCCCCGTCACGACACTCACATTGACTAACTCGCGAGTCTCTATTGATGATTATGAAACTAGCTCTCAAGAGAAGGTTTCAATCGATCTGTCCAATATTGATTCTCTGGAAACTACGATACGGCTTTTTTTGCAAATTTGTCAGACGGAATATTTTGTAATTTCGAATAATTTTGTCTTATTGCAATTCAAAGGAGTATGCAAAAACAACGAGATTGAATTCTTAACACATCTTTCGCGGATTTCATTCGTACTACCTACGACGATTGCCGTCATCGTGGAAGACATCCAAGACCTGGCAAAACTTTTTGAGAGTCCTTCTCTCGATGGTTCAGCTCTTTTTTGGTTCCACAAACACCAGGGGCGTTATAAATGTATCAGTGTGCCCAAGGATGCGTCGGCTCGTATTCGCGATGAACCGTTGATGTCTCTCAACGTTGCGGGAATCATCGACCTTATGAACCGCTATTACTTAGACGTCCTCACTGCAAATGTACCCTCAAAAAATGCACGAAGTGCTATACAAAGATACATCGAACTGGAACATCAGTCAGCACGTGCAAACAAACAAGAAGACCCCAAGCATTAATTGGCCCAGCTTCCGTAGCACTGGATGACTCATCATCCATATCAACGGCTAAGCATCTAGATTTAGGAAGAAGACTATGTTTCCAAAAAGTGCTGTATTTCCGCTCATCGGCGACTCTAATACAAGGCTCACCGCTGATCATAAGCGAATTTCAAATAAAGCTCTCGCTAATATAATCGAACCTTTTCCGAACTACCCAGATATCAAATTTGGTGGCAATTTTAATTGGGCACACCAAGAACCAGAGCTTTCGACAAGTTATTCACTTTACTTACAGAATCTTCGTGTGGTTGGTACAATGCTCGCCGTCTTCGAACATACGAGGGACGAAAAACTACTCGATAAATGCGATCAGATCGTGCTGAGCTGGATGGAATTCGTTGAAGCCGGTGGCGAAGTTGAAATGACTTGGTATGACCATGCTGTTGGCGCCCGTTGCCGTGTTCTGACTCAATATTTGTCAATCTCTGAGGAGATGAACCGCCCTTACGATAAGGCTCGATTCACTGCCATGCTGGAGAAGCATGCGGAAATATTGATGGATGATTCTCACCATCGAATGAACAATCACGGCATCATGATGGACAATGCGCTCTTGTCTCTAGGCCTCGGATTAGAACGAATGGACTATTTTTACCATGGCATGGAGCGGGTGAAAGCAATCTTCTGGCAAACGTTCAGTGAGACTGGCATGCACCAAGAGAATTCGCCTGAGTATCATTCAATGGTTCAAAGAATGTTTAAGGAACTTGAATCGTACTTGAACGCAAACTCTTTCACTCTGGGAGCCGACATACTTCGGAAATTTCCCTATATAGCAGAGCATTCTAAGCGTCTCGTAAAACCAGACGGCAAAATTCCTGCTATTGGGGATAGTTCCCATAATTCCACAAATCTAGGTTTCGATTGGGGCTCTTTCCATGACCAAATGAGCGGGTTTACGCTACTAAAGAATCGAGCGAACGAACTCTACCTAGCGTTCATCTGCGGGTTCTCTGCGACTGCGCATAAGCACGCAGATGATCTTAGCGTGATCTTAAACTATGGAGGAAAAGACTTTTTCGTGGATGCGGGAAAGTACAACTATGGCAACAATCGTTACCGTAGATTTGTTGTCTCAAAATCTGCTCACTCTTCATTTATGTTAGACCGCAACTACACAAGGGTGCCAGACAATCGATACTCTAAGATGATCGCAACTGATCACTATTTAAACTCGGAAATTTATAGTCTAGTTTCAGGCTACAACCGAGGCTACGAAAACGCCAGCCTTCGCCGAACTGTTTATTCAATACCGGGCGAGTCTTTGCTGATAATTGATGATCAGGGAAGTAATTTAAAGAACGAAAAAGAGGTCTGGCAACAACGTTTCACACTTTCGCCTGAATCGAATGCACGAATCCTAAAGAACGACACTGTAATGGTTCAGAACGGAGATAGAGTTATCTATCTTAAAATTCAAAGCGAATCCGAACCACGGATCGAAATCATAGACAGTCAGGACGGAGAGGTCTTTATTTCAGAAAGAACGAAGGATATCACCCCAACCTCACAGATCGTAATTAAATACCACCAAGCTGAATCTATTGCCAGTACAATTACAATTTCATTAGGGTACGAATATAAAGGCAAAGTTAATGTAGATAGAAGTACCCAGGCAATTGGCGTAGAGAGGCTTCGAGATCCTGAGCTCACGGATCTCATTATCCCTACGTTCTCTTTATAGCGTATTCTACACTTTCGCAGAATACAGTAACCATGCGAATGTATTCGTTAAACTTGAGATTTTCAAAGGAGATTTCACTTGGAAAAGCGCTCAGAATCCTCTGGTTCTAAAGATCTGGAATCTCACTTGAATAACCGAGTGAAGCTTGAAGCAAACGCTGCAAGAAAGAACGAACGTAAGAGCCGCTTGGCAATCATTGACGACTCTCGGCTACTCCGTCTGAACACTCGCCCTTCGCTGTTTGAGTATCTTAAACTCCTCCACGCACGGCGCCACTTCATAGCAGCCGACGCTCAACAAAAGTCATTCAAAACCGGTCAAGGTATGTTCTTAGGACGAATGTGGCTGATTTTGCAGCCACTCTTCGAGGTATCGGTCTACATTTTGATCTTCGGCGTAGTGCTCAACGTGTCGCGAGGAATAGAAAACTTCGTCGGGTATCTGATAATCGGTGTGGTATTTTTCCGATTTGTTTCTAGAGGTATTAACGCCGGCTCAGGGTTGATACAATCATCGAGAGCCATGATTTCGTCCTTTTCGTTTCCACGAGCCGCATTGGTGCTATCGAAAGTTTATAATCAATTCCTAGAAAACATTATTCCTGCGGTTGTTGCGGTTACATTAGCAAGGCTTCTACTAATCCCTGAAAAGCCAAGTTGGACAATGGCGTTAATCGTACCAATCTACATCCTTTTGCACTTGTTTATTCTAGGCGTAGTATTCATCGTTGCTAGACTTACGGCCTTCATTCCAGACATCAAATCCCTGGTCAGCTTAGTTACGCGCGCTCTGTTTTTCACGTCCGGGATCTTCTTCTCATTAGAACGGTTCGACGGAAACCCAACATTACGCGGGACTATGCAGGCAAACCCCGTATACCAATTTCTAACTGCTGCTCGTGATGTCACCATTTACAATGCACTTCCATCGCTTGAGACGACGCTAACAATCCTGGGCTGGACTCTAGGGCTATTGATATTGGGGGGCATCTTTTTTTGGCGCGCTGAAGAAAGGTATACGAGTGTCAGCTAAACCAACGGTAGTCGTTCGCGAGGCGGAAAAAAGCTACTTCCTAACTAATAGCGGGCAAAGCAAATCAATCTTCCCGAACAAGATGGATGAGGTTAAAGCTCTCAAACCTTGCTCGCTAATCGCAAGTACTGGAGAAGCCATTGGCGTTCTCGGAAAAAATGGCTCTGGCAAGTCCACTTTACTTCGCCTTATTGCCGGTGCCGAACTTCCGACGACCGGGGAAATATTTGTATCCGAACAACCTACGTTATTGGGTGTGTCTGCTGCCTTACAAAAGGATCTATCGGGTCGGCAAAACATACGGTTAGGACTCTTGGCGATGGGAGCGACTCCACTAGAGATTAAGAAACTGGAACCAGAAGTAATCAAATGGGCCGAACTACAGGACGCTATTGATCGTCCAATCCGGACATATTCATCTGGGATGGTTGCGCGGCTTAAATTTTCTATTTCTACTTCCGTCCCAGCTGAAATCCTTCTTGTCGATGAGGCACTTTCTACTGGTGACGCGAGTTTCACGACTAGAGCACAAGACCGCATGAACAGCTTTCTGAATGATTCCGGCACCGTGTTTTTAGTTTCCCATGCAGCCAAAACAGTTGAAGAGAATTGCAGTCGAGCGATTTGGCTGCACGAAGGCGAATTGGTAGCTGATGGAGAAACTGAGTTGTTGGTGAAGCTATACCGCAGATGGAGCCGTTCGATATCCGCAGGGAATCACGACTTAGCCAAAAATATATTGGAATATGCCCGCCAAAAATATGAACCACCTGTTATCATCCTTGAAAGCGAAGCCATCAAATTCTTAGATAAAAATACCTAGAACGGCCTACCGAGTGTATAAATATTTCTCAGTGCTGATGCTGTTGTGTTCCAGGTACGCTTTTCGAGCCAGGCTTCCGCTTTAGGCGGGTATGAGCTAGCAAATGCTTCATCAACTCGCGCCGCAAGCTGCTGCGGGTCTTGCGGATCAAAGTAAAACGCGAAATTACCTGTAACTTCTCGAAGGGCTGGTAAGTCTGATGCAACAATGGGAATCCACAGCGACAATGCCGTGAGCGGCTTTATAGGTGTGACCGTACGACACACAAGTTCATCCCTCCGCGGAATAACAAAAACATCAATGGCGGAATACCACGCTTCAATCCTCTCAGAATCCTGCCGCCCAACGAAAGTAACCTTGGAGTCCAATCCTAGGTTTTCGCTCAGGTCTTGAAGATTGGTTTTTTCGTCTCCGTCACCGACAATCAAAACGTGCCACTCTTCCTCTAAAAATTTTAGAGACCTGATTAGAGTGTCTAACCCCTCATAACCCACGACACTTGTAACTGTTCCTAAAATCTTCTTGCCAGACAGACCAAGGCGACGCCTGATTAGTAAGCCAGCCTCTTTAATCAGCGTCAATTCACTCTCGGTGCGTGTTCTTTCAACAGAATTTGGTATTACAGAAATCTTTTCCGCGTCAACTCCACGCTCGATAAGTGACGATTTCGACACCTCACTGAGTGCAATAACTTTAGCTGCACTTTGCATTGCTACTGTCTCCCGTTCCTGAGACAGCTTAAAAAAATTGCTCTCCCTAGCGGATTCCTTTTGGGCAACGGGAACATTGCTCAGCCAAGTCTTCTCTGGCTCGCCTCTTACTTCATATATCCATGGGATTCCTAATTCGCTTGCTACCGTCGAAACTATCTCGGCATTAGTGAAGGGAGTCGTGGTATGAATTATAGAAATCTTCTTATCCAAAGCGAGGCGCTTCAGAAGTGACACTGCCTTTTTGACACGTCGATCCCGTAGAAATGGAATGCTCCAAGGGAGGATTCGATGGTAAGTAACCCCATTTACTGTATCAACGGTAGCACGTGGAATTCGTCCCACTACGGCAGGGTAACCTAGCCTAGTGGCAGCAACAACGCACACGTCTTGACGTCGAAGGCCTCGCAGCAGATTCTTAGTGCGTTCTGTATAGCCCGACTTCGTGTACGGCTCCGAGTTATTGAGAAAGAAGAGCACATGAGGCTGATCGGTTCTTATTGGCAGTGACTTACTCGAAAGAATCTCGACCGAGGTATTGAGCTTGGTTTCAAGCCTTGATACTGCGCCTAAGCCTTCTAATTTCGATATGATAGTTCCGAGTGCGTTGAACCTCTTTGACCCCATGAAACGCCTATACACGCGCGTAAAAAACCAAATAGGGTTCTCTAAAAGTGACGCCGTCGCGGCAGTTAGGACTATGGAGAATGTTTTTGCTGATACGAGGACTTTTGGCATTATTTGACCACTCTCGCTAGCAATGAGTCTAATACTTCTGGAACTATCATTCGCTGCTGATCAACAACCCAATCTCGAGAATACGAACTTACCTGCAAAAGACTTCTATCCTCGTATAGGCGCTTCCAAAGCTGAGCGAGCAATGTAGGCGATTCTGGGGGAACCACCTCCCCGGCCTCCAACTTCTCAATGAGCTCTTTTGCTTCGCCAACTGCCACCCCTGAGATATGAATTCTCGAAGTCATCAGCTCATAGGTCTTCGATGGAACGGCACGCTCGAGCGGCGCCCAATCTGTCAAGTGCACTAACGCTGTATCTGCCCATTCATAAAAAGTTTGGAGCTCGTTAACTTCAATATGATCGACGAATTCAATATGAACATTGCTACGAGCCGCACGAGCCTTCAACTTCCCTAGCCCAGCCCCCGCGCCAACGAATTTTAGTGCAATATCTACTCCCTCTCTCCTCGCAATCTCTGCAGCTTCAATGGCATTACTCAAATTCTGAGCTCGACCGAGCGTGCCAGCGTACAACACATTTAGCCGGCTCCCAGCTACTAGATTAACTGCTTTCTTCACTGGTATATTCCGTCTTGGGAATACATTTCTAATAGTGACAATCGTGGCTCGCGTTGCTTGCTTAGGATATAGACACTCCAGATTTCTGCGAAGCTCGTCGGCTGTAACGATGATCCCAGCAGACTCTGCCAGAACCTTTTTGAGCATTTTATCCGTCAGATAGGTTAGTATTTGCAAAGGTCCCCGAGACAAAACTACTTCTCTGACGGATCTTTTTTGAACTCCGATGTTCCAATCACGCGTGTTTGCTAACAGATCAGGCCAAGCATCACGCAAGTCGATCACATATGGGACACGAAGAACTTTCGCCGATATCCATGTCAGCAACGCTGTAGGAAGAGCAGGCACAGTTCCAATAATCAAGGACGGCCTTTGATCTTTCGGAGCTAAAAGGCCCACCCTAATTACGTTAATTAGGCCAAACAACGCGTTAATCGCCTGACCCATGGCGCGCCAAGTTATCGAGGAACCAGTTGGAATCATCATTGATCGATAGATGGTTTCGCCGGCCGGACCGATCTCGACGCTTGACATCCTGCACTTAGTCAAAGACTGAAGCCAGACTCTAATATTAACTTTCCGTCGATAGTTCGGCCACGGAGCTATGACAGAAAGCTCGTGACCATTCTCGGTCAACAAGTGAGCTAACCACCTCCAACGGCGCTGTGGAACCCCGTTCTCTGGATGCCAATATTGAGATAGAACAAGTATCCTCATTACGATCCTTACTTTCCACAACATCTCTCAGGCAACCATAAAACTATTCTAACTCAATTAACGCTCCACTGAACGTATGCTTCGGATAAAATTTTGCTGCCGAGTCCAAGACACTTGTCTAGCACGACTGCCATTAAACTCATAGAAACCCGCCATGAACAGGCGATTTGCTTATCATTATCGACTGCTTATATAGTTAAGAGCCGTTGCAGCAACAGCATCTATGTCGCTTCAACACAGTCCTCCATAGCTCAGTTGGCAGAGCATTCGACTGTTAATCGAAGGGTCACTGGTTCGAGCCCAGTTGGAGGAGCAAGCAAAGAGGTTGCCGGAATCCGGCAGTCTCTTTTTCATTTCTGTAGGGCTAAGTAGGTAGTCGAAACTGTTCGTCATTTGGGCTACCCCGGTCTTTGGACAATGTATAAATGGCTGCGGGAACCACTTAAACTGGGTCGCAAGCCCCGCAAGCAGGCCAAAAGGCTGCGCTCATATCCGTGGACGGTCAAACTTGAAGCGGTGCAGACGTTTCGTAGCGGATTACGGCCGCAAGAAGTAGCCGACAAGCTCGACCTGTATTCGAAGATGAACGTACACAGTTGGGCGTAAGCATATCGAGAATTCGGCGAATGGGGACTGATGTCCAAAAGTGAACGAAGAACCGAAAGAAACTTCCCCATAAAGAAGTCGCTGCACGCTTCACTTCCTGACGATCCCGCAGGATTACAGAAACTAGCAGCTAGGCTGATGGTGGAAAAAGCCCTCATGGCAGAGGAGCTGGAACTAGTAATAAAGGCGTCAGCGTCACTCCGGGAGCATTGACAAATCTTCACAAGGCTCTGGTAGTTGACGCGCTACGACCTCGTTTTCCACTAGGAATGCTGCCTGACACGGTCGATATGACCGCGTCGACCTTTTACTATCAGCTTGCTGCCCGTAGCCAGCCGGATGCTCGTTACGAGATCAAGCTGCGGATTGCAGAAATAGCCAAAGAATCCTATTACACCTACGGGTATCGCAGAATCTGGTGGGTGCTGCACCATGAAGGAGTACCGGTCAGTGAAAAGGTCGTTCGTCGGTTGATGAAAAAATGGCGATCCTAGTACGCCGCCCGCGCAGAAAGATCACATACTCCAGCTATGCAGGAGAAACCACAGCTGCACCACCGAATCTTGTTAAACGCAATTTCCACGCGGACAAACCCAGTACACTATGGCTAACAGACATTACTGAGTTTGTAGCAAGCAATGGCAAAGTCTATCTTTCTGCCACTGTCGACTGCTTTGACGGAAAAATCGTCGGATGGACAACCGGT
>Ga0079226_10002906_pt1 | contig 13194 bp, 9 predicted proteins | sample Poulit2014_FD_76345 | JGI IMG/M metagenome (GOLD analysis project Ga0079226, IMG submission 76345) | Agricultural soil microbial communities from Georgia to study Nitrogen management - Poultry litter 2014 | ecosystem: Environmental > Terrestrial > Soil > Agricultural land | place: USA: Georgia... | reverse complement strand
TTTCAAATGGAATTAGATGAGGATTCGATCAATTATGAGCGATTTTTAACACACCTGCGTTTCTTCGCTACGAGATTTATAAGAAAAGAAAAACTGAAAGACACTTATGATGACTTTTTATATCATCAGGTTAAAACGAAATATAACAAAGCTTTTCGTTGTGCAGAACGTATTGCTTCCTATATAAAAAATGATTATAACTGGTCGATTTCATATGATGAGATATTATATTTAACTTTGCATATTCATCGTTTGACAACTCGTCATTAAGCAAAACCCGTTTAATAAAACAAAACTAAATATTAGAACGTTTGAATCGAATTTCAATCGTTGGGAATGTAACCTTCGTAGGGCATGACCCGAATATTTTTGAGAACAACAGATCGTTGTACTTTTAGCTGGCTTATAGAGTGTGAAAAATTCAGCAACATAAGTACAAATCGTATTTGATTAAAGATCAAATTTTATCTGTTTACAAAAATATTCGGGTTTTATTTATTTAAAAATAGAACGAAATAGGAGGGGTTAAGATGAAATATGAGCAATTAGCCAAAGATATTATTAAAAACGTAGGTGGAAAAGAAAACGTTAACAGCGTTGTTCATTGTATTACTCGCTTACGTTTTAAATTAAAAGACGAAGATAAAGCGAATACAGAAACATTGAATAATATGGAAGGTGTTGTGACGGTTAGACAGAGTGGTGGTCAGTATCAAGTCGTTATTGGTAACCATGTGCCAGAGGTCTATAAAGCTGTCGTAGCTGATGGTGGTTTTGACGCTGAAAAACCAGTGGACGCTGTTGATGAAGAAAATGAAGATAAAGGGGGGCTATTGAATCGTTTTATTGATCTAATTTCTGGCATTTTCACACCTATACTTGGAATATTAGCAGCGTCAGGTATGATTAAAGGTTTAAATGTTTTATTCGTTTCACTTGGATGGCTCGATGAAACGGGCGGGACATATCAAATTTTAAATGTGACTGGTGATGCGCTATTTTATTTCTTACCAATTCTCTTGGGTTATACAGCAATGAAAAAGTTCGGCGGGACACCCTTTGTTGGGATGGTCATTGCAATGGGACTTGTATATCCAGCACTCGAAGGAATCCCGGAAACTGCGGAGCCTTTGTATACATTGTTTGCAGGAACAGTGATTGAATCACCTGTATATATTGAGTTTTTTGGTATCCCGGTTATTTTAATGACCTATTCTATGTCAGTTATTCCGATTATTATATCAGCATTTTTCGCAGCAAAATTAGAACGTTTTTTAACGAAAGTGATTCCATCTGTAGTAAGAACTTTTTTAGTCCCAATGCTGACATTGCTCATTATTATTCCGTTAACCTTTATTGTAATTGGTCCTATTGCGACTTGGGCAAGTCAGATACTCGGTGTGGGAACAGTTTGGGTATACGATTTAAGCCCTATGATTGCAGGAATTTTTGTTGGTGGTTTTTGGTTAGTGCTTGTAATGCTTGGGTTGCACTGGGGGCTTGTTCCGATTGCAATCAATAATATTCAAGTAGCAGGTGCTGACGTCATTTTACCATTATCATTTGTCCATTCATTTGCTATAGCAGGGGCGATACTAGCTGTTTGGATAAGAACAACTAATCAAAAAACAAAATCACTGAGTGCACCAGCATTTATATCTGCTATATTTGGTGTGACTGAACCAGCGATGTATGGTATTGCTTTACCGCTTAAGAGACCGTTTATTTTCACGCTTATCTCTTCAGGGGTTGGTGGAGCGATAATAGGATTATTTGGTACAAAAATGTATATATACGGTGGTCTTGGCATTTTTAAATTCCCAAGTTTTATTAATCCTGAAGAAGGATTTGATACAGGGTTTATGGGTGCTATTATTGCGGCAGTGGTAGGGATCATTTTAGCTTTCGTGTTAACTTACTTCTTTGGAGAATTTAACAAAAATGAAGAAAATAAGACAGTAACAGAAGAAAGTAGCGAACCGCGGGAAAATGGGGATGAACAAAATGAAATAATAGTGAGTCCACTAAATGGAAAAGTAGAAAGCTTGTCTGATATCTCGGATACTGCATTTTCGTCAGGCGCTTTAGGTAAAGGGGTGGCGATTAATCCTTCAGAAGGGAAATTAATTTCACCTGTATCTGGTACCGTCTCTGCCTTGTTTGGGACGAATCATGCAATTGGTATTAAAACTGGCCATGGTGCAGAGGTATTAATTCACATTGGAATGGATACGGTTCAATTGGATGGAAAACATTTTAAAGCTCATGTATCACAAGGTGATCAAATAGAGAAAGGCCAATTATTGATTGAGTTTGATATAAAGGCAATCGAAAAAGAAGGTTATAATCTCACCACACCTGTAGTTATAACAAATTATGATCAATATAAGATGATTGAAACTGTAGAACAAGGAAATATCCAGATTGGCGATACTATAATTACTATTATTTAAATCCCAAATTTGAAATATATAAAAATTTAATTGGTAATATAAGTATGTAAATTTAAGCTATATTATATTTGTTAGTCTAAGAATAATAGGAGGTAATTAAAAAAATGATGTACAAAAAAACTAAAAATAAATTCCCAGAAGGATTTCTATGGGGAGGAGCAACTGCAGCCAATCAAATAGAAGGTGGTTTTGAAGGGACGGAAAAAGGATTGTCTGTTTCTGATGTCTATATATTTGATGAAAACACGCCGAAAGAAAAATGGACGGATCAGTGGCATTTGATGACACACAAGCAAGTGGAGGAAGCCCAAAACCCATCAAGTACTAAATACTATCCAAAAAGGTATGGAAATGACTTTTATCATCATTACAAAGAAGATATTGCATTATTTTCAGAAATGGGTTTTAAAGCTTTTCGAATGTCGATTGCTTGGACGCGGATTTTTCCGAACGGAGATGAACTGGAACCAAATGAAGAAGGATTAAAATTTTACGATAATGTATTTGATGAGTTATTGAAACACGGCATCGAACCTGTTGTTTCTCTATCGCACTATGAAATGCCATTACATCTTGCCACAGAATACGGGGGATGGGTTAATCGGAAAGTAATTGATTTTTACGTGCAATTTGCTACAACAATAGTTAATCGTTACAAGGACAGAGTTAAATATTGGATGACATTTAATGAAATTAATGCAGTTAAACATCACCCTTTTGTAAGCTTAGGTGTAATCGAAGAGGACCATCCACATATTGAACAAGCAAAATATCAAGGAGCACACCATCAGTTTGTAGCAAGTGCGCTTACTACAAAAGCAATAAAAGAAGCAAATCCTAAAGCAGAAGTGGGTTGTATGATAAGCTATCAACTTCTTGTTCCTTATAGCTGTGATCCGAACGATATACAAGAAACAACTGAACAACAACGTGTATCGCTATTTTTCAGCGATGTACAAGCAAGAGGCTATTATCCTGCTTATACGGACAGAATGTTAGCGGAAAAGAACGTTACTCTCGAGATGGAACCCGAAGATGAAGAAATCATGAGAAAGTATCCTGTTGATTTTGTTTCGTTTAGCTACTATATGTCTAGTGCTGTAAGTGCACATCCTGAAAAATTGGAAGATGCAGTTGGTAATCTAGTTACGGGTGGGATTAAAAATCCATATTTACCATCAAGTGAGTGGGGATGGCAAATCGATCCTAAAGGGTTACGTTCCGCATTAAATCAATTATATGATCGCTACCAAAAGCCATTATTCGTTGCTGAGAATGGATTAGGAGCGGTAGATGAAATGGGAGAAGATGGTAAGATTCATGACGACTACCGTATTGATTATTTAAGAGAACATATCAAACAAATAAAAGAAGCTATTAAAGATGGTGTAGATGTGTTTGGTTATACTTCATGGGGCTGTATCGACATGGTTAGCGCTTCATCAAATCAAATGTCTAAACGCTATGGTTATATCTATGTAGATCAGGATGACATGGGAAGAGGGACGAAAAAACGTATGAAAAAGAAAAGCTTTGATTGGTATAAAAAAGTAATTTCTTCTAATGGTGAAGACTTAGAATGAAATTAATCTGGTATCTTACTAAAATAAGTTGAAATAATACGGAGGTAAATTATAATGATTACAAACAAAAAACAGACATTTCCAAAAGATTTTTTATGGGGAGGAGCAATTGCTGCTAACCAGGCAGAAGGTTCTTGTTTAGAAGATGGTAAGGGGTTATCGGTTGTAGATGTCTCACCAGAGGGTATTATGAATGGAATAGTGGAGGATAATGATAAAGTAAATCTTTATCATGAAGGAATTGATTTTTATCATCGCTATAAAGAAGATATTGCTCTCTTTGCAGAAATGGGATTTAAGGCATTTAGAACATCAATTGCATGGTCTAGAATTTTTCCAAAAGGTGATGAAACAGAACCTAATGAAGATGGCTTGAAATTTTACGATAATCTATTTGATGAATTATTAAAATATGAGATTGAGCCAGTTATTACTATCTCCCATTTTGAATCACCCTTACATTTAGTTAAAGAATATGGAGGGTGGAAGAATAGAAAAATGATTGAATTTTTCACCCGATATTGTGAAGTGATATTTAATCGGTATAAAGATAAGGTTAAATATTGGATGGGATTCAACGAGATTAATCATGCACATACAATGCCGGAAATAGCTGCAGCTACAAAGGTAGAGGATCATGAAGATAGATTACAAATTATTTACCAAGCTAGTCATCATGAGTTTGTAGCAAGTGCTATCGCAACCAAACTATGCCATGAAATTATTCCGGATGCTAAAATGGGTGCCATGTTATCGTTAAGCAGTGTTTATTCAAATACTTGCCATCCAGATGATGTTTTTGAAACATATGAACTACGAAGACGTTCATTATTTTATAGTGATGTGTTATTAAAAGGTAAATATCCAAATTATATACACAGAATTTGGAAAGAACATGATGTAAATGTAAAGATGGAAGGAGGAGATCTAGAACTAATTGAAAAATACACTGCAGATTACTTAGGGTTTAGTTATTATCGTTCAACTACCCATAAAAGCGGAGATCCAATCTTAGGGCATACTGGGGGAGTTATTGGAACGCCAAATCCTTATTTGGATACAACGCCGTGGGGATGGCAAATTGATCCTAAAGGACTTCGTTTTGTTCTAAATGAAATATATGATAGATATGAAAAACCATTATTTATCGTTGAAAATGGGCTTGGGATGACGGATGAAATAAAAGACGGAGAAATCAATGATGATTATCGTATTGATTATTTAAAGGCTCATCTTGAGGAAATGAAGGAAGCTATTGAAGATGGCGTAGATTTAATGGGCTATACTTATTGGGGACCAATTGATATTGTCAGTGCTGGTACTGGAGAAATGAAAAAACGTTACGGATTTATCTATGTGGATAGAGATAATGATGGTAAAGGAACATTAGAACGTAAAAAGAAAAAATCATTCTATTGGTATAAAGACGTTATTACGTCTAATGGAGAAAAGATTTAATTTTAAAGAAGATCTCAATCATATTTTAGATACCTCCAATTATCAGAACCTCTGAATAATTGGAGGTTATTTATAAAATATTGATATAGAATATATGTAGGAGTTGTGATCCCTGAATCGGCAAAGTTTGCTATTCAAAAAGCTAGGGATAACGATCATCTTGATCACCTTGTTTTTATTTGCACGGAACGATCTAAAGCAGAACTTTTCAAAGAGATTTTAATGCTATATTGAGGTGGAAAAAAAGGTTTTTTTCCATGAAACAGTTAGCTCAAAAGATGTCCAACACCTAGTAGATTTTTTAACGAACTTAACATCGATTTCTATTTAGAATCAAATAGTAGTTTAATTGCTAATGTCATTCCTAGCACAGTTCCTATCTTTGGTAAATAGTGGGGAACTATCTGTACCAGATATTCATTAAACGACAGTCATTGTAAAGTTACTTGAGCATTTAAATATAGATAAAAAGAACACCTTTGCGTATGATATAACTGACATCCACGATGCCCGTGGTATATTTAATGATTTTAGAAAGTATGGGTTAATATGAATGTTTTTAGGCTGACTGATTTTAATGGGGTTTCTCATTTTTCTGCTTTTTCCCGTAATTAGTATTAAGTTATCCCTTTGTGAAGACTGCATTTGTAACGACATTAGTAATGTGTCTTTTCAAAATATTTTTTGTATACTAGTAACTAAGAAGTATTTAAACAGAAAGGGTATCAATATCGATGAAAGTCATGGACACCCGCCTACAACAGATTATTCAGCATTTACTAAAATCCGATGATTTACTAACAAGTTCCGAACTCGCAACTGCTTTGCAGGTGAGTTCGAGAACGATACGAGATGATATAAAGGAACTAAATGAACTATTAAACGAAGATATTGCTCATATTGAATCGTATCGGGGAAAAGGTTATCGAATCAACGTAATAGATGAAGAGGGTTTCAGGCAATTTTTACAAAAAGTTACTAAAGAAAATAATCACGTAATACCAACTGAACCACAGGAACGTATACAATTTTTGATGGAAAAACTTTTACTGCAATCTTCTTATATAAAAATGGATGGCCTTGTTGATGAATTATTTATTAGTCGGTCCACCTTACAATATGATTTAAAAAATGTTCGTGAAATTCTGGCAGATTACAACTTGTATCTTGATCAAAAACCAAATTACGGAATTAAAGTGATTGGAGATGAAATGCAAATACGTTTTTGCATCTCTGAGTATATATTTAATCAAAACCCTAAAATTGTTGACCAAACGGCTGACTGGTTAGACATACTGCCAAAGGACGAAATAGAATGTATTAGAAATAGTATTCTTAACAAGTTGAGAAAACACCAAGTTATTATTACGGATATTAGTTTGCATAATTTAATCACTCATATCGCTATTGCTTGTAAACGTATACGAGATGAAAACGTGGTGGAAATCTATCAGGAAGAGCTTAGTGAGATTACCAATAAAAAGGAATATACGATAGCTAAAGAAATCGTTGCAGAGATAGAAAAAAAACTTAAAGTAACATTTTCGATTAATGAAATTGCTTATCTAGCCATTCATTTACAAGGAACAAAAATGGCAAATTCTGAATTGGAATTGGAAGAAGCTAAAATCCTGATAGACGAGGACATTCGACAATTAACTAGTGATATCCTTAACCGAATAGATGAAATTTATTCCTTAAATCTTTCTAACGATAAGGAATTAATATTAGCTCTTAGTTTACATTTAAAACCGGCAATTAACCGATATATTTATGAAATGAACCTAAGAAATCCAATGCTTGAAGAAATTAAAACAAAATATCCATTTTCATTTAATGCTGCCCTTGCAGGTGCAGAAGTCATTCGTGAAGAATTACAAATTTCTATAGATGAAGATGAAATTGGTTATATGGCTCTCCATATTGAGGTTGCAACAGAAAGGCAAAAAAAGAATGTGAGAAACAAGAAACGTTGTTTAATCGTTTGCGCCTCAGGGTTGGGAACAGCACAATTACTTTTATTAAAGTTAAAAGATAAATTTGGTGATCAGTTGAACATTCTAGGAACAACAGAGTATTATAATCTCTATAATCAATCATTTTATAATTTGGATTTCATCATCAGCACTATCCCAATACCTGAAAAATTACAAGTGCCTGTTATACAAGTCAGCACATTACTCGGTAATAGAGACATAGCCAAAATTGAAAAACTGATTCAAAATGATATTGATGTTATGGAGAAATATATGCGAGAACAGTTTACTTATCTTAAAATAGATCTTACAACAAAGAAAGAAGTCATTCAATTTTTAGGAAATGAATTGTCTGAAGCTAATAAGGTCAATGAAAATTTTGTCGATTCTGTTTTAGAGCGTGAAAAATATTCACCTACTAGTTTTGGTAATATGGTCGCGATTCCCCACCCGATAGAACCACAAACAGATGAAACGTTTTGGTCTATTATTACCTTGAAAAATCCAATTTCATGGGGGAATAAACCCGTTAAAATGATTTATCTACTTAACATTAGCAAGCAGCAGGAAGATGATTTAACTGCCATGTACGATGTGTTATTAAAATTATTGGATAACCACAGTTTGATTCAAAAATTACTGAAATGCGAAACATATTCTGAATTTAAATTTACATTAATTAAAACATAGATGTAGGATAAACTGCATCTATTTTTTTGTAATTTTTTATTCCATTTCCGTTGGCAACGGAAAAACATTCTCTACAAATGAAAATGGTTTCACAATAAACTAAAGATACAGCATAATAGAGTATTTCAAGTGCTTGTGGTTATGGACATTAAGCAATGTCTGTTGAAAGAGATGAAAACGATTTAATAAATGTTATAAAAAAGGAGTGAATTTCAGATGTCAAAACTACCTAATAATTTCTTATGGGGTGGTGCTGTTGCTGCACACCAATTAGAAGGTGGCTGGAAAGAAGGAGGTAAAGGAGTAAGTGTTGCTGATGTAATGACTAAAGGTGCTCACGGTGTGCCTCGTGAAATTACGGATGGCATTATTGAAGGTAAAAATTATCCCAACCATGAAGCTATAGACTTTTATCATCAGTATAAAAAAGATATTAAATTATTCAATGAGATGGGTTTTAAATGTTTTAGAACATCAATTGCTTGGTCACGTATTTTCCCAAACGGAGATGAAACAGAACCAAATGAAGAAGGTTTAAAATTTTACGATGACTTATTTGATGAATGTCTAAAGTATGGCATTGAACCAGTTGTAACATTATCGCACTTTGAAATGCCATATCATCTAGTTACGGAGTACGGTGGTTTTAGAAACCGTAGATTAATTGAATTCTTCACTACCTTTGCACGTGTATGTTTTGAAAGGTATAAAGATAAGGTTAAATATTGGATGACTTTTAACGAGATTAATAACCAAGCAAATTTTAATAATGATTTTGCCTTATTTACAAATTCTGGTGTGAAATATAAAGAGGGGGAAGATCGTGAAGAAATTATGTATCAAGCTGCACATTATGAACTTGTAGCAAGTGCTAAGGCGGTTATGCTTGGTCACGAAATTAATCCGGATTTTCAAATCGGATGTATGATAGCAATGGTTCCAATATATCCATCGACTTCTCATCCAAAAGATATATTAATGGCACAAAAAGCAATGCAGAAGCGTTATTACTTTACAGATGTTCACGTTCATGGGGAATATCCTAAAAACATGACGAAATTTTTTGAACGGAAAAGATTTAATTTAGATATTACCAAAGAAGATTTAGCACTCTTGAAACAAGGCATAGTCGATTATATTGGCTTTAGTTATTACATGTCATTTACCATAAGCCATCAACAATCGAATGAAGCATATGATTACAATGAATCACAAGGTTTAGTCAAAAATGAATATATTAAAACTTCTGATTGGGGATGGGCAATTGATCCTGAGGGGCTTCGGTATGCTTTAAACTGGTTTACCAACATGTATCATTTACCTCTTTTTATAGTAGAAAATGGATTAGGTGCAATTGATGAATTTGGGGAAGACGGAAAAATTCACGATGATTATCGTATTGAATATCTCAAAGCACATATAGAACAAATGATTAAATCAGTGAATGAAGATGGTGTTGATTTAATGGGCTATACGCCATGGGGGTGTATCGATTTAATATCAGCAAGCACCGGTGAAATGAAGAAAAGGTATGGTTTTATCTATGTTGATAAAGATGATGAAGGAAATGGTACTTTTGGTCGTTATCGTAAAGATTCTTTCTACTGGTATAAAGAAGTTATTAACTCAAATGGTGAAAAATTATAGTAATAGGTATAGTTTTTAATAAAAATAAATCAATGGAGGAATGTGAGATGAAAAGAGTTTTAATTATTTGTGCAGCCGGGATGTCATCTTCTCTAATGGCAAAGAAAACAGCAGACTTTTTAGTGGATAAAGGGAACGACATTGAAATAGATGCGGTTTCTACTAATGAAGGTTATAAAATGATTGAAAAGGGTAACTATGATTTGTTTTTAGTAAGCCCTCAAACAAAGATGTATTATCAAAAACTAAAAGAAGCTGGTGATCGTGGTGGTAAATCAGTTGTAAATATTCCAGCGCAAGCTTATGTCCCCATTCCTATGGGGATAGAAAAATTAGGGAATGTAATCTTGCAAGAACTTCAGGATTAAGCATTCGTAATTACTAATTAATTGATATAGAACTAAAAATTAATAAATTTAATCATAGTATAAAAATGGAATCAATTGCTCGCTATATATTGTGTTTCATTCCATTTATTGCGTAAGATTTAAACTGGCTAATTATTTGAGGTTATGTATGATGTGATGAGCGAGCAATTGAACCTATACTCTTTTCATTTTGAAATGTTTGGTCAACAGCAACTAAAAATAAAAATGTTTCAAAGTAAAAAACAATTGTAAAGGTATTTATAAGATTTTCTGGTTATTTAACTGTAGGTATAAGAAAGGAAGATTCGGTTGGAACAAGATCAAATCCAAAGCGTTGCCTTTGATATTATCTTGCATAGTGGTTCATCAAAAACAATGATACACGAAGCATTCGCAATGATAAGAAATAAAGAATTTAAAAATGCTGAAATCAAGTTAGAAGAAGCAAACGAAGAACTAGTATTAGCACATAAATCACAAACACAATTATTACAACAATATTCTTCTGGAGAAACAATCAATATGGAAATTATCTTGGTTCATGCGCAAGATCATTTAATGAACACGATGACATTCCGAGAGGTCGCGTTGGAAATGTTATATCTATATGAAAAAATCGAAAAAGATAAATAAATGAGGGATTCATATATGAAAAACAATGAAAGGACACTGATCGAACAAAATAGAAAAAATTTAAGTATTAAAACAATGTACTTTAATCGGTATTTACTAGTAAGATATATTTCTGCATTATTCTTTTTCACAAATTTATATTGGTTCATTTCATTGTTATTAAGCGATTCATCACTATATTTTCTACCGTTGTTATTACTTATCGTATTAGTAATTAGTATTGCAGAGCAAGTAAAGATGTACGGCAATCATACTAATAATGCCAAACATACAAGGTATTGTTTTGTGATTTTACTTTTTACAAATGTAGTTTTAATAGCGCCGACTTGTTTTTCTTCAATTTTTACTCAATTTTATCCCTTTCTCTTAAATCAACAGAAGTCTAAAATATTAGTTTTAGCTATTTTAGTTATTGGGATATTATTAACTGTATTAATTCTAAATCGTTTATATAAAATTAATCATAATGAAGACACGCATTATGAACGTATCAAGAAGTATGAAGAGGCAATTAATTAATAATTGAAGGGAAGTATTTCTATGGAAAACGAAAACAAGGTATTTGCTTTCTTGGAAAAATATCTAATGGGACCCATGGGTAAGGTCGCATCTTGGCGTTTTGTACGCGCGATAATGGCTGCAGGTGTGGCTTCTATTCCGTTCATAATCGTAGGTTCGATGTTCTTAGTACTAAATATATTGCCACAAACATTCACATTTTTAGAAAGCTTTTTTGACAACACTTTTTTTAGATTAAGTGATTTATATATGTTGGCAAACAAAGCATCGATGGGGATATTAGCGCTATATTTTGGACTTGTTTTTGGCTATGAATATACAAAAATAATCGCTGAAGAAGAAGAGTTGAATCTAAACCCATTGAATGGTGCTTTATTATCATTATTTTCTTTTTTTATGACTGTCCCTCAATTAGTTTTAGAAAATGGACAAATATCTTTAGTGCATCGAATTGATGATAACAACACGATTGTTAATGGATGGGCGATGGTTGGAGATGGTGTAAGTCGTTTGGGGGCTACTGGTATATTTACGGCAATCATAATGGGTATTGTGGCTGTTCAGTTATACAGGATGTGTGTGAGACGAAATTGGGTTATAAAAATGCCAGAAGCAGTACCAGAGGGTGTAGCCCGATCATTTACTGCATTAATTCCAGCGTTTTTAGTTGCTTTTGTTGTATTGATAATTAATGGTATCTTAGTTGTATTGGGTACGGATATATTTAAAGTAATTGAAATTCCTTTCAGCTTTGTTACTTATTTAACAGACAGTTGGTTAGGGTTTTTAGTTATTTATTTCCTTATTAGTGGACTATGGATCGTAGGTATTCATGGAGCAAATATAATTGGTCCATTGTTGACACCAATTGCCTTACAAAATATGCAATCCAACATTCATGGAGCGATTATGCCATATGCAGGTGATTTTGGACATGCCTTTGTAGATATTGGTGGCTCTGGGGCAACGTTAGGTTTATGTATAGTTATTGCATTCTTTGCAAGATCGAAACAATTAAGCGTTTTGGGTAAAGCATCTATCGTTCCTGGTGTTTTTAATATTAATGAACCATTAATCTTTGGGTTACCGATTATCTATAATCCATTCTTAGCTATCCCATTCTTTTTAGCACCGATGGTCTCAGCTACAATTGGTTATTGGGCAATTAAACTGCAAATTATTCAACCAATTGTTGCTATGATGCCATGGCCCGCTCCCATAGGTATAGGCGCATTTATCAGTACAGGGGGAGATTATATGGCAATAATTATTGCATTGATTTCTGGAATTGCAGCATTTCTTGTTTGGCTTCCATTCATTAAAATGTACGATAAAAGATTAGTTAACCAAGAAAAAGGTGAAGATGTATTAGTTTGAAACCTTTAAATAATTAAACTTGTTCAAAAAACAGACAATTAATTAAGGTGGAATCAGGCATTCTTAACATGTTTGGGCAGTTTTTGATAATAAATTATCAAAAACTGCCTCGAATTGTGTCATACTGTTTTCAGCACGATTATTGAAACGATTTTAGTGGACGAAATGGGTATATATTACACTGGCACTGTAGGATTTCACTTACAGCATTAGAATTAGAAGACCTTCCTATACAAAATATTGATATGAAGTAAATAGCAATATAAAAATACTCTAAACAGTATAAGTGATTTATAATCGGATGATTTAGGCTAATGCCTACAGTCTTGGTTGCTTGAAAAATATTATTATATTACATCAATAACTTTTGGAGGAGTTACTGTGAAACAATATTTAGCAATTGATATAGGCGGAACGGAAACAAAGTATGGAATTGTTAATGATTTAGGCGATATATTAGAAGTTAGTAAATTCTCTTCACAAAATGCAA
>Ga0079226_10002905_pt1 | contig 13196 bp, 15 predicted proteins | sample Poulit2014_FD_76345 | JGI IMG/M metagenome (GOLD analysis project Ga0079226, IMG submission 76345) | Agricultural soil microbial communities from Georgia to study Nitrogen management - Poultry litter 2014 | ecosystem: Environmental > Terrestrial > Soil > Agricultural land | place: USA: Georgia... | reverse complement strand
TAGTTTCACTTTAGTAAAATCATTACCCGGGAAATAACGGGATTTTACTATCGACAAATCGATTGCTTAGGCGTAACATTATACGTATCGGAATGTTGTAAAAAAATTTAGAGGTGGTAAAATGAAACGTCGGCTTATATCTTTTCTAATCATTAGTACAGTTGGAATACTCGCATCCTGTCAAGCGATGGAGCTTGACGACGAACGAAGTGATTCAGAGCAAAGTGATGATTACTTCGAAACAACAATTGAAGAACGCGATCACCTTGAAGAAGAGGATCCCTCGGATAGATCAGATGCAACAGAGTCCAGAAATGATGAACAAGCCTACATGAATAGTGAACTAATGGACCGTTACTTTACAGAAGTAGTGATCGAAGTCGAATACGAAGATAGTAAAGAATATGAAGCAGAGATTAAACAGGATAATGGAGAAATTAAAGCGGAAATTGATGATGAACTTAATGGCGAAAAAATTAAAGGAGTCGAAGCTTTCGACTATATCGTCGAACGAATGGAACAAGTAGAAGTTACTCCAATAAGTGATATGGGAGAAGTAACAGAAGAAATTCTAAGTCTTTTTGACTTACCAAAAACATATAAAGAACTAGAAATCGAAGTAAAGTTCCACAACGGTTCAAAAATAGAAATTGAAGATAAAATGAAATAAATGATGAAATTTATCTTTACAAATTAGGTGAGAGTATGAGTGTTTGGTTTATCGTTAATTTTATTATATTTTTATTCGTTGTAATAAAAGTAAGTGAAGGCAATCTCATGCCCCATACAATTGTCGGTGGTCTTGGGATGCTTTTTATTTTATACAATTGGACGAGGCATGCCGTATTTACGACAATCCGTTCCTCGATCCCTAGGGAAAGAAAAATTATATTTGCCAAATTATCAAAGAAAGTTTTGCCCCTCCATAAATGGACAGGGACTTCCGCTTTAATAATAATTTGTATTCACTTTATACTCGTATTACGTTATTTCCCCTTTGAATTACAAAATATTAAAATGATTACCGGTCTTATTGCTCTTACCTGCTTAATCGGTGTCGTAATATTTGGCTGGTTACGTCATTTCAGAACGACGGTTGCGCGAAGATATATCCATTGGACTTTTGCCTATCTAGTAATCCTTTCAACAGTTATACATATTTTTATGGCTTAAATTTTTAAAACCTGAACGACTAGTTACTTTACTGGTCATTTTATTTTTAATATATTTATCTATCGAACTTTGTTATGCGGATTCTTTTCCATAAAAATTATAAAAAGAAATAGTTCGTTCAAAAGATTAAGAAAATTTGTCGAATTTCATTAAATAGTGTTACATAAAGTAAGGTTCTTTGTTATGCTTAAAATAGGCAATTAGATTATTAGGCTTGCAGAAAGGGGAATATTAGATGGAAAAACCTTTTAGACGCGATGTCATTCGTAATGAAGTTAATAGTTTAGAAGGACGGGTTTTAACCTTTTATTTAAACACAGATTCCGCTAGTGAAGAATGGAAAATCAGATTAAAAAATGGATTAAAACGAACAGAAGAATATCATCGTATATCAAACCCTGATGATGCCCCACTTCTAAAACAAATTATTAAAAATGTACGAGTAAAAGTCCGTGATCTACAACGCAATTTAAAAACAAGTCTTATCTGTTTTGCTTCAAAAGATAAGGTATTATTTTATCCGTTTCATTTCCCCGTTGAAAATGACTTCCAATGGCGAGAAGAACCAGCAACAGAACAATTAGAACAGCTCTTTCAAACTTATACACGTACAGGAGTAATTTTACTTCAGGCAAATAGTGTTACATTAATTTCGTCTACTCTCGGTGAATTAGAAGACGAAGCACACTTTGAGATGGATTTTGATACAGAAAGTTGGAAACGATACAAAGGTTTAGCCTTCGGTTCAATTATTTCAAGTAGTGCTAACCACCGGCATAAGTTCGAACGTAGAATGCGCGAAAATCAAACACGTTGGTATCGGAATCTAGTCCCAATTATTCGTAATTATGCAAAGGAAAAAGGTTGGAAATCAATTTATTTAGTCGGACCAACCACATTAACTGAGGGATTTCGTAAAGAATTGAATGAAAAAATTACCAAAGTCATTAACCGCAACTTAGCTAGTAAGTCTGCTCGCGAAATATTACAACGGACAATTTTTGCTCCAAATGACGATGACTAATTTATAAAGTACACAAGTTAGGACAAACATATTAATAAAAACGTTGTTCTCAGTATAAAAGGAACAACGTTTTTAAAATGCCTTATTTAGTAAGGAAATCCCAATAGATAGCGCACACGAAATTAAGTTTTAGAACAAAAATAAAAATGGATTAAGCTTTCTAGTACTAGAAAACTTAATCCATTCTCCTATTTAATGTTAATATGTCTCAACTTTTATGATTAATTCGACGATGATACCTCTACAGCATAATCTGCTAATAAACGAGCACCAAAGCCGGTAGCTGAATTGCGATAGTACCCCTCTTCTTTACTCTCCATTACACCCGCCATATCGACATGGACCCATCTTTTCGGATTTTCAATGAAACGGCGAAGGAATAAAGCCGCTGTAATCGAACCACCATAGCTTTGATTACTTATATTGGAGAAGTCGGCATAATCGCTTTTCAACGTTTGGTCGTAATCTTCAATTAATGGCATTGGCCAAACGAAATCCCCATTTTCCTCACCGATTGCTTTCATTTTTGTCAATAATGATTCTTCTCCAAAAATTCCAGCTACTTTCGGTCCTAATGCAAAGGCAATTGCACCAGTTAATGTTGCAATATCAACGATGTAATCTGCTTCTAACTCTTCTGCGCGCAATAAACCATCGGCCAAAATTAAACGACCTTCCGCATCGGTATTGCCGATTTGAACCGTATGACCATTTTTATATGTAATGACATCACCCGGTAATAAGGAATGACGGTCCGGCATATTTTCTACCGTTTGAATTAAACCGACGACGTTTACTTTTGCTTTTAAACTAGCTAACAGTTTCACTGCACCAGCTACTGCTGCAGCTCCCCCCATATCCATACGCATATCACTTAAATTACGACCACTCTTTAAGCTAATTCCTCCCGTATCAAACGTAACCCCTTTACCAACGAGAGCAATTAACGGTTTAGAAGCGTCGCCTTTATAATGAAGTTCGACAAAAGCCGGATCATACTTACTTCCACGATTTACTGCAAGTAAACCGTTCATCTCCATCTCTTCCAAAGCGTTCTTGTCGTGGACTACAACGTCGACGTCCGTACCTTCGAAGGTTTCCATTAAAATTTGCGGAAACGTTTCCGGATTTAATTTGCTTGGGATTTCATTCATTAAATCGCGAGAGAATGCCGTCGCTTCAGCGCGTAACTTCCCTTCTTTAACCGCTTGTTGACGAAGGGCTCCTTGCTTCAAATGTAATTCAACCGCTTCTGTTTCTTGTTTTGATTTATAAGTCGTAAACTGATAACTACCTAAATGCCAACCTTCCACGAAGGCTGTTGTTACTTTTTGAATATCTAATACTTGGAATGCCTCTTTAAACTGTTCATCGGCAACTATTGCCTTCGTTACTTTTTGCTTTTGTAAATCGCGAGCGATACTACCGGCAAGTTGACGAATCTTTTCATAAGTTTGTTGCGACTCTTTTATTTCCTTTACGAAAACGTGTAATTCACCATTTGCGAAAATCGTACCAAAATCACCGGTTTGATCAGCGATATAATCTTTTACATCTTCATTCGTAAATTTAAAAAACACTTTTGCTTCTCTAGCCATCCGTTACCCTCCTAAAATTAATAGCTTACGTTTAAAGTATCGCTTAGTTTAACCAATTTCGCAATTAAAACATTTTACCTTTAATACAGTTTTTATGCTAGGATAAAGATGATTGAGAAAATAAAATGAACTCTTTTTTCACACAAAAATAAATAGAATGAGGAGGACTTGCGATGAAAACTGTTACAGATCATTTAGGTAGAGAAATATCTTTTTCCTTTCCACCGAAAAAAATCGTCTCTTTTGCCCCAGCGATTACACAAACCTTATATTCACTCCAATTAGATGACGAAATTGTCGGAAGGACTCGTTTTTGCAAATATCCACAAGATAAAGTAGCAAAAGCCTTAAATGTAGGTGGTACAAAAGATTTCAAAATAGATCGTATTCATTCGCTAAAACCAGATTTAATCATTATGGAAAAAGAAGAAAATACAGAAGAAATGGTAAAAGAATTAGAAAAACATTATCCCGTCTATGTTTTTGAAATACAATCGGTGGACAATGCCTTCCGAATGATTACAGACCTTGGTACAATTACAGATCGCAATCTTCAAGCAGAATCCTTAAGTAACGGAATTCGCGCCATGTTAGATACATTACCTAGACAATTTAAGGGTGAAAAAGCCGCCTACGTTATTTGGCAACGCCCCTACATGGTCGCCGGTAATCGTACATATATTAATTCCGTATTGGAAACGTTAGGGTTTGAAAATCCTTTCACAACATACGAAGGACGTTATCCAACGGTTACTGAAAAAGATTTCGCACAAGAACATTTAGACTATATCTTTTTAGCTACTGAACCTTTCCCCTTTCAAGAAAGCCATGTTGAGCAGTTTAAAGAACAATTTCCTGAAGCAATTGTCAAACGTATCGATGGAGAAATGTTTTGGTACGGTGCAATGATGCTAGATGCAGTTCCTTATTTTACATCGTTTTTTAAACAAGAAAAATAAACTATTAGAAACTTAGTAGACGGGCCTTTTATAAAAGGTAGGCACCGTCTTTTTATATTGATCCTTTTTCCCTTACCCCTCGCTCCCTATTTCGCATTGTAATCATCGCTGCAATAAAGGATAAAGCGACAAAGCCAATTCCAACATGTGGTGTGACAGCAATCGAGCGATAATCAATAATAAAACTGCCCACTAACGTTCCAAAGGCAATTCCTAGTTGTAATGCTGCATTATTTAAGCTTTGTTGAATATCGGAAGTTTCCGGTGCAACTTGGAATAAATGACTTTGGATCGGAGGTGTAATTCCCCAACTGACAATTCCCCACAAAATTAAAATCGGCCAAAAAAGAATGAGTAAATTCGTCGTAAATGGCATAATAAATAAACTTAACGCTAAAATAGCGATTGCTGATAGTAACGTTTTACGATTACCGAAACGATCAGCAAAAACACCCGCTAAACCACCGCCAGAAACGGCAGCAATCCCATAACATAAATATAAAATTGAAATCGTTAAGCCATCGAAATTCATCGTTTCTTTTACATAAGGAGTTAAATATCCATAAAAGGTAAAGTGACCAGCTAAAAAGAAAAATGTCGTTGCATGGGCTAAAAACACGCGATGATCCTTCAACGTAGCTAATTGTTCTCTTAAGGTGACGACTTGGGTTGGTTTTACCTGCTGTAACGTAAAATGGACCCCAACAAATAAAAGTAACGTTAAAAAAGCGGTCAAAATAAAAGGTGCACGCCAATTAATAAAGTTCCCTAAAAACACACCAATTGGTAAGCCGAGCACAAGAGAACCACTAATCCCCATCACGACAAGTCCGATTGCCCGACCCCGATAAGCCGGTTCAACGACGCGGGAGGCTAAATTAATACTAAGAACTGTCGCAACCGAACCACTTGCTGCAGATAAAATACGAGATAACAATAACATTGTGAAATTCGTGCTAACGACTGCTAACATAATCCCAATGAAAAAAACAACTAAAGAAAGCATAATTAGTTTCTTTCGTTCTACTCTTGCAAAAGTAACAAGTAAAATTGGGGAAGAAATTGCAAAGACAAAAGCAAAGACAGTGATAAGTAACCCCGCCGTACTAATCGTTATATGTAAATCGGTAGCAATCAAATCTAAAATTCCACCGACAATTAGCTCTGACATGCCTACGACAAAGGCAATTAACATTAACATATATACACGTCGATCCATAAACTAGTTATTTCTCCTTTATTTATAAAGCTATGTATTTATTTAAACAGAAACGCGAAGTCCGCACAAGCGGAATTCGCGTTGCAATCTTTAATCCACAGTTACAACATCCCGTTCAAAACGATCGTACCGTAACGGTTCTGGTGAAAATACAGTTTCCTCGGCGCCGGTAATTAATTGTTCAATTAACTTACCCGTTCCTGTTGCTAAACTAATTCCATCCCCTTCGTGTCCTGCTGCAATGTAATATCCCGGAATTTCATCGACAGCTGATACAATTGGTAAATGGTCTTCCGTATACGGACGAAATCCAGTATAGGCACGAATAATTTTAAAATCATTCATTTTTGGGAAAAAACGCAAAGCACGATTTGCAATTGTCTGAACGACGTTAATATCAATCGTACTATCGTAACCTACGAACTGACGGCTACTTCCGATTAAAAAATTTTGACTTTCGGTCGGCTCTAAAACGAGAGCAACTCCGTGTGCTGCCGTCCGCTCATCAGCAATGCGCTCACGACCAAACTTATTCATTAAATACCCGAATTCCATTACATTTCGCAACATTACGGGCTCAGAACGTGAACCGACTAAAATATGACCTTTACGCGGAATAATTGGCAATTTAATCCCTAACATTTCACTTACAAACGGAGCCCAAACTCCCGCAGCATTAACGACTTTTTCAGCATAATATGTACCGTTAGTCGTCTCGATTTTGAAGTCTTCCTGTTTCGTTATATTTGTCACTTCTGTTTGGGCTCTTACTTGTAATCCAAACTGTTCAGCCTTATGAATTAACGAATAACAAAACATATAAGGATTAATTAAGGAATCAGTCTCACAAACTAGACCGCCGGGAATATCGTCTGCAAAAAATGGTGATTCATCTTTAATATCCTGACGATCAAGCACTTCAAACTGTAAACCCGCTTCATTTTGCGTCTTTACCCATTCGATGGCTGCTTCCATTTCTTCTTCATTATCACAAACTAAAATACTACCATGTTCTCTAAATTCAAAAGGGATTTCTAACGTCCCGTGCAAATCCCTTAATAACTCTTGACTTACAAGCGACATCTCACTATCGAAACCCGGATCTTTATCCACAATCGTAACATTCCCATCACAGCGAGAGCTCGTTCCGCTAGCGATATCATTTTTTTCAATTAAAACTGTTTCTAAACCAGCCGTTGCTAAATAATAAGCTGTTGCACTTCCGACAATTCCTCCACCAATGACTGCTACTTCATACCGTTTCCTTCCCACCGGTATACCTCCCTATTAAATGTCAAAATGAAAATGGTTCATGTATTATATTTCAAGAAAAGAAAAAGAATCGACTTGTTTGAACGATTCTCTTTCGACTTTGTTCATATAACAATTTATTTTATGTTATGATAGAAATATATTTATATATAGTTTTACGTATATCATACCTTAAAACTTGGAGGTTACACAAGTGAGAGATGTCATTATATGTCGTTGCGAAGAAGTAACGTTAAAACAATTAGAAGAAACAGCTAAACAATTTAATACTACTGCCCGAGAATTAAAATTACGCACACGAGCCGGGATGGGTTTTTGTGGAGGTAGGACCTGTCGTCCGATCGTCGATGAAGTATTATTAAAAGTAACGAACACTGAACCGACCGATCCTCTTCCGTTAAAAGTACAACCTCCCGTTCGACCAATTTCATTAGAGCAACTAGGAGGCTATCACAATGAAACAAAAACGGATTGAACATCATCCAATTCTCGGTGACGCAACGAAAGGAAAAAAGATTACGTTTACCTTTAATGGTAAAACGTATGAAGGTTATGAAAAGGATACGATTGCTTCAGCTTTATTAGCTAACAGAATTCGTACTTTACGATACCACGAACATTCCGGTTCACCCCGAGGCATTTATTGTAATATAGGGCATTGCTTTGAATGTCGAGTTACTGTAAATGGAGTATCAAACGTTCGAGCTTGCCTTACACCAATTGAGCCGAATATGGTAGTTGAAAGTGAAAGGGAAAAACCTTCACCATTAGATCCGAGCAATGAAACGTTCCCTAAAACGTACAAAGAATACGCAGAAATGAAAGATGGTGAAGAAACATGAGTAAATACGATGTCATTATCGTCGGTGCTGGACCTGCCGGACTCGCAGCAGCAATCGCATGTCGTAAACATGATTTAAACGTCGCCGTCCTCGACGAATTCCCTTATGCAGGAGGTCGACTGCTCGGTCAATTACATGAAGAACCGAACGGAGAATGGTGGAACGGTATTGCAGAAGGTGAAAAATTAATCGAAGAAGCAAATAAATTAAATACAGAAATCAAACTGCATGTATCCGTTCACCATATCGAAAAGAAAGAAAACGGATCAATTATCGTACATACAAATAAAGGAAACTACCCGACTACTCACGTTGTAATCGCAACGGGTGCTGCTGAAGCGGCAACACCTATTCCTGGATGGACTTTACCAGGGGTTATGTCAATTGGTGCTGCGCAAGTAATGACGAACGTACATCGCGTACGTGTCGGTGAACGGGGCATTATCGTCGGTGTTAATGTCTTATCTGTAGCAATAGCCCGGGAGTTGCAACTAGCAGGAATCGATATACATAGCATAGCATTACCGGTAGAAAATGTAGCGACTACTGAACATAGTAATCCGAAAAAAGTAATGGAGCGTCTCGTACGCATCGCTCACTTAGCACCTTCTGCTTTTATTCGATTCGGTAGTAAATTTGCTCATTTTAATTGGGCACAAAATCTAGCTGTACAATTTTTTCCTAAATCTGGTGTGAAAATGTGGGACATGCCGATTCATTTACGAAAAGCAATTACCCAAATAAACGGAGAAAAAGCCGTTGAATCTGTTACGACGGTTGATATAAATGCCGACGGTACACCAGTTCAAGGAACAGAAAGCGAAATCCCTGTCGATTTCGTTTGTATCGCGGGGGGATTGTATCCATTAAGTGAACTGGCCGCAACCGTCGGTGTACCGTTTCAATATGTTGCTTCATTAGGCGGTCACGTCCCAGTCCATAACGAAGCGATGGAAACGCCGGTAGAAAATGTATACGTCGCTGGAAATATTACCGGAATTGAAAGTGCAAAGGTCGCACGAGAACAAGGTACTGTCGCTGGATTATCAATCGCTTATAAAACATCTAAAGATCAATCCGTAAAACAACGATTAGAAGAAGCATTAAAACAAGTAATTGCAACACGACAAGCAGCGACGATTCAATTTGATCCCCACATCGAAGAGGGACGTCGACAAGTCCACAGAAACTTTATCCAAATCACGAAGAATAAATCATAAGGTGGCCATAAAAGATGAAAAACATTATGTTAATCGGTTTTATGGGAGCGGGAAAAACGACGATTGCAAAAGAACTCGCTAAACTATTAAATCGTCCCTTTATCGACACTGATGAACAAATCGAACAAGAATTAGGTATGCCGACGACAGAAATTTTCAGTAAATATGGAGAAGCTTTTTTCCGCAAAAAGGAAAAGGAACACATTTTATCTCTTATTAAAAAAGAAGGTAAAGTCGTTGCTCTTGGTGGAGGGGCTTTTTTACAAGAGGAAATTCGCAATGCTTGTTTAGATAATTGTTTCGTCGTATATCTCGACCTTAGTTGGAAGAGTTGGTTGGATAGACTCGGTGATTTAATTACAACGAGGCCGATTTTACAACAAAAGTCCGAAGATGAAATAAAACAACTATTTGAAGAAAGAAAGGCTTATTACAGTACTCATCATTTAAAAGTAAATACCGACGGAAAATCACCCCAAATAATTCCAAAAGAAATTATTGAACGTTTGGACGAAAACGCCTAAATAATTGACATACTAGAAAGAGACTGGGCAAAACTTAGCAAAAAACTTGAGCAAGTAGCTTTTTATTCAGCTAATGCATTTAAAAAATGCTTTAAACCTTGCGTCTTATTGCTTTATTAAGTAAGTTAGGAAGGAATAACATCTCAGTTTACTCAGTAGAAGGCTCTCTGTCGAGTAAGTTAATGAGAAATAACACTTGTGCTTACTTAATGGAACCCTCCACTAGGTAAGATAATTAGAGTCGACACTTCAGCTTACTCAATGGAGACCTCTACTGAGTAGGTCCACGCACAAAAGTGTTTCAACATACTCAATGGAGACCTCTACTGAGTTGGTTCACGTGCAAAAATGTTTCAACATACTCAATGGAAGCCTCTACTGAGTTGGTTCACGTGCAAAAGTGTTTCAACATACTCAATGGAGACCTCTACTGAGTAGGTTCACGTGCAAAAGTGTTGCATCTTACTCAATGGAGACCTCTACTGAGTAGGTACACGCACAAAAGTGTTGCATCTTACTCAACGGATACGTCTATCGCGTAAGTTAAATAAAGATGATACGTCGTCTTACCCAGCGGAATCTTTTGCCGCGTAAGTCAATAAATAAACCTAAAAAAACTTTCCAAAGGTAGGGTAGTACTAGCTAAGTTTTCAATAAAACTTAGCTAGCATAAAGAAGTGTGGGGTAGGTTTTCAATAAAACTATCCCAGCGAGAAAAAGTTTTAAATATTTTTAAATTAAAATTTCTATAAACGATACCAGATTTACATTCGTGCCCTTCTACTAAACAATATGCCACCAAAACAAATACAAAAACAAGTTTTCTAAATAAAACGGACTGAGTTTCTACCTAATCGAGAAATTCAGTCCATCCTTTTATTTAAGGCTGGTTTTGTCACAGCCCTTTCTCAATTTATAGCTTGATTAAGAACCAACAATTCTTAAACCTACTGCCCCAGTAATAATTAAGGCTAAAAAGAGGATGCGCAAGAAATTAATCGATTCCTTAAAAAAGATAACTCCAACCAAAACTGCACCGGTTGCACCAAGGCCAGTCCAAACAGCATAGGCTGTTGCAAGAGGAATATCAATCATCGCTAACGCTAAAAACAAAAATCCAAAAGTGAAGGTAATAACAACAAGGAAAAGCCTCTGCCAGTTTCTCTTTTCAATATACAAATTGATTGAAGCCATTCCAAAAATTTCACCGAAACTTGCAATAAATAAATAAAACCAAGCCATTTATCGTTCGCCTGCCTTTTCTTCTTTATCTTTTTCTGGAGTTGTTAATTGTAAACCAACTACACCAACTATAATTAAACCGATTAAAAAGGCGGTTGTATACGTAAATTCTGTTTCTAAAAAAAGAAAATCGATAATTGCAATCATCGCTGCTCCGGATCCAGTAAATACTGCATATACCGTTCCAGAGGGTAACGTTTCAACTGCTTTAATGATAAAGTAAAAACTAAGTATAATCGCTATTACTGTTCCTGCCCATTCTATAAAGTTCGATGAATATTTCAACCCTAATACCCAAAATATTTCGATTATTGCTGCAAAGAGAACATAAATCCAACCCATCAACATCCTCCTATTTTATGCTGAATCTAAATAAAAAAGATAAAACCAAAAGTGATTTTATCTTTTAAATGAATTGTTCAAGTTATTCTTTTGACAACGACTTTATAATTGGCATAATTTCACGTAGACGACTTACTTCAAAAGTTGGAACGATATCATCTAGTTCAATTCCATCATGATTAATCCACATCGAATCAATTCCAAACTTTGAAGCACCTAAAATGTCCGTCATCGGGTTATCTCCTACCATAACCACTTCATTCTTCTCAACACCATCTAACAAACTTAACGCATACTTAAAAAGCTCCGTATTCGGCTTTCCATGCCCAAAATCTCCTGAAATAACAATATGATCAAAATAAGGGGCTAGTTCCGGAGACAAGGATAGTTTCGTCTTTTGCAAATGTGGGGAGCCATTCGTTAGCATGAGCAACTGATAGTTTCCTTTTAATTCGTCGAGGACTTCAAGCGTTTCTTCATATAAATAAATATGTTTCTTTCTTTCTTCCGGAAATAGTTGAGCTAACTCTTCTGCTAAAGCTTCATCTTCAATATCGAGAGCCTGTAACCCTTCAAACCAAGCACGCTTTCTGTACTCAGGTACCACTTCTCTTAATTTAGCGAAATCCTCCCCCTCGTCTAAAAACTCACCCCACATACCTTCAAAAGTTCCAATACCGATATCACTTACAAATTCATAAGTCTCATAAGTCGGATATAATCTTGTTGCACTATCTCTTACTTCTTTTTCTAGTTGTGCTGTATCAATGTCATATTTTTCGAGTACACGTTTACAAGTTGCTTTAAAAGCTTCACTAATACTTTTTGCATCCCATAAGAGCGTATCATCCAAATCAAAAAACACTGCTTTTAACATTCATAACATCCCTTTATTTTTAAATATTCTTTACTAATCTTAACGATTATTACGATAAATGTCCATTAAAATTAGCTTGAAAAGAAAAAAATATATCATATACTTATTTAATTTTTTATATAAATTTTTTTATATTTCATAATATCCGAATATTTGTCATGAGAACGTCAAAAAAACAACACATTTTACTCTTCCTAAGTAAAATTTTATGCTATTCTAATAATTAACAGGATTTTGTTATATGATAACTTTTAACATTATTAAACAAAACTTAAAGGAGGTTCCTATGAAATATTTACGTACATTAATCATCCTAACTACTGCTCTATTATTATTATCGGCTTGTAATAATGAAGATTCAACGGAACAAGGAGAAACGAAACAAGTCGACGAATTCACAGCAGTTACTCAAGATGGTGAAGAGTTTAATACTAGTGATCTAGAAGGTCATTGGTGGGTTGCTGACTTTATCTTTACAAACTGTGAAACGGTTTGTATTCCAATGACGGCTAATATGTTAAAATTGCAGGAAATGTTAGAAGAAGAAGGGCTCGATGATGTCAAGCTTGTCTCCTTCTCCGTCGATCCGGAACGCGATACTCCGGAAGTTCTCCAAGAATATGCTGAGGAAAACGGTGTCGACCTAGATCGTTGGACTTTCTTAACGGGTTACGACTTTGAAGAAATCGAACAATACGCAATCGATACATTTAAAGTATGGGTTGCAGCTCCAGAAGAAGGTAGTGACCAAGTCGAGCACGCTTCTTACTTTTCATTAGTCTCGCCGGAGGGACGAATTGAGAACCATTATAGTGGTACAAAAGCCGAACAAATGGAAAACATTATCAAAGATTTGAAGAGATTGCAATAGTGTAACAGATGCTGGATTGTATAATCAAGTTAG
>Ga0079226_10002904_pt1 | contig 13196 bp, 14 predicted proteins | sample Poulit2014_FD_76345 | JGI IMG/M metagenome (GOLD analysis project Ga0079226, IMG submission 76345) | Agricultural soil microbial communities from Georgia to study Nitrogen management - Poultry litter 2014 | ecosystem: Environmental > Terrestrial > Soil > Agricultural land | place: USA: Georgia... | reverse complement strand
TGTCTTTAGTAGGATGTACCGTTAAATTGTCTTGTTTATTTATTATAGCTAAATATTCATCTTCATAAATTATATCGAGGTATATATCCTCTGGTAAAATATTAATTTCAGTTTTTGGTAATTTTATACTTAAAACATCATTTTCTTTTACTAAATATCTTCCCTTAACTTTTTTATTATTTACTAAGATATTTCCTTTTTCAATTAATTTCTTTATTTTTGAACGGCTTATTTCTGTATTTTTTTCTGCTAAGTAAGCATCTAATCTCTTATTTTCATCTACTAATGATACCTTAATTTCATTCATAATTATTCACCAATATTTTCTATTTGCCAATCTATAATTTCTATATTATTTTTAGCTAAAAATTCATTAGTTTTTGAAAAAGGTTTAGAACCAAAAAATCCTCTATATGCAGCTAAAGGAGATGGATGTACCGATTCTATTATTAAATGTTCTTTATTTTTTATAAGTTTCTTTTTAGATCTTGCATTATTCCCCCACAGAATAAATACTAAAGGCTCTTTTCTCTCCCCTAATAATTGTATTATTTTATCTGTTAAAATATGCCAACCTAAATCTTTGTGTGAATTTGCTTGTCCTTCTCTAACTGTAAGAGAAGTATTTAATAATAACACTCCTTGCTTAGCCCACTTTTTTAAATAACCATTATTTGGAATATAACAACCTAAATCATTATTTAGCTCTTTATATATATTTAATAAAGATGGTGGAATTTTAACTCCAGGCTGTACTGAAAAGCTAAATCCATCGGCTTGACCATATCCATGATATGGATCTTGTCCTAGTATTACTACCTTAACATCTTTATAATCTACAAACTTTATACTATTAAACACATCCTCTTCTTTTGGAAATATTCTATATATCTTCTTTTCTTTTTCTAATGTATCCATAATATTCTTATAATATGGTTTACTAAATTCTTCTTTTAATAAATCTTCCCAACTATTTCCTATATGCAATATTAAAACTCCTTTTCTAAATAAAGAAATTATATATTATTAAAAATATACAACCACCAAATATAAAAATATCTGCAAAATTCATTATTGGCAAATAATATTTATATAATTTTATACTTATAAAATCTATAACATATTTACTATATATCCTGTCAAATAAATTTCCTATACCTCCACCAAGAATTAAAGAATAAGAAATTTTTTCGATCAAACTTAAATAACTATAATATTTAATTAAATAATAAGCTAAGTAAATAATTATAATAAATGATATAAGTATTAATAAATTAATAATATTATATTTTTTAAATAAATTAAATGCCATACCATGATTTTCAGTATAAACAAATTGTATATGTTTATTTACTTTATATTTATTTAGTTTTTCTAAATTTTTACTAATATAAACCTTAGAATATCTATCAATAATAAATACTATTAATACTAATATAACACTAATCAATAACAAACCTATAATACTTTTTCATATATTATCTTTTGCCTTCCTTTTTTACTTTTACCTGAAAGTTCAGATAAAATAAATCTTCCATATCCTCTAATAGATATTAAAGATTTTTCTTCTACCTCTTGACTAATTTTATATATTTTTTCAAAATTAACTTTTACATAACCTTTAGATATTAAATTGCAAGCTGAACTTCTAGATATATTAATCATCTCAGATATTAAACTGTCCAATCTTAAAGATGAAACCGTTCCAAAAAATATTTCAGTTTTTTCTTTAGGTACTTTTAGATTTTTATCATAGTAGTCCTCTATTTCACTTATAAAAACATTATAATTTTTAATTTTAGTCATATTTAAATTTATAAACTTTCCAACTGTATCTTTTACAGCTATTATTGAATAATTTTTATATATTCCAATATCGCCTATTTTTTTCCTATCTATACCTAAATTTAAAACCGCACCTAATATATCTCTATGAGTAATATCTTCTCCATAATTCTCTATCTTATAAAGTTTTAAATAACTTGAAGCAATATATTCATCCATATATTTACCAAGAACTATAATAGATCTTTCTGAATTTTTAAAACCACCTTCTACTTTATACTGAATAGGAGAAAAAGCATTTAATATATCTGAGGCGTATTCTACTTCTTTAGGATTAAAAAAATCAGTATCATAATTAAAACCTTTTTTATTCACAACAAAAAGACTATCAGCAAAATATTTGATAGTCTTTCTAATTTCTTCATCTTGTATATGTTGTATATATTTTTCATATTCCATATTAAATCACCAGGGACATTAATAATTTCTCCAATAATTCTAATAAAATTATAGTAAATAAAGGTGTCCAATCTAACATTCCCATATTAAAATTTAGTTTATTTAGTAAGGCTCGAACAGGATACATTATAGTTTCTGTTACTTGATAAATAAATTGTACGATTTTATTATCCATAGGTGGTTTAATCCAAGACATCAAAACTCTTATCAAAATAAGAGCATAAGTTATTCTAAAAAACCAACCTATAAAATTTGCTAATTGATATTTAATCATGATTAAAGTTGATAAAATCCTTTACTTTGTATTTGATCTTTTATCTTTCCATCAATATCAATACCATTTGGTGCAAGTACAAATATATCTTTAGTAACTTTTTGCATTTTACCATCAAGGGCATAGATACCACCTGAAACAAAATCAAATATCTTGTTTTTTAAATCCATTTCTAGCATTTCTAAATTTAAAACTAAAACTTTTCTTGATAAAATATCATCTAATACAACTGGTGCATCTTCAAAAGTTATTGGTTCATGTATTACGATTCTTACTGAATCACTTCCTATTGTTCTAGTATTTCCCATGCTCACTATATTATCTCCTCTTCTTGTAGCTCTTTCATAGCTAGTATTTTCGTTTGTTTCATACATACTATCTTCTATTGGTTCTTGTGAATTATAATTGCTGTTCACATCTGCATATTCGCTGCTATTTTCATAATTATAATCGTCCATATATTCTTCATCTTCGTAAAAATCTTCTTCTAATCCCATCATTTCTTTGAATTTATTCATAAAACCCATCTTATTGCTCCTATCTATTTTTATTTACTATAATCTCTTTTTCCAAATATTTTAGTACCTACTCTAACCATATTAGAACCTTCTTCTATAGCTATATTATAATCATTACTCATACCCATAGATAAATATTTCATTTCAATATTTTTAAATTCTCTTTTTGCTAAAGAATCAAATATATTTTTCATTTTAGTAAATACCCATCTTATATCTTCTGGATTATCTGCATGTGGTGCCATAGTCATAAGACCTTGTACTCTTACGTATTCATAATTTTCTACTAGTTCCAAAAACTCTTCCAAATCTTCTTCATATACACCTGACTTAGTTTCTTCTTTGGATATATTCATTTGAATTAGACAGTTTATTACTTTATCTTCTTGTCTTCCTCTTTTATTTATTTCTTTTAATAAAGATTTTCTATCTAAAGAATGTATTAAACACACTTTATCAATAACATCTTTTACTTTGTTGCTTTGTAAAGAACCTATCATATGGTAATTTACTATAGGTCCTAAATCATTATATTTTCTTTCTATCTCTTGTACTTTATTTTCACCAATATCTGTAATGCCATCTTCTATTGCTTCTAGCATATATTTTTCGTCTATAGTTTTAGTTACTGCTATTAATGTAACATCATCTTTTTCTCGACCTTTAGATTTTAAAATTTCATTAATTTCATTTCTTACTTCGTCCAAATTTTCTTTTACTGACATTTTATACCACCCTCTAATTAATTAAATCTCCTTCTTTAACTGCCGATGGATTTAAAATTACATCACTAAATGCAGAGATAGTTTTAACTTCTTTGTCATTTACTTTAATTTTACCATCTATTCCAGCATATATTAATACAGATTTATCTTTTTCCTTAAGTTTTTCTATAGGATAAAATTTAATAATTCCACTTGCTTCTTTTACAAATACCCCATCTTGATCATCTTTATTTATGATAGATTTTTTAGGTATTTCATATGTTTTTGTAGAAAAATTTATTAATTCTAATTTAACAAATCTCAAATCTTTAAACAATTCAAAATTTTCTTCACATAAAATACTTATATGAGTATTTTTATCATCAATTTTAATTCCTACTACTTTTCCATTTATATAAGTGTCATTAAATTTAATTTTAATTGGAGAATCCATATCATAATGATGAGATAATTTTTCATTTTCAACTGTAAAAGACAATAAATAATGTGTATTATTAATTATTTTAAGCCCTTTCTTATGACTATTATTATCTATTATTTCATCACTTATAAAAATATCATTGGAAAAATTATTTAAATTATAAAAATTATAAATATCTTCATATCCATCAATATTTGTACTAACTATTCCTGAATTCAATGATTTTAAATTCTGTCCTTGTTTACTAATTACCTCTTCTGTTATAGTCATCTTTTGGATATACGAGTATATTTCATCTAAACTATAATTGAAATTTTTATAATTATCCTCTAACCAAGTATTATTACTCTCATAATCTTCATTTTTTATATTTGATACTATATTCAATAAGTTGTCTTTAGATATTTTTTGCCTTTTATATCTATATTTATTAAAATTTTCTAAATAATCATTAGAATCATCAATTTCTTTATGTAAAATATTTAAATCTAATCCTGTATTATTTATGTATTCTTCTATAGTTCCAATATCCGTATTAATAGATATTCTATTTTCCTCATCTGTCTTAATCTTTCCCCTTGTGCTATAAATATATTCATCTTTTATAACTAAAGCATTTGTATCTATAGATTTTTCATAATCAGATGAAGATTTTACAGTATATACTCTATTTTTATATAAATTTACATAAGTATTTCGAAGTAATATACATATTAAAAGGAAAAATAATAGCATAAAAAATTTTCTTCTAGTTTTTTGTGTTTTTTTATTTTTCCTAATGTGTTTTCTATTTAATCTATTATTATTTTTCATATAATCACCATTTAATATATCTCATTGTTTATTTGTAAGTATAACTTTTATATAAAATAAATATATTTACCTATAGTAAAACAATAAGATACTAATATCATTATAACATATTATTATATCCATATACAGAATAAAAATAGATTATTTAATCTCTTTGTTTTATTAATAGTATACTATTCTAGTTTATTTTACCATAAATTTTATCCATATTGAACTTGCTAGTTTATAAATATTTAATTATCTTTTTTAGGGTATATATAAATTAAACGGAATTAAACTTTGAAAGGAGATATTATGGAAAATAAAATTGTATTTTTTGCTTTTAGTGGAGAAAAATCTAGCTTCATGCATATTCTTTTGAATGCTATCGACTTACATGAAAAAAATAATGAGGTGAAAATCGTTATTGAAGGACAAGCGACAAAACTTGTAAAAACTTTTATAGAAGAAGACATACCTTTATTTAAAAAAGCTTTAAATCTAAATTTAATCGATAGTATTTGTAAAGCGTGTTCTGAACAATGTGGAGTTCTTGACTATAACGAACAAACTCAAATACCTATCAACGGAGATTTAATGGGACATCCACCGATGAGTAAATTCACAGAAGATAATTATCAAGTAATCGTATTATAAAATACTATAAAATAAAAAAGCAGAATTTTTAAATTCTGCTTTTTTTATGCTTTATTATTTTCATAATTTTTCTTAAATTTTATAAATAATATCATTCCTGATATAACAAGTATTAAACTTACTATTTGAGATACCCTTAATGAGCCAATATATAAACTATCCATTCTAAGTCCTTCAACTAAAAATCTAAGTATACCATAAAGTATCATATAAAGGCTTATAACTTGACCATCTACTTTTTTTCTTTTATGGAAGAAATACATTAAGAATGCAAATATCGCAAAATCTCCTAAAGATTCATATAAAAAAGTCGGATGATATTTTTGTCCATCAATTAATACTCCCCAAGGCAAATTTGTAGGGCTACCAAAAGCTTCTTGGTTTATGAAATTACCCCAACGACCAATACCTTGTCCTAAAGCTATAGCTGGTGCAACTATATCTGCCATTTTTAAAAACTTTATATTTTTCTTTTTACAGAAAAAATACCCTGCTATAAATGCAGCTATTAATCCACCATAAATAGCTAGACCACCTTGTCTTAAATTAAATATTTGTATCGGGTCATTTATATACTCATCTAGTGAAAATATTACATAATAAATCCTCGCCCCTATAATACTAGAAGGTAAGGCAATTATCATTAAATCCAGTATAGTGTCTTCGCTTATATTTTCTTTTTTTGCATTTTTTGTTGCAACAAACAATCCTAGTAGAAATCCTAATCCTATTAAAATCCCATACCACATTACATCTATACCGAAGATTGAAAAAGCAACTTTATCTAACTTTGGTACCATTGAATATCTCCTTTAAATAATTAATCTTCTTCTGGCATCTCCCAGTTATGATAAACATCTTGTACATCGTCATTATCTTCAAGCATGTCTATTATTTTCATCATATTTTTTATATTTTCTTCTTTAGTTATTTTAGTAGTATTCAAAGGTAAGTAAAATAAATCTGCTGTTTCAAAATTATATTCTCTTCCCAATAAATCATCTCTTACTTTTGAGAAGTTACTTAATGATGTTTTTATAACAGCTACATCATCTTCAACCTCAAAATCATCAGCACCTGCATCAAGTGCATCCAGCATAACTTCATCTTCATCTTTACCTTCTAAAGATACAGTTAATACACCTTTTCTTTCAAACATAAAAGCTACAGAACCATCTTGTCCTAGATTACCACCAAATTTATCAAAAGCATGACGCACTTCAGAAGCTGTTCTATTTCTATTATCTGTTAAACAACTAACCATAAGAGCAACACCTTCTAGTCCATAACCTTCATATAAAACTTCTTCATATGCACCTTGTTCAGAATCTCCAGAACCTTTTTTAATAGCTCTTTCGATATTATCATTAGGCATATTTTCTGCTTTAGCTTTTTCTATCGCTGATTTTAAAGATGGATTATATTCTGGATCTTCTCCACCTTCTCTAACAGCTACAATTATAGCACGAGATAATTTCGTAAAAACTTTACCTCTTTTAGCGTCTTCTTTACCTTTTTTATTTTTTATAGAACTCCATTTATTATGTCCTGACATACTACTACCCTCTCCTAATTTCTACTGACTTTATAAATTTTCGCAAAACTTCTCTTATGTTTGCTCTTATTTATCATTTTTGTAATTTTATTTCTTGATTCATCAGATATTTCTTTTCCCAATATATAACTATCTAATTCTCTATAAGTTACGCCCATCTCGTCTTCGTCTGTTTGGTTTTCCCATAATCCTGCAGATGGTTTTTTATTTATTAATTTTTCTGGAATATTTAAAACTTTAGCTAGCTCCCATACATCAGTTTTAACTAAATCTGCAATAGGCATTAAATCTGAGCCTGAATCTCCATATTTTGTGAAGTATCCAGTTAAAAATTCTGATAAATTACTACATCCTAGCACTAGATAATTTTTACTTTGTGCATAATAATATAAAGTAATCATTCTAAGTCTAGGTTTAATATTAGAAATTGCCAGTTTATTATTAAACTGCTCAATATTATTTAAATATTCATTAAAAGTACTTGTTAAGTCAATTTCTTCTATATTTAAATTTAAACTATCGGCAACTAACAAAGCATCTTTTTTGTCATCCGGATTACTATTTATTGGCATTATTATTCCTAATGCATCTTCTCCAAATGCTTCCTTTGAAAGTCCTGCTACTACGGCTGAATCTATACCACCACTTAGGCCGAATACAACCCCTTTTGCATTAGCATTTTCTACTTCCATTTTTAACCATTTTACTATATCATCTTTTATTTTTTTATAATCCATAATTTGCCTACTTTCTAACTTTAAAATTATATCATATTTTTTCGTTTTTTTTAAATCTCTATAATAAAATTAAAATATTATAAAATTATTTCATCATTTATAGTTGATAGATAAACTTCTTTTTTTCTACTTATTTTTATAGTTGCCGAGCTTAAATTGTCCATCTCACCTTTAAATTGATTAAATTTATCCTTTTGAATATATACAGATATAAATACCCTATCTAAAAATTGTTTATCTATAGCTATTAAATTATTTACAGCTAAATAATTTTCTATAACTCCAAGTAGCGAATAATCTAAATCTAATTCAACTATATCAAATATTTTCTTTTCAACTATTTTATTTGCCTCTAAAGCTACTCTAACAGATTTTGAATAAGCTCTAACTAATCCACCTGCTCCAAGCTTTATTCCACCGAAGTATCTAGTAGCTACAACACATAAATTTGTTAAATCTTCTTTTTTTAAAACTTCTAACATAGGAACGCCAGCTGTTCCAGATGGTTCTCCATCATCTGAAAATCTCTGTATTAATTTTTCCTTCCCTATTATATAAGCATAACAGTTATGCGTAGCATCTTTATGTTTTTCATTTATATACGAAATAAATTCTAGAGCATCTTCTTCTGTATCACATGGACAAGCATATCCAATAAATTCGGATTTATTAACTATAAAAGAAGCTTTGGATTTTTCATGTATAGTTTTAAACAACTACTTTACATCTCCTTTATTCTGATATATATTTCTTGTATTTTTCTAAATCTTGTTTTTCTATTTTTAAAGATATTTCGACAAATTCATTTTTATACTCTAAGCTCTCATGTCCGTATTTATTAATCAGTTCATCTACAATATATTGCTTATCATAAGGTATGTTTAAAACTATCTCTTTGTAACTTAAATTTAATATATCTTGTATTTTATACATAAGTTTTTCCACATCATCTTCATCATAAGCCGATATATATATTTCATTATCTAGCCTTCTGTGTACAAATTTATCTATATCTTTATTTAGTTTATCTTTTTTATTAAACACATTTATAATAGGTTTATCTAAAACATCCATTTGCTTTAAAATATCAAAAGTTACATTGATTTGTTCGTCTATATTCTCATTAGAAGAATCCATTATGTGAAGAATACAGTCAGCATATTTTATTTCTTCTAATGTAGATTTAAAAGACTCTATCAAATTAGTTGGAATATCATCGACAAATCCTACAGTATCTGCTATTAAAAACTCTTCCCCATCAGGTAATATACCTTTTCTTAAAGTAGTATCTAAAGTTGCAAATAACATATCTTTTACCATAAATTCTTCTTCATCATTTTCATTTTCTTTATATTTTTGGATTAATTTATTCGCAATGGTTGATTTCCCAGCATTAGTATACCCAACTAAAGAAATTATAGGTATTTTATTATTTATTCTATTTTTTCTCGTAATATTTCTATTTGATTCGATATCTTTAAGCTCTTTTTTTATCTTATTAATATCTCTCATTATAGTTCTTCTATCTAATTCTAGTTTTTGTTCACCAGGACCTCTTGTACCAATACCTGCACCTTCTCTTGATAAATAATCTCTAAAACCTATCAATCTTGGAAGTCTATATTGTAATTGAGCTAATTCAACTTGAAGTACAGATTCTTTGCTTTTGGCACGACTTGCAAATATATCTAATATCAAGTTAGTTCTATCTATGATTTTAGCATCGATAATTTTCTCTAAATTTCTCATTTGTGAACCAGACAACTCATTGTTGAAAATAATAGTTTTTACTTCTAATTTTTTAGCTAAATCTGCTATTTCTTCAGCTTTACCACTACCTATATAATATGTTTTATCTATATAATTTCTCGTAGTTTCCACTTCAGCTATTACTTCTCCACCTGACGATTTAACTAATTCTCTAAGCTCTTTTATTTTATTGTCGTAATTTTTGCCATCTCTCAATTTTAAAGTAACCGTTATTACTTTTTCTGTTGTCATTTTATCACCCTATTTATTATTATATCAATAAAATCTCTTAATAACTACATTATTAACAAAGCATATCTCATATGATATAATGTACTCAATTGAATATAATGGAGGTTATAATGAAAATAAATAATAAAAAATCAAATAAAGGTGGCATAAAAACCAAAACTAAATCCATCTTAATTGTGTTTTTAATTATGATTATTATTTTATTTGGAATTATCGGCGCATCTATTATTGGAATTATCCAAGACGCTCCCGAAGTTAATCCAAGTGAAATCAATGAGCTAATGGGCCAAACATCTGTTATTTATGACCAAGATGGTAACCCCATAGAAAATATTGCAACTTCTGAATATAGAGAAATCGTTGAATATGATAAAATACCTGAATATTTAAAAGATGCCTTTATATCTATAGAAGATGCAAGATTCTATAAACACAATGGAGTTGATCCAAGAGGTATATTTAGAGCTATCTATGACAATATTAGAGCTGGCGATACTATAAGTGGTGCTTCTACAATTGCACAACAATTATCTAGAAACATGTATTTATCTAGCGAGAAAAAACTCGATAGAAAAATAAAAGAAGCTTATATCGCTTTAAAATTAACAGAAACTATGGGTAGAGAAAATGTATTAGAAGCGTATATGAACAGAGTATTTTTAGGACAAAATGCTTATGGAGTTCAAGCTGCTAGTAAATTATATTTCTCAAAAGATGTAAGTGAACTGACTTTAGGCCAAGCTGCTACTTTAGCAGGTATAGTTAAAAGTCCAACTAATCTAGCACTTTACAGAACTATCCCTGTTTCAGAAGGTGTCGACCCGGATTTAGATTTAGGTGAAATTGAAATCGGTGGCGAAAAATATAATGCAGTTTTCAATCAAGCAACACTTGAAAGACAAAAATTTGTACTAAAAAGAATGCTTGAATTAGGCAAGATAACTCAAGAAGAATATCAAGATGCAGTAAATGAAGATATAAAATCAACCGTTAAGTTAGATGAAAGAGAAAAACATAATATTTCTTCATACTATGCTGATTTAGTAGAAAAACAATTAATTGAAAAATTAATGGAAGAGCTAAATTACACTGAAGAAGATGCAAAATCTAAAATAGCAAATGGTGGTTTAAAAATATATGCTGCTATCGACCAAGATTTACAAAATGATATTGAAAATATATATAACAATCTAACTGATACAATATTTGGTGGACAAGGAAGTTCATCTAGACCGATACAATTAGCATGGTCAGGTGACAGTAATGGAAATATAACAAATTCTGTCGGCAATGTAGTTTACTTTAAAAAAGAAAATCTATTAAAAGATGATAATGGTGTTAAGAAGATATATATCCCTAGTGGAAGTTATAAAGTCGAAGAAAATGGCGATTTAATAATAACTTCTGATAGAGTAAAAAAATATGGCGATAATTTAGATATTATTGATTATTTCACAGTTGAAAATAGAAACTTAACAACTCATACAGTATCAGCTATAAAAATAGGCGATGAACAATTAGAAAAAATTGACAACGGTGTAAAAATAAGCAATGAATTTTTAGAAGCTAGAAAAACTGAAGGCAAAGATTTTTATACTATAAAAGATGGAAATTTATTTATAAACCCTGAATATTATAGTATGGATGAAAAAGGTGTTATACAACCTCAAAGTTCAACAGTTGTAATAGATCACAGTACTGGTCTTATTAAAGCTATCGTTGGAGGAAGAGGACAAAGTGGTAGAAGAATTTTAAATAGAGCTTCTGATATGCCACGTCAACCAGGTTCATCTATTAAACCTTTAGCAACATTTACTCCAGCTTTAGATAATGGATACACTGCAGCTAGTGGTATGGACGATATCCCTCACTATAATGACCTCGGAGAATTATGGCCTAACAACTGGTACAAAAGCTTCAAAGGTCTAGTTTCTTTAAGAACTAGTGTAGAACAATCTATAAACGTTACAACAGTAAAAACTTTAGAAGATATCGGTATACAAAAATCAAAAGAATATCTGAAAAAATTTGGTATAATCAACGATAAAAATGCTAATGCCGACTATTTTGTAACGGAAGCTGAAAATAAAGATAATAACGATGAAAATCTTGCTTCTTTAGGACTAGGAGCTATGACTAAAGGTGTTACTAATTTAGAGATGACAGGTGCCTTCGCTGCTTTAGCAAATAATGGTGAATATATTGAACCATTAACATTTACTAAAGTTTTAGATAGCACTGGCAAAGTACTTCTTGAAGACACACAAGAGAAACATAAAGTTGTATCCCCAGAAGTTGCATATGTAATGACAGATATATTAAAAACATCTGTAAACTACAATTATGCTAGAGAAGCTAAAAATTCTAGATTTGATGTAGCTGGTAAAACAGGTACTACACAAGAAACTCAAGATTTATGGTTCGTAGGATACACTCCTTACTATACAATAGGAACTTGGCTAGGATTTGACAATCAACAGTTAAAATTAAAAGATAATAGTGGTCAAGTAGTAAAACTATGGAATAAAGTAAATAATCGTGCTTTAGCAGATAAAGTCGACGATGAAAGAGATAAAAGAAGGTTCCAAGAACCTGAGGATATAGTACATGCAACAGTTTGTACCCTATCAGGTAAGAAACCTAAAAAAGCTTGTTATGGAGATCATAGAGGCGTAGTAAAAGATGAAATATTTGTAAAAGGAACAGAACCTACAGAATATTGTGATGTACATTTTTCTAACGGATATTCTACTTATATAAAAAGGCCAAAACCTTATTATCCTAGTAGAAATAATAATATAATTCCTGAAGATTGGTACTACTCATCACCTTATCCTTCAAAACCTAAAAAAACTAAACCTAAAAAAGAAGAACCTAAAAAAGATACTAATGTAAATACAAATACTAATAAAGAAGATACTAAACCATTAGATGAAAATAACAACACTCAAAATAATACTAAACCTACAGAACAAAATAACAATAATCAAAATAATAGTCAGTCAAACGAACAAAATAATAATCAAAGTAATAAACCAAAACCTCAAAATAATACAAATAACTAAAATAAAATATATTCTTGAAAAAAACTTGAAAAATTATTTATATAATGATATTATATAAAGGTAGTCGTTATTAATAACGACTACATGGTGGGTGTGGCCTAGCTGGTTAGGGCGTCAGATTGTGGCTCTGAAGATCGGGAGTTCGAATCTCCTCACCCACCCCATATGCGGGAATGGCGGAATTGGCAGACGCGCTAGACTTAGGAT
>Ga0079226_10002903_pt1 | contig 13199 bp, 8 predicted proteins | sample Poulit2014_FD_76345 | JGI IMG/M metagenome (GOLD analysis project Ga0079226, IMG submission 76345) | Agricultural soil microbial communities from Georgia to study Nitrogen management - Poultry litter 2014 | ecosystem: Environmental > Terrestrial > Soil > Agricultural land | place: USA: Georgia... | reverse complement strand
AGATGTTATTTATTCAATCATAACAATATTTTGAATATTCTGCAATGAAAAATAGAAAAAGGCTGTACTTATATATAAAAACTTTGATAATATTAAAGAAAGACTATTAAAGGAGGTATTTATATGGTTAAGTTTAAAGATTTTCAATATAAAAGACCAGATATGGAAACAGTAGAAAAAGAGTTTATGGATCTTCTTGGAAAATTTGACGGAAGTAAATCTTCTGAAGAACAAAATGAAATTATTAAAAAAATTGATAGTTTAAAAAAAGAAATAAGGTCAATGGGAAGCCTTGTACATATTAGGCATACTATTGATACGGAAGATGAGTTTTATACGAAAGAAATGGATTTTATTAATGAAGCTAATCCTGTTTTTGAGGGACTTGTGTCTAAATATTATGAGGCCTTAGTTAATTCTAAATTTAGAGATGAACTAGAAAAGACATGGGGTAAGCAGTTATTTACTTTAGCAGAGCTCCAACTTAAAACTTTCCGAGAAGAAGTTATTAATGATTTAATTAAAGAAAATAAATTAGCAACAGAGTATGGAAAGTTAATAGCATCGGCTAAAATAGACTTTGAAGGGGAAGAAAGAAATTTATCTCAAATGCAGCCTTTTATTCAATCTAAGGATAGAGATATGAGGAAAAGAGCTTATGAGGCATATATAAGCTTTTTTGAGGAAAATGAAAAAGAATTTGATAGGATTTATAATGATTTAGTGAAGGTTAGACATACCATTGCTAAAAAACTTGGATATGAGAATTTTGTAGAACTAGGATATGCAAGAATGTCTAGATCTGATTATGATTCAAAAATGGTAGCAAATTATAGAAAGCAAGTTTTAGATGAGTTAGTGCCAATAGTTGTAGAATTAAAAGAGAGACAAAGAAAAAGATTGGGACTTAATGAATTTAAATACTATGATGAACCTTTAGAATATTTAACAGGAAATGCTACACCTAAGGGAGAACCAGAGTGGATAGTTAATAATGGTAGAAAGATGTATAAAGAACTTTCTAAAGAAACAGATGAATTCTTTACTTTTATGGTAGAAAATGAACTAATGGATTTAGTTAGTAAAAAAGGAAAAGCTAGTGGAGGATATTGTACTTATATTCCTAAATATGAATCGCCTTTTATATTCTCTAATTTTAATGGTACTAGTGGAGATGTAGATGTCTTGACCCATGAGGCAGGTCATGCTTTTCAAGTTTATTTAAGTAGAGACCAAATTTTAGATGAATACTATGGTCCTACATTAGAAGCATGTGAAATTCACTCTATGAGTATGGAGTTTTTAACTTGGCCTTGGATGGAATTATTCTTTGAAGATGAAGTGGAAAAATATAAATTTAGTCATCTAAGTGGGGCCGTAAACTTTATTCCTTATGGTGTTACAGTAGATGAATTTCAACATTTTGTATACGAAAACCCAGAAGCTACTCCAGAAGAAAGAAAGGCAAAGTGGAGGGAAATTGAGAAAAAATATCTTCCTTTTAGAGATTATGGAGACAATGAATTTTTAGAAAGGGGTGGCTATTGGTTTAGACAAGGACATATATTTGAAGCACCATTTTACTATATTGACTATACATTAGCCCAAGTATGTGCTTTTCAATTCTGGATTAAGGCTATGGATAATAGAGATAAAGCTTGGGAAGATTATTTAAGGCTTTGTAAAGCAGGGGGAAGTAAACCTTTCTTAAAATTAGTTGAGTTAGCTGGGCTAAAAAATCCATTTGAAGATGGAACAATTAAAGAGGTAGTTAAGCCTATAAAAGAATGGCTAGATTCTGTAAATGATAGTGAATTTTAATAGATATAATAAGTAAAAGAATAGTAGAAATAAGTAGGTAATATGGGTTTCCTCTCCCATCAAAAGGAAACCCATATATATATTATTATATAGTAGGATATATTCTTTAGTTAATAATTAAAGCTCATCCATTGCAGTCCTATCATAAACTTTTACTAATGAAGCAATAGATGAAGTATATATTCATTGGTTTTATTTCATAGAAAGAGTCTTCTCTAGTACTGATAATTGAATTAAAGCGTTTTTTAAATGATAATTAAAAACTTCATCCATTTTATTTTCAGTGGCTTCTTTTTGAATAGGTATTTCTTTATTATATTTCTTTTCTAATAGCTCTTTATTTTCATTGTTAATTAAAGAGGTACTTTCTAAATTAGTCATAAGTTCTAAATGTATATATAATTCTTCAAATATAATAAATAAGTTTTTAAAGGTAGCATACCTTTCATCGGTACATATTTTTAATTCGAATTCTTCTTTTAAAGTATAATAATTTTTTTCTAGTACTGTAAGTTCATCTTTAATTTGTTCAAGCTCTACTTCTGTATTTTCCCAAGTTAAGCCTTCTATAAATTGATTACTCTCTTGTAGCATTTGATGGAAAGAGGACTTCATGTTTCTTTCTATATCTGGTGGAGATATGAAATAGTTTACAAGCATCCCCACTATTATCCCTAGAAAAGTATCTAAAGCTCTAAAAACACTGTAATTTAATCTACTGCCTTCATCTTGATTTAACATAATAGCCATAAATACAATACAGGATATTGAAATGGCTTTTTTCCAGTCTAAAATATTACATAAATATATAATTATAATAATTCCGATTCCAATAATAAATGGATTATTTGGGGCCATAATAGAAAAAATAAGTCCTATTATTGCACCTAAGACAGTACCTAGCATTCTATTTTTTCCCGCTTCCCAGGAACCAGATACTGAACTTTGCATAGTAATAAGTGTAGCAATTCCTGCAAAAAGCGGATTGTTAATGTTTAGTATTTTAGAGATTGATAATACTAAAAATATGGCAATGCCAGTTTTGATAGTCCTCATACCAATTTTCTTCACTAATATACACCTCTTAATGTTATTTTATAAATGTATTATAACAACCATTCATTTTAAGTACAAGGAAGCAAGGATTCCTTGAATAATTTTAAAATTGGAGTAAAGTATAGTTAGATAGAAGATAGTTTAGGGGTGGAGTAATGAAAAATGTCAATAATAAGAAAAAAGTACTTAAAGTAGCTATAATGTTAACATTTATTGGAGTTTTACTTTATTTAATATTTAGTTTTGATATTTATAATAAAGAAGGGTTAGAAAACTTTTTTAAGACAGCAGGGGCAAATAGGAATTTTTCCTTATTCTTTTTTATTATAACTACTATTTTAGTAATATTTTTCGTTCCTATTTCTTGGTTTTCTGCCTTAGGAGCTTTTTTCTTTGGTATGAAAGGATTTATTTATGTTATAGCTGCAGGAATGATAGGAGCCACAGTTAGTTTTTATATAGCTAGAATATTTCAATATGATGTTATGAAATTTGTAAATAGACTTTATTATAGAAAGAAAAGAAAGGTTAGTTTAGAAGAAGTATCTGCTAAAATAGAACAATATGGTATAGGTTATGTTTTTTTTATAAGGAGTATGCCTTTTATTCCCTTTAGTATAGCCAACTTTGTATCTGGAGTTACAACTATAAATGTGAAAGATTATTTATTAGGAACTTTAATGGGATTAGGACCTGGTCAGTTGGCTACTACCTACTTTTTTACGAAAGCTGTAAATATTAAAGATGATCCATTGGGAGCTATAATAGCAGCTTTAATAAAAGGTGGTTATGTGGTATTAGTCCTATTATTATATAGAAAAAGTAAATATAAAACAAAAGAGTAATATCTTTTTCTCAATAGACTAATGTAAATGCATAAAAATAATCCTAGCTTTTTAACAAAACTTTAAAAATATCACTAAAATTAAAGCTACCTTAAAAGAAGATATAAAGGAATATTAAAATATAGTAACAATGTAAAAAATGTATATGTTTATAATAAAAGTATTAACAATAGCATATTAATATATGAAAAGAAATAGAAAGGAATAGACCCTTTCTATTTTTAAGTTTAACTTTTCTATATGTAGTGTTATAATATTATTAGGAATACAAGAATAAGCATAAGTATTATTATCAAATAATTTCAAATTTTGCTGTAAAAGGGTGAAATTAATAGAAAGATGCCTTATTCACTTTTTATTAAGAAAATTATCCACATGAAGAATAAATAGTTTACAGTTTTCCACAGACTTATCCACATTACCCACAGAATGGCCTAAAGCTTATCCACAAAGAGCACACAAAGATTTGTGAATAAACTGGTAAATAATTATTCATATTTTATGAATAATTTTAGAAGAGGTATATTATATTAGGCTTGTATGTTATAGGTACCTATGGTTTGGGTATCATATAATATAAATACATATTAGTAGATAGGTTGCTAATATCAAAAGGAGTGAGGTTTATGTTATTAACTTTTACTGGGATAAATATGGAAGTAACAGATGCTTTAAAGGAAATGACTGAAAAAAAATTTGGAAAATTAGATAAGTATTTTGAGGAAGATATTAAGGCCGATGTAACCTTTAGTGTAGAAAAGGAAAGGCAAATTTTAGAAGTAACCATAAACCTACCTGGAACTATTCTTCGTGCTGAAGAAGCTACTGACGATATGTATAATACAATTGATAAAGTAGTAGAAATACTAGAAGCACAAATTAGGAAATATAAAACTAAGCTTCAAAAGAGATACAAAAATGGAAGAACTATAAGATTTGAAAATATTGCTCCCTTAGCAAAGGAAGAAGAGGAAAAAGATGAAAAACCTAAAGTTGTAAGAACAAAAAGATTTGATATGAAACCAATGAATGTAGAGGAAGCAATACTTCAAATGGAGTTGTTAAGACACAATTTTTTCTTGTTTCTAAATGCAGAAACAGATGATCTAAATGTTTTATACAAAAGAAAAGATGGAAATTATGGGTTGATAGAACCAGAGCTTTAATAGTATAATTGATATAGATAAAAATTGCAGGATAGAAATCCTGCAATTTTTTAATATTGAAGGAGGTTGAAGCCGTGTGTTTATCGAAGTAATAATATTATCAATAATTGTAGGATTAATTAGAGGGGGTAAATTTACTAGATTAATAAAAGTAGATTTTAAAAGAGTGTGGATACTAATTTTTGCTTTTGTATTCCAATATTTTCTGGTATTCATAAATAGTACAGAAGAAATTCAGATGATGGGAAAACTTTATAATTATTTAAAGCAATTAATTATTTTATCCTACATATTGTTATTTATCGGGATATTTGCAAATATCAAGTATAGGTCTTTATGGCTGGTGCTAAGTGGAACAGTTTTAAATTTTTTTGCAGTGGTTGTAAATCATTGGAAAATACCAATTTTAAAGGAAGGATTTAAATTAGTAGGCTTAAAAGATATGTATACTATGCTTGAGGGAGGGAATCTTCCTTTATATACAGCTATTTCTGATGCTACAAAATATCCTGTATTAGGGAAGATTATAGCAATTTCTAAGCCTTATCCATTTCCTAATATAATAAGTATAGGTGATCTATTAATGTGTTTTGGTTTGTACACTCTTATTCAAGAAATAATGTTATCAGAAGGGGCACAGGAAAAAAGTACTCTCAGATTCAGCTCTAGTAATTGGCGATAAACTGTTATATTTAGTATGTAGAAGTGACAAACTACGTTGTAGTTAGGTGTAACTTGAAAGGTGGTAAGTAAAGATATGAAATCTTTATTTGAAAAAATATTTAGTAACTATAGTGACAGGGAACTAAAAAAAATAGAGCCAATAGTTGATGAGATAGAAGCCTTAGAAAATAGTATGAAGGGGCTTTCAGATGAAGAATTAAAGAATAAAACCGATGAATTTAAAAATCGACTTAATAGTGGTGAAACTGTTAATGATTTACTGCCAGAGGCTTTTGCTGTTGTAAGGGAAGCCTCTGATAGAGTATTAGGCATGAGACATTTTAAGGTTCAACTTTATGGTGGTATAGTACTTCACCAAGGTAGAATCTCAGAAATGAAAACGGGTGAAGGTAAGACTTTGGTAGCAACTTTACCTGCTTATTTAAATGGTTTAACTGGTAAAGGAGTCCATATTGTAACTGTAAATGATTATCTAGCAAAAAGAGATAGAGAATGGATGGGAAAGATTTATGAATTTTTAGGTTTAACTGTAGGAACTATAGTTCATGGTATGAATAACAAAGAAAGAAAAGAAGCTTATAACTGTGATATAGTTTATGGGACTAACAATGAATTTGGTTTTGATTATTTAAGAGACAATATGGTTATTTACAAAGATGAAAAGGTACAAAATAATTTGAATTATGTCATTGTAGACGAAGTAGACAGTATTCTTATAGATGAGGCTAGAACTCCTTTAATTATTTCCGGTGCTGGAGACAAGTCTACAGATTTATACTTTGTAGCAGATAATTTTATAAAAACTTTAGAAGGTAGAATAATAAAACCTAATGAAGAAGATTCAGACCCTTTTAATAGAGAAATAAAAGAAGAAGTAGTAGATTATTTAGTTGATGAAAAAGCAAGAACTTGTACTTTAACATCAAAGGGAACGAAAAAAGCGGAAAGTTTCTTTAAAATAGAAAACTTAGCTGACCCAGATAATATGGAAATTGCACATCATATTAATCAGGCCTTAAAGGCTAGATATATTATGAAAAAAGATATAGATTACGTTGTAAAAGATAGACAAATTATTATTGTAGATGAATTTACAGGAAGGTTAATGTATGGAAGAAGGTATAGTGATGGACTTCACCAAGCTATAGAGGCTAAGGAAGGTTTAGATGTAAGAGGCGAATCTAAAACATTAGCTACTATTACATTCCAAAATTATTTTAGAATGTATGAAAAAATAGCAGGTATGACTGGTACTGCCAAAACAGAAGAAGCAGAATTTAAAGAAATATATGGTATGGATGTTGTGGAAATTCCTACTAATGAGCCGGTTATTCGTATAGATTATCCGGACGTAGTATATAAAATGGAAGAAGGAAAATTTAATGAAGTTGTAAAAGAAATAAAAGAAAGACATAAAACTGGGCAGCCAATACTTGTAGGTACAATAAATATTGAAAAATCAGAGCTATTAAGTAAAAGACTTAAAAGGGAAGGAATTCCTCATCAAGTTTTAAACGCTAAATATCACGAAAAGGAAGCAGACATTGTAGCTCAAGCTGGAAGAATGGGTGCCGTAACTATTGCTACTAATATGGCTGGTAGAGGTACTGATATAGTTTTAGGTGGAAACCCAGAATATCTATCAAAAGCAGCCTTAAAACGAAAAGGTTATGATGATGAAATAATAGCTTTTGTAGATAGTTCTTTAGAAATAGATAATGAGGAAATAATAGAAGCTAGGAAGGTCTATGAGAAATTATATAAAAAGTTTGAAAAGGAAACAGAGAAGGAACATGAAGAAGTAATTAATGCTGGAGGACTTCATATAATTGGGACTGAAAGACACGAGTCTAGAAGAATAGATAATCAATTAAGAGGTAGAGCAGGAAGACAAGGAGACCCTGGCTCCTCAAGGTTTTATATTTCTTTTGAAGATGATTTAATTAGGATTTTTGGTGGACAACGTACAGTAGAAATGGTAAATAAACTTGGTATGCCCGATGATCAACCTTTAGAGCATAAATTATTAACTAGAACTATTGAAAATGCTCAAAGAAAGGTAGAAGGAAATAACTTTGCTATAAGGAAACATGTTTTGCAATATGATGATGTTATGAATAAGCAAAGAGAAGTAATATATGGAGAAAGAAAGAAAGTTTTAGAAGGGGAAAACTTAAAAGAAAATATTATATCTATGATAAAAAATATCATATTAAATACTATAGAAACATATACCCAAGGAAGTATTTACCCAGAAGAGTGGAATCTAGAAGGGATAAAGAACCATTTGGAAGCTATATTTCTGCCTAAAGGATTTTTTGAGGATTTGGATATTCTAAAATTAGATAAAGAAACTTTAAAAGAAAAACTTTTTAGAATAGCTTTAGACAAATATGAGGAAAAGGAAAGAGAAATTGGAGAAGAAAGATTTAGAGAAATAGAGAGAGTAGTATTATTACAGGTAGTAGATAGAAAGTGGATGGATCATATAGATGCAATGGATCAGCTAAGACAAGGTATCGGTCTTAGAGCCTATGGTCAAGAAGATCCTGTTAGAGCTTATCAAGTAGAAGGTTTTGATATGTTTGAGGAAATGAATGTCTCAATACAAGAAGATACGGTAAAATTATTGTTTAATGTAGAAAGTCCAGATAAAATGGAAAGAAAAAGGATGGCTAAGCCAATTTCTACTAATATTCAAAAAGGAAAGGGAAAACAAAAACAAAAACCAATTGTTAAAGGTAGGAAAATTGGGAGAAATGAACCTTGTCCTTGTGGTAGTGGAAAGAAATATAAAAAATGTTGTGGAAGATAATATGTAATAAGGAGTGGTTTAATGGAGGGAATTTATGAATACAAAGAAAAGGTGGATAGGCTTAGGACCATGGTCCATGAATTAGGGGTGTCCCTTTGACATTGAAAATTTAAAAGAAAAAGCAGAAGTGTTAAGTAAAAAGTCTTATGAAGAAGATTTTTGGGAAGATACTGAAAAAGCTCAGAAAACAATGCAAGAATTAAAAAATATCAAGGATAAAATACAAAGTTTTAATGAACTAAATGAAGAGTTTGACGATTTAGAAGTTTTAATAGAATTGGCCTTAGAAGAAGGGGATTTTTCTTTACATGATGAAATTAAAACTGCTCTTAATAAGACTTCTAAAAAGGCGGAAAATTTGAAATTGGAAACTCTTTTAAGTGGAGAATATGATAAAAATGACTCAATATTATCTATTCATTCAGGAGCTGGAGGGTTAGAGGCTCAAGATTGGGCAGAGATACTTTTAAGAATGTATAGTAGATGGGCAGATAAAAAAGGATTCTTCGTTAAGACTTTAGATATCCAGCCTGATACTGAAGGAGGTATAAAAAGTGTTACCCTTTTGATTAAAGGGGTAAATGCCTATGGGTATTTAAAGTCGGAAAAAGGTGTTCATAGATTAGTAAGAATATCACCTTTTGACTCTTCCGGTAGAAGACATACTTCTTTTGCTAGTGTAGATGTATATCCAGCGTTAGGTGGAGATGTTGAAATAGTCTTAGAACCTAATGATTTAAAAGTTGACACTTATAGGGCCAGTGGAGCTGGAGGACAACATGTAAATACTACTGATTCTGCTGTTAGAATTACCCATATACCTACGGGAATTGTGGTACAGTGTCAAAATGAAAGGTCTCAACATAGTAATAGGATTACAGCTATTAGAATGTTGCAGGCTAAGCTTATCCAATTAAAAGAAGAAGAAGAAAAAGAAAAAATTGAAGATTTACAAGGACAATATAGACAAATTGCCTGGGGGTCTCAAATTAGATCTTATATCTTTCACCCCTATAACCTGGTAAAGGACCACAGAACTAATGTGGAAGAGGGAAATGCAAATAGTGTAATAGATGGTGATATAGACATATTTATTAATGAATATTTGAAAGAAAAAGCCCTTCAGTGATGAAGGGCTAAATTATTAAAAAAATACAAAGGAATTAGTCAACTTTTGTAGAATGTTTATAATGTGACTATTTTAGATTGGTTACAAAGGGAGTGATATATTTGAATAAAAGAGCAGATCGGTCTTCTAAAGGCTCTAATAGAAGAAATAGAGGGAAAAACAAAAAAATAAAGAAACAGCTAATCACTTGTTTTTTATTTTTATCAGTAATACCAGTTTTAGTTATGGGAATTATAAATTATAAAATACAAGAAAAAGATAATAGGAAAAACTTAAAACCTGTTAATATTCAATTAGTCCATTCAGTTTCTGATCAAGTACAAAATTACCTTTTTAAATCAGCGAGTTCTGTAGAAAGTTTAAGTAGAATATATGATTTTTCTAAGATTGATCCAGGAAAAGCCCAGGTTATTCTCTCTTCTACTGCTCAAGATTACCCAAATTTAAAGCAAATTGATATATATAATTTAGAAGGAAAACCTCAATTTTCCTCTGAAAAGGGCGGAAAAAATAGTGCTATTGATAATAAGATCTTTGATAGGATTAAAGATGATGAAAGGTTTGTATCTGATACTTATGAAGAGGAAGACGTTCCAATTGCAGTTTTATATACGTCTTTAAAAGATAACTCTAATAATATTAATGCTATAGCAGCTGTACATATAAAATTAGATAAACTTTCCGAAATAATGGAAAGGTATGATACAGGTACAGCTTATGTTATAAACGGGGACGGGGAAGTACTAGCTCATCCAGATTATGAAGGGAAGGTAGTAGAAAAATATAATCCAATTAAAAATAAGATAAAAGGTGCCACATTAGCTTTGCAAGAAGAAAAGGGGAATGGGTCTAATTATAGAAACGATAAAAATGTTGAAGTTCTAGGTACTTACGTAAAAGTTCCTTTGACTAATTGGGGAGTAATATTTGAACAAAATTTAAATGAAGTTAATTCTGAAGCTAAAAAAGGACTACATCGAACTTTAACTATGACTATAATATTAATATTCTTTGTAGTAATCTTTTCAAATACTATTGCAAAGAAATTTTGGTATCCTCTTGAACAGATGGTAATTGCTGTAGACAACATAGGGGTAGGGGATTTAACTAAAAAAGTTACTGTAGATTCTAATAATGAAATAGGAATACTTCAAAAGTCTTTTAATACTATGGTAGATTCACTAGATAGTTTAATGCTAAGTATTAGTACAGTTTCTAGTAATTTAGAGAATGAATCTGGTGAATTACTTAAGGAAGCTGATTCTACTATAAATGCAAATTCGGAAATATCAGTCGTAGTGGAGGAGGCAGTTTCCGGTGCAGAAAGACAGATGATAAAAGCAGAAAAAACTAGTGAAGTATCAAGGACTATGTTTCAAGTAGTAAAGGACATGGAGGAACAATTTTCTCAGATACTTAACAGTGTAAAAACCACTTTTGATACTGCTATATTAGGTTCTGAGGATATTAATAATACTATTAAAATTATGGATTCAATCTCCATAAGAGTAAATGAAATGTCAAATCAAATGAGTAAACTAATAAATCATATCTATGAAATAGATAAGATAGCAGAGTCTATAAATGGTGTTTCAAGACAAACAAATTTATTAGCATTAAATGCAGCCATTGAAGCTGCAAGAGTAAGGGGAAGAGAGGAAACAGGGAAAGGTTTTACTATAGTAGCTGAAGAAATAAGAAACTTGGCTGAAGAAACAGAAAAGGCTTCTCAATACATTGGTGATATAATAAATAAGATGAAAGATGAAACTAAATTAGTAGTTTCATCTATGAATGATAATCTTTTAGAAATAGATAAAGGAAATGAAACTATCAAAAAGACTGGAAGAAATTTTAATGATATTGTGGAATATATGAAAAAGACTACAATAACTGTTGAAAGGTTCAGTAGTATATTAGAGAAAATGTCTGCAAGGTTGGAGGATATAGATGAGGCGATAATTGGGGTAAATAAAACATCTCATAAAACCTTTTCTAGAACTCAAACGGCTTTAGCAAGTACAGAGGAGCAAGTGACCTATGTACATTCTATTAAAAAGTCAGCAGAAAATCTTAAGGGTATGAGCGAAGAACTGGGAAAGGTTATAGAAGGTTTCAAAATTGATTAAAAGTTAACTAGGAAAGGAGAACAGAATGAATATACCTGAAATACTAATAGATGAATTTAACTTGAAACCTTTTCAAGTTAAAAATACTATAGCACTTTTAGATGAAAAAAATACTATTCCTTTTATTGCACGCTATAGGAAGGAACAAACAGGTGGAATGGAAGATGTAGTACTTAGGGAATTTAAGTCTAGATTGGATTATTTAAATAACTTGGAAGATAGAAAAAATGAAGTTTTAAGGTTAATTAATGAACAGGAAAAGTTGTCAGAAGAATTAAAAGAAAAAATAACAAATGCAATGACTATTCAAAAAGTAGAAGATTTATATAGACCTTATAGACCTAAAAGAAGAACGAGGGCTACTATTGCTAAAGAGAAAGGTTTGGAGCCTTTAGCAAAAATAATATTGGAACAAGAAATAGTCAAAGGGAGTATGGAGGAATTGGCCTTTGATTATATAAATGAAGAAAAAGAGGTAGCCAATGTAGAAGAGGCTTTGGCAGGAGCTATGGATATAGTAGCAGAAATAGTTTCAGATAACGCAGAAATTCGAGAAGATATTAGGAAGGATACTTTTAATGAAGGAGAAATATCTGCTGAAGGAATAAATAAAGAAGAGGATTCAGTTTATAAAATGTACTATTCTCATATAGAAAAAGTAAAAAGAATTCCAAACCATAGAATATTGGCTATAAATAGAGGGGAAAAAGAGAAATTTTTAAGGGTTAAAATTATAGTGTCAAAAGATGAAATGATAAGTAAAATTATATCTAAATATGTAACTAATAAAAATTCTATAACTATCCCCTATCTTAAAGCTAGTATTGAAGATAGTTTTAAAAGATTAATTTTCCCCTCTATTGAAAGGGAAATAAGGACTACTTTAACTGAAAAAGCAGAGGAAGATGCTATTAAAGTTTTTGCCAATAATTTAGAACCTTTATTGATGCAGCCACCAGTAAAAGGTAAAGTTGTGATGGGTATAGATCCAGGTTTTAGAACTGGCTGTAAAGTTGCTGTTGTAGATGAGATAGGAAATGTTTTAGATTTTGCTACAGTATTTCCAACAGAACCTCAATTGAAAATTGAAGAGACCAAAATTAAATTGAAAGAGTTAATTAAAAAATATAATGTTAATGTTGTTACTGTAGGAAATGGAACAGCATCTAGGGAAACCGAGCAAGTTGTAGCAGAAATGCTTCAGGAAATAGATGAAGATGTATCTTATATAATCGTAAATGAAGCTGGTGCTTCAGTATATTCTGCTTCTGAAGTTGGACGAACTGAGTTTCCAGATATGGATGTTTCTATAAGAGGTGCAGTTTCTATTGCTAGAAGATTACAAGATCCATTAGCAGAATTAGTTAAAATTGACCCGAAACATATAGGTGTAGGACAGTATCAGCATGATCTAAATCAAAAAAAATTAGCTGAAGCTCTTAGAGGAATTGTAGAAGATAGTGTAAATAGAATAGGAGTAGATTTAAATACGGCATCTGTGTCTTTACTTAAGTATGTATCGGGGATTTCTAGTAGTGTGGCTAAAAATATAGT